>FUFK010056502.1_pt1 | contig 12816 bp, 12 predicted proteins | sample 1021851 | NCBI WGS metagenome assembly FUFK01 (sample SAMEA51879418, study PRJEB19060) | metagenome | reverse complement strand
AACCAGCCATATCCAAAAATTAAGCTTAAAAACGATATATNNGCCTTATTAAGTAGAAATGTTTTCTACAAAGTTATNGCAGAATCTAAACAGGACGGAATGTCTATGTACCTTGAATCTGATGGTAAATTTTTCTACTTGAATTAATCAGAATGAATGTGACTGCGAGGCTTTTTGCCATATAAAACACAGGTAAAAGAAGTTTTATCTCTCATAATATTTCTATCGAACCTACAAAAATCTGAAATATAAAAGATTTGGTTTTCGTATGGTGCAGATGTGTAAACCAAAACGTTATTTCTTTGGCAGTTTTCAGCAATAAATTTATAAGGTGCATTGTTTTCATCGACATAGCATACGTAATCCATATCGGCTTTGGTGAAGAAACTTAAGGGTAAAAACAATAAAATTAGTCTCATTTGCTTTTTGCTTCAATAAACTCGTCAACCTTTTCTTCAAGAATGTTTAAAGGTATTGAGCCAAAACTGAGAATATGGTCATGAAAATCTTTGATGTCAAAATCGTCTCCTAAAGCTTCTTTAGATTTATCTCTTAATTCCATTATTTTGAGCTGTCCAATTTTGTAGGCTAGAGCTTGGCCAGGCCAGGCAATGTATCTATCGACCTCATTATTAATATCTTGTTCGGTTTTAGCAGTATTTTCTAAGAAGAGATTGACAGCATCTTCTCTAGACCAGTTTTTATAATGCATACCAGTATCTACAACCAATCGTACGGCTCTCCACATATCGTAGGTTAATTGACCAAACTTATCGTATGGATCGTCGTATATGCCCATACTTTCTCCAAGCTGTTCACTATAAAGCCCCCAACCCTCAACGAAAGCTGTAATGCTGAGATATTTTCTAAAATTTGGAACATTTTCCATTTCCTGAGCTAATGAAATTTGGTGGTGGTGCCCAGGTACTGCTTCATGCACAGATAGCACCGGAATTTCATATTTCGGTCTAACTTCAGGCATATATAAGTTGGCATAGTAATATCCCGGTCTGCCTTTACTAGGTGCGTTGTAATATGCGGTTGTCGTAAATGGTGCTGATTCCATAGGAATTGGAATTACGCCATAAGGTGCTCTTGGAAGTTTGTTAAAGAGAGTAGGCATGTAAGCGTCAATTTCTTTTGACATTGCCCTGTAAGCTTGTAAAAGCTCTTCGCCAGTCTCATAGTAGAACCTTGGATCTGTTCTTAAATATTGTAAGAAGGAGTTAAAATCTCCCTCCCAACCAACTTGCTCGATGATGTCTTCCATCTCAGCTCTAATCTTGGCAACTTCTCTTAAACCAATCTCATGTATTTCGTCTGGGGTAAGGTTTGTGGTTGTGTGATATCGAGCTAAATACTCATACCAATCTTTACCATTTGGTACATCACTGATTCCTATGGTATCTCTTGATTCTGGTAAATACTCATTTACGAGGAAATCATAAAGTTCTTGATAGGTAGGATTTAACACATTTTGAATGTATTCTTTGACTTCATTCTGTAATGCAAGCGCATCCTCCGAAGACGCGACATCACCTACATTTTTGAAGATCTTGAAGTATGGATGATCTTCAAGGTCTTTCTCGAGCATAGCTCCGATTTGAGCTGAAACACCTCTAGTTACTAATTTAGGTTGGGTGTATCCAAGCTCTAAACCTTCTTTATTAATTTCAAGTGAATTTCTTACATTCTGAGTGTAACCTTTCACTCGTTCAAACCAATTCTTATAGCTTTGCAGATCGGTAAAATTTAATCTGTTTCCGTACAAATAGTAATCCTGAACGCCACCTCTCTGATTTAAGCGCATGTAATAACCTGGATATTCTCTACCTTCCAAACTAATTTCATAATCTGACTTGAGCAATCGGTAATTGAGTTGGTCTTCTTCACTAAGATTATTGGGGTCTATTTGACTTAAGACATCTAAAACATAGCTTTCGTACTCTTTTTCGATAAAGAAATCTTCAATTGAGTTACTGGATACTTTTTCGTCATATCGTTTATCGCCTAAAAGCGAGGCAAAAAGCGGGCTTTTCTCTAAAGAATCTTGCCAATTTTTATCTAAAAATTCTTTAAATTTCTTCTGATCTGGATGTGGTTTCTCTGTAGTAAAGTATTCATAACCTACATTAGTTGCTATCCCGACAATGCCAGCAATAAGTACGACGCTTAATAATTGTCCAAATTTCATAGTAGTAATAGATTACTACATATTTGGGTAATTAGGGCCACCACCACCCTCTGGTGAAACCCAATTGATATTTTGCGATGGCTCTTTTATGTCACATGTTTTGCAGTGAATGCAGTTTTGAGAATTAATTTGAAATCTTTTCTTTCCATCTTCCTCAACTATTTCATAAACTCCAGCAGGACAATATCTCTGCGCAGGCTCATCATATAATTCAAGGGTTTTAGCTATTGGCAGGTCCGGGTCTTTTAGCACCAGATGACAGGGTTGCTCTTCTTCATGATAAGTATTTGATAGATACACTGAACTTAGCTTGTCGAAAGTAATCTCGTTGTCATATTTAGGATAATCAATTTTCTTACAATCTTTGGCAAATTTTAACGATTCATGATCAGGGGTGGGATGATTCAATGTGAAGGGCAGATTGCCTCTAAAAATAAATTGATCTATTACATTCATTGCAGCACCTATTAAACCCCCAAATTTATGGAAAAAGGGATTGAAGTTTCTAGATCTGTAAAGTTCTGTGTATAACCAGCTTTTTTTGACTTCTTCATCTAAGCTTTTTGTATCTCCTTCAATATTTGAGGCAATTACCTTTGCAGCTTCAATTCCGGATTTCATAGCTGTATGAGATCCTTTAATCTTGGAAAAATTCATAGTACCAGCATTACAACCAATGAGATATCCACCTGGAAACTCCATGCTGGGCAAACTCTGTAATCCCCCTTTTATCAGGGCTCTTGCACCATAAGAGATTCTTTTTCCATTCTTCAGATATTTTTTAATTGCAGGATGAGACTTCCATCTTTGAAATTCATCGTAAGGGCTCAAATGAGGGTTTTTATAATCCAGGGGTATGACAAGTCCCAACAAAATTTGTTTTTTGTCTGTGTGATACATATAAGACCCTCCAGGAGTGTCATCGGGAAGAGGCCATCCATTGGTATGCATAACTAAACCTTCCTCGTGAAGATCATTATCAACTTCCCAGATTTCTTTAAAACCAATACCGTAATGTTGAGGGTCTTTACCTTTATCCAATTCAAATTTTTTAATAAGTTGTTTTCCTAAATGTCCTCTGCAACCCTCAGCAAACACTGTTGCTTCGTTAGCAATTATTTCCATACCAGATTGAAATGTATCTTTAGGATTGCCTTCAGCATCTACACCCATATCGCCTGTAATTACACCAGCAACTTTCCCATCTTTAAAGATAATCTCCGCTGCAGGAAACCCTGGAAAAATATCAACTCCTAACGCTTCTGCTTGCTCCGCAAGCCATCTACATAAGTTGCCCAAACTAAGAATATAATTACCATGATTCTGCATTGTTGGCATAACAAAAGATGGCACTGGTAAGCTATATTTATCGTTAATCAGGAACTTAATTGCATCTCTTTTAACTTTTACATCTAACGGAGCGCCTTTCTCTTTCCAGTCAGGAATTAGCTCGTCAAGAGCTGTTGTTTCAAAAACGTTGCCAGAGAGGATATGCCCACCAATTTCTGCACTTTTTTCAAGCACGCAAATAGATTTATCTAGATTTTTTTCTTTAAAGGTCTGTGCCAGCTTTATAGCTGTTGCAAGACCAGAAGGACCACCGCCAATTATGACTACGTCATAATCCATTGATTCTCTTTCCATATTCTCTACCCAGGTGTTTAATTTTTATCTATTTCCTATATATTACTAACTGACAAAATTTAAATATATGAAAATTCTGATTCCCATTAAAAGAGTAAATGACTACAACGTCAAGGTTAGACCAAATCAAGCTAATACAGATGTTGATCTCAGTAACGTGAAAATGGCAATGAATCCTTTTTGTGAAATAGCTGTGGAGGAGGCCATTAGATTGAAAGAAGCTGGAAAAGCGGACGAAATAGTTGTTGTTACAATTGGAGATGATAAACATCAAGAACAACTAAGAACTGCTTTAGCATTGGGTGCAGATAGAGCATTACTTGTCAAAACAGATACAACATTACAACCATTAGATGTTGCTAAAACATTAACAAAAGTCTTCGAAAAAGAGGCAGCTGATCTAGTAATTATGGGCAAGGTTGGAATTGATGGAGATCATAATCAAACTGGGCAAATGTTTGCAGCTTTGACTAACTTGCCACAAGCAACATTTGCTTCAGAAGTTGAGATTGATGGCAATAATGTTCAAGTAACTAGAGAAATAGATGGTGGACTGGAAACTTTGACTGCTGAAATGCCGGCAGTTATTACGACAGACCTTAGACTTAACGAGCCAAGATATGCATCTTTACCAAATATAATGAAAGCTAAAAGAAAACCGCTTGAGGAACTTTCTCTTGAAGAATTAGGTGTAATCGTTGAAACCAAGGTAAACACCTTAAAAGTTGAATCACCGCCTGAAAGACAGGAAGGTGTCAAAGTTGAAACTGTTGATCAGTTGGTAGATAAATTAAGAAACGAGGCAAAAGTAATATGAAAACTTTGGTTATAGCTGAACATAATAGCGAAAACTTATCAGCAGCTACATTGAGTGTAATCGATGCTGCAAAAAAACTAGGGAGAGATATAGATTTATTGGTTGCTAACAATTCATGTTCAAGTGTTTTAGATGAAGCAAAATCAGTTGAGGGTGTNAGCNCTGTACTAGATTTTAGTCATGAGAAATTTGCAAATGAAATTGCAGAAGANATAGCAGCTTGTGTAGTTTCAGTAAAAGATGACTATGANTTTTTCTTAACCAGTTCAAGCACATCTGGTAAGAATAATCTTCCAAGGGTTGCTGCTTTGTTAAATATTCAACAAATTTCTGAAGTCACTGAAATCCTAGATGAAAAAACATTCAAGAAGCCCATATACGCTGGATCTTGTATTGCTACCGTACAATCTACACAAGAAAAAAATGCTCTAACAATTAGAACAACTTCGTTTGAGAAGGCTAATGCGGCTGGTGGTTCTGCAAATGTAATAACAAAAGATGTGCCTGAAACAGAATCAAGAAAATCTGGTTTTGTAAAAAATGAGCTTACTGTATCGGATAGGCCTGAATTAACATCNGCAGACATTGTGGTTTCAGGNGGAAGAGGNATGCAAAACGGGGAGAATTTTGCTTTGTTAGAAGCNGTTGCAACAAAATTAAATGCTGCAGTGGGNGCNTCTAGAGCTGCGGTTGATTCTGGTTTTGTACCGAATGATTATCAAGTTGGTCAAACTGGAAAATCCGTTGCGCCTAACCTCTATATAGCCGTGGGGATATCAGGAGCTATTCAACATTTAGCAGGCATGAAAGACTCAAAAACAATTGTTGCTATAAACAAAGATGAGGAAGCACCTATCTTTAAAGTTGCTGATTATGGGCTAGTTGCTGATCTTTTCGAGGCTCTTCCAGATTTAGAATCAAAACTCTAGATAATTGATGCAACAATAAGACCTACAACCGCTAGGAATAAAATCAACACACAAACTAAAGCAAGAAGAATTCTCAATGGATTATCTTCAATCATATCCTCAAGATTATCCTTTTTTCCTGTTCCTGAAATAAGAGAAAATAAATCATTTAATAATTTCATAGTAAACTTACATANTAATTATGATAAACGTGACTGCAACAGCTGAAGAATACCTTTCAGACCTCATTAGTAAAAAAGATTTTAAATGCGATATTAGAATTTTTGTGTCGGATCCAGGCACACCGAGAGCTGAGACGTGTTTGGCTTTCTGTAGAGAAGATGAGTCAGAACCAACAGATCACAAGATAAAATACAAAAATTTTATATTATTCATTGAAGAAAAAAGCCTAGCTTTTCTAGATGACGCTGAAGTGAATTACGATAAAGATAACTTTGGTGGACAGCTAACAATAAAAGCCCCAAGTTCGAGAGTCCCAAATATTGGGGAAAACGCTACGCTTGAAGATAAAGTGAACTATATTTTATATGACGAAATAAACCCTCAATTAGCATCTCATGGTGGAAATGTTCACTTGGATTGCATTACAAAAGACAACTACGTTGTTCTTCAATTTGGTGGCGGTTGTCAAGGCTGTGGGATGGTAGATGTCACATTAAAAGAGGGGATTGAAAAAACCCTTCTTGAAAAAATACCAGAGCTTAAAGGTGTAAAAGATATAACCGATCATACTGATAACGAAAACGCATACTATAAATAATCAATCTCCAGTTTTTGGGTAACTGTAAACTCCTACAAGTAATCCTATTTTTGGGTGATCAAAATAGTGAAACTCATCTAAGGAAATTCTCCTTTGCTCATCAAGAACAAATATTTCAGTTTCTAAAATATCTTCTTCATCGGTGGTTTTCTTTTTTTCAAAATTTCCAATCAGAGGTTTCACATTAAATTCAGACTTACTCATCAAATACGAATTTTTGAGAACATCTTTGCCTAGTGCACATTTGGCGTGTATTCTGGGATATCTGGATTGAAATACTTTAACAATACACTGATTTTCATTATCTGATACAAGAACAAATGGTGTATTCTCTTCGTCGTAGAGTGGCTGAAACCAAGATTTATGGTTTGATAACTCAAGATCTTTAATTTGAGAAATTCTACGCATCGTGCCATTCAGTTCATGTTCTTTTCTATCGATCACCCTATAAATTTTAGGAGGAGTAATAATTTGCTCCTCTGGAAGCGCTTCTTCTTCGATGTTGTTAAATATCTGCTCTACAAACTCAAAATCAATTTTTACCTGGCCCTCAGCTAGTTCTATAGTGTCAAGATTAATTTCAGGTTCTTTTGTAATTTCAAGATTAAGGATTTCGCTTGCAAGCGCGTAATCTCTGACTTTTGGGAAAGATTCATTAGTATTTTGATTTTTCCAGATTATTGAAGCAACTTCTACTTTTACATATTGTAAATCCTCTTGTGAAAAAATTTGTAAAGAGAGGCTCAGAAAAACCGCTATAAACTTGAAAAATAGGCGCATAAAGTTTTTAATACCAATTGAGTTTAATCATAAACTTACTTAGATAATACAAGATTTTATTTAACGAATGGAAGAGGGTAAATTATGGATCTAAATTTTTCGAAAGAAGACTTAGAATTTCGCGATGAAGTAAGAGAGTTCTTGGATAAAGAATATCCAAAACATATCAAAGAAAAGATGAATAATGGAGACGAGCTCTCCAGAGAAGAAATTGTCGAATGGCATAAAGCTGTGGCTAAAAAAGGCTGGATGGGACATTCTTGGCCGGTTGAGCATGGCGGCACTGGTTGGGATGCCACTAAGGTGTACATTTACCTAAGAGAATTAGCTCTTGCAGGATGTCCGACGTTTGTACCTTTCGGTCTGCAAATGGTGGCGCCTGTAATATGGACGTTTGGATCTGAAGAACAAAAAAAGAAATTCTTGCCGCGAATCTTGAATTTCGATGATTGGTGGTGCCAAGGCTACTCTGAACCTGGTTCTGGTTCAGATCTTGCCTCACTAAAGTGTAAAGCTGTTCGTGAAGGCGATGAATATATCCTGAATGGTCAAAAAACATGGACAACACTTGGGCAACACGCAGATTGGATATTTGTTCTTGTAAGAACAGATGATTCTGGAAAGAAACAAGAAGGAATCACTTTTATCCTTGTTGATATGAAAACACCAGGCATAGAAGTTAAACCAATAATAACAATCGATGGTGATCATGAAGTAAATGAGGTTTGGTTTGATAACGTGAGAGTGCCAGCAGAAAATGTCGTCGGAGAGGAAGGCCAAGGCTGGACATATGCTAAGTTTCTTTTATTCCACGAGAGAAGCTCGATCGCAGGAGCACCAAACATGAGAAGAGTGCTCAATAGCTTAAAAATTAAGGCTAAAAATACATATCATACCGATAAACCTTTATCAGAAGATAAGAACTTTCAATCCAAAATTGCACAGTTTGAATTAGATCTTGATGCTTTAGAGATGACTGAGTTAAGAGGCTTGGCAGCTATGAGAGAAGGAAAAAGCCCAGGGGCTGAATCTTCACTTCTAAAAATTAAAGGTACAGAACTACAACAAAGAATTTCAACTCTTGCAGTTGAGATGGCAGGACATGAAGGCATGCCTTATGGTGGCCCTTACGGATTCTCAGATGTTGAGGTTGCTGCGACAAAATCTGACCAACTTTCTGCACCAAAATATCTCAACTTTAGAAAAGTAACAATTTACGGTGGTACAAATGAAATTCAGAAAAATATCATCGCAAAAGCTGTCCTAGGTATATAAAGAGGCACATATGAACTTAAGTTATACAGATGAGCAAAACCTTCTTAGGGATAGCGTCTCAAAATTCTGTGGTTCTGATTATGATTTTGAAACACGAATGAAAAGTGTGAATTCAGATCATGGACACAATCCTGAACATTGGAAATTATTTGCAGAACTGGGGTGGCTTGCTATTCCTTTTTCAGAAGAATTAGGTGGTCTTGACGGAGGCGATGTTGACTTGAGCTTAATGTTCGAAGAGTTCGGCAAATCCATCGTTGTGGAACCATATTTAGCAAACGTCGTTCTTTCCGGAGGTGTTCTTAAGAGAAGTGACCTCGAAAATAAAACAGAAATTATTGAACAGTTAATTACTGGAGAAAGACAAGTATCTCTGGCTAATTATGAGCCTCAAAAAGGTTTTAATCTTGATAGTGTTGAATGTGAAATTTCTGAAGACGGTAACGTAAGTGGTCTAAAAACAACAGTATTAAATGCACCAAATGCAGATTTTTTTCTCGTTTTTGGTAAACACCAAGCAGGCCATGCTTTTGCTCTCATTTCAAAAGATGCAGAGGGTTCTAAAGTCACATCCTATAAGACTTATGATGGTTTTGTATCAGGAGATCTACACTTGGAAAACTGTAAAGCTGATGCAGTATTTTCAAAGTCGGATGCTCTGGACATATTGCATCAAGCAGTTCTTGAAGGAATTATTTGTGTAAGCTCTGAGGCAATAGGCGCAATGGAAACCTGTTATAAATTAACAATTGAATATACTCAACAGAGAGAACAATTTGGTCAATCTCTTTCAAAATTTCAAGCACTGCAACACAGAATGGTTGATATGTTCATGGAAACAGAATTTAGTAAATCTTTTTTACTAAAAGTGCTTGCGACTGATGATGAAAATGAGAGAACCAAACTTATCTATGGATTAAAAAATCAGGTAGCTAAAGCAGGGAAATATGTCGGGGAAGAGGCTGTTCAACTTCATGGTGGAATGGGTGTCACTCAAGAAATGTCAGTAGGGCATTATTTAAAAAGGCTGCTTGTAATTACTAATCTTTTTGGTAGTTCTGACTACTTTTTAAATAAATACATCGAAAGTTAAATTGGTCAAGAGATTCAATCCAGATAAGCGTAGAAGACCTAAGGTCGACGATTATTTTGGTGATTGGAAATGGCGCGAAGCCTTGGCAGAATCAATGGTTCCTATCATTGGCAAGTTGTTTCGTAACGGAATACATCTTTTAATGTATGGAAGGCCTTTAATAAATTGTTCAGCAATTGAAATTATGAAACTTCATAGATTCGTTAGGGAAGCTGAGGGAAATGAGTTAAGCGAACTTGAAACTTATCCAATAATAGAACAAATAGCAAAAATGAAACTTATGCCATGTGAGATAGATATTGGTGAGATAGTTGTGCACTTGCTAAAAAATAAAGAACTTGACGCCGAGCATTATGTAAGCAAAATTTTGGTGGGCCAACAAAGAACAAAGAGATCTTATCCATTAAGACCTAAAGACGTTGTTCTATATGGGTTTGGAAGAATTGGTAGATTATTGACTCGAATATTGGTCTCTGATACGGGAGCAGGCACCAAGTGGCGATTAAGAGCAGTTGTTGTAAGAGACTCAGATCATGAAGATGATTTGATTAAAAGAGCTAGTTTGCTCAGAAACGACAGTGTACATGGCACTTTTCCAGGCACAATCAGGGTTAATAAAATTAATAACTCCTTGATAGTAAATGGTAACGAGATATTTATTATTCACTCAAACGATCCTAGAAAAGTAAATTACAAACAATACGGCATAAAAAAAGCTACTATTATTGATAATACTGGGGCTTGGACTGATGAAGAAGGCCTGAATCAACATGTCAAAAATCCATCTGTAGAGAGAGTAATCCTGACTGCACCAGCCAAAGGCAAAATAAAAAATATCGTCTACGGTATCAACGACGAAAGGCTGAAAGGAGATGAGAAACTAATAGGTGCTGCGTCATGCACAACTAATGCAATAACACCACCACTTAGGCTCATTAATGATGCTTATAAAATTCAAAGCGGTCACATCGAAACCATTCATGCTTACACAAATGATCAAAACCTAGTAGACAATTACCACAAATCCGACAGAAGAGGCAGGGGTGCAGCATTGAACCTAGTAATTACAGATACTGGAGCAGCTAGAGCTGTCTCAGAGGTTATTCCAGAACTGAAGGGCAAATTAACGGCAAATGCTATAAGAGTACCTACTCCAAACGTAAGTTTGGCAATAATGAACTTAAATTTGAAAAAAAGCGTTGGTGTAGAGGAACTCAACGACTTATTTAAGCAAGCTGCATTCCATTCAAACTTTAGAACAATTGTTGACTATTCAAACTCGATTGATGGTGTTTCTTCTGATTTTTATAGCAACGAATTTGCCTGTGTGTATGATGCACAAGCAACTATTAGCAATTTTAACTGTGTAACTATTTACGTCTGGTACGATAACGAGTATGGTTACTCCAGACAAGTTGTAAGGCTTTTGAAAAAAGTTCTTGGTGTTAATTTAATTAGATACCCAAAGCAGTAAATGAAAAAAATTAAAATGAAAGGGGGCCTAGACGTACCTCTTCACGGCTCTGTAAAAAACAATAACTTTGATACTAACTACACTCAATTTTCAGCAGTTCTTGCGGATGATTATTTTGGCTTAAAACCAAAAATTCTTGTTCGAGAAGGAGATCTTGTCTCAAAGGGAGATCCATTATTAGAGGATAAAACTAATCCTAGATTCACTGTTAATTGCCCAGTAAATGGTGAAATTCAGGAAATAAATCGAGGTGAAAAAAGGGCCTTAGTTTCAATAGTTATAAATAAAACAAATAACGACTCTGAAGCATTTGATCAAACGAGTAATAAACTTGAAAATTTAATAAATGCCAGCTTATGGGACAGTTTCAGAGAAAGGCCTTTCAATAGAGTTCCCAATATCAATACCAAGCCTGATTTTCTCTTTATTAATGCATGTAAAGTTGATGGTTTAGAAGCCAGCCCTAATCAAATTTTAGAAGTTGAAAATGAGAATTTTCTTGCAGGGATAAAATACCTCATAGATGCTCTAGGTTGTGAGATTAATCTGTGTTCATATTCAAATATTTATCTTGGCGATTTAAACGTAAATCAGTACGTTATTGAAGGCAAATATCCTGCAGGAAATAGTTCAATTCACATTCAAAATATAAAGCCTTTAACAAAAAATACGAAAACATGGACAATTAATTGGCAAGATGTTGTCAGAATTGGAAACTCTATGAAAAGTGGTAATTTTTGTTTTGATAAATATGTGAGTATCTGTGGGCCAGCATGTGATGAACCAAGAGTAGTAAAAACAAATCTCGGAGCCAATATGGAAGAACTGACAGCTGGTATTCTTTCTAATAATTCAAGAAGAGTATCCGGAAGTTTACTTTATGGAAGAAGTGGTGACAGTTATTCAGATTATTTAACCAGATACTCCAATCAGATATCTCTGGTATCTGATGAGAGAAAAGCAACATTTTTTAATTGGCTGCAACCAGGTTTTGAAAATCATAGTAATTCAAATGTTTTTTTATCAAGCTTTTTGAAGCCTGAAAAGTTTAATTTTGATACCAATATTAATGGTGGTTATAGAGCAATAGTGCCAATTGGTGTATTTGACGAGGTTAATCCGTATGAAATTGATTCAACGCTTTTTTTAAAATCTTTGGCAATAGGTGATTTAGTAGCTTTAAGAGAATTAGGAATCTTTGATCTATCGGATGAAGATATGGGCATTTTTTCTTATGTTTGCCCTAGTAAATATGATTATGTGGCACTATTTAATGATTGTATGGAAATGATTTGGAAAGAAGAAACATCATGAAATTTTTAGAGAAATTCTTTGACAAAAATAGACCCTCGAAGGACAACAATTACTTTTACCTTTTTGAAGTGATACAGAACTTCTTTTTTTCATCAAAGGTTGCAACAACTGGCAAAACTCATATAAGGGATAAATTAGATATTCAAAGGGTTATGGTCGTTGTTTGGCTTGCGACATTTCCAGCAATGTTTTGGGGCATGTACAACATGGGCTTTTGGGGTCTCGATTACATGCAAAGAGGAGGATTTGATTCTACGGGGGACTGGCATAATGGTCTTATACAAATCGTTGGCACAGATCCTGGGAATCACTTACATAGGTTTTGGTTTGGCTTGGTATATTTTGTTCCAATATATTTGACTGTCTTTATAGTTGGTATTGCATGTGAGGCAATCTTTGCGACCATCAGAAGGCATGAAATTAATGAAGGTGCGTTCGTGTCAACTGTTTTGTTTTCTCTAAGTTGTCCTCCAGATATACCTCTTTGGCAGGCAGCAACAGGTATAGCTTTTGGGATAGTTGTAGGTAAAGAATTT
>FUFK010056576.1_pt1 | contig 12818 bp, 8 predicted proteins | sample 1021851 | NCBI WGS metagenome assembly FUFK01 (sample SAMEA51879418, study PRJEB19060) | metagenome | reverse complement strand
AAATGGAGCTCCTGAATCTGCCATAGCTTTCATCAAAGCATTTACTTTTGCTTGGTCAAGAGCTGCGTTACCACCTGCTACTTCGTTAGTAGAAATGGCTGACAACATACCTCTTGTTTTTCTAGCTGTTGCTACATCTGTGTCTGCAACATAAGTACCTCTAAGGAAAGAGAACTCTATATCTCTAGCTGCTCTCTTCATAGCCATATCTAATTGGAAAGCCAATTCATCTTGAACTGGTTGGTTTCCTAATATAGATTGACCAGCAAGGTTTCCTGTTGCTGCNTGTTTTGTATATGATACGTGTACACCATATTGCATAATTTGAGTAACGTTTGTTACTTCACTTCTGCTTCTCTCTGCGAAAGTTGCATCTGCACCTTCAACAACTACTGTTTGAGCTGCTGTTGCATTATCAACTGTTTGCCAGGTGAATTGTTTAGAGGTAACTGATTTACCGCCTGTCATTCCACCAATAGCAGAAAGGAAAGGTGTATCGTTTGGAGTTATATTAAATAACTCACCCACGTAATTCGGGAGGTCATAAGAGTCTCCCAATCCTGATACTGCACCCATTTTAAATCTCCTTTACTGTTTTTTAGTTAGTGCTCTTAATTTATCTGCTTTGAGATTAGAACTTGTTTGCCAATCACCATCAGCTTGTGCTTGATTTATTTGGTCATCTATGCCTACAGGTTCTACAGGAACTGATGCTTCTATAACAGTATCTAAACTATCTTGACCAGAAACAACTCTTTGTCTTTGTAGTTCTTCTTGAGTTGGTTCAGCCGGAGTTTCACCCCAACCATAATCAGCAGCAAATTGCTTTATAGCATCTACTTCTAACTCACCTTTATACAAGTCTTTTAATGCTTTACCTTCACCAGAGCTTGGGTCAAATCCTGCATCTTTGATAGCGTTTGCCATCTGTACAGACTTATACTCTTTCTCTACTGATTCAAGTTCTTTAATGCGGTCACGCATTTGCTTCATAGCATTGTTATCTTCTTGCATCTCTTCTACTGTATTTTCTACTTCGTTTTCCATTTTTTCTCCTACTCCAAGTATTGCTATAAACTGCACTACCCTTGGGAATGTAATGCGATAGGCGACAAATAATAATAAAGAATAACAAAAATTGTCAGCCACTTTCGGCTATTCAGATACTAGGCGAATTGTGCTACTCAGTTTACACGCCAGATATAAACCGGAGGTGCAGAGTCAATTTATATTCGCAGACTACCACTATGCGATACTTTTATTATACCACTACATATAGTATGTCAAGTTTATTCTTGTACTAGACCTCGTACCCTACGCCCTGTTCTAGCTACTCCTAGCTCAGGTGAAAAAGATGATTCCTCTTCTGCTTCTAGTTGTCTAATTCTTTCTCTTTCGTCTGCTGAACCAAACACTTGTGCTTCAATAAATTCTTCTATATCGTATCCAGGTCTTTCAATTAAACCTTCTGGTGTTAACTCACCTTCTGCTTCTGCTGGTTCTTCAGGTCTAAATCTTCTAGTTAAAGTAGCTAGTCTAGGCACTTCTGCTTCAGCAATAGCAAACAATTCTCTTGCTTGTCCTTGAGTTAAACCTGCTCTTTCTAACGCTTGTACTTCTTGAGCACTTAAATCAAATCCTCTTGTGGCTGCTTCACCACCTATTTGTGCTGCTGTTATTCTTCCTTCTATAAGTCCTTGTCCTATATCTGGGTCTATAACTGATGCTAATATTGCTTGGTCATTTAAGTTTATTTCAAAATTTGATGCGTAATAATCTTTAACAGCAGGTATGTTTTGCAATATTCCTTCACTTGCTGTAGCTACTCTTTGTCTAAATGTGTTTGGTGATATACCTTTTTCTATTAAAGTAGCAAAAGTATTTTCAAAATAATCAGGATTCATACCATAGTCTTGAATAGTTAAACCAAATGATTCTTTTACTGCTGCATAATCAGATTCAGACAACCTTACAGTTCCATCTTCTCTTTTATTTTTAGGATAAAACTGCTCATAATCTTCACTAGCTCTTACTTCAGCTAATGCTTGGTCTGCATTTTGACTTTCTGAAAAAGCGTCAGCATATACTTTTATTAGTGACTCAGGTAACCAGGGTAACAATGCTCTAACTTCTTGTAAAAATTGTTCCATTATATTATTCTCCTAACACTTCCTCCACCAAATGCACCTACAATACTGTTCTTAACATCTTGTTTTATTTTATCAGAACCATCATTTTGCAATCCTGCAGAATATAACAACTTTGTGGCTTTAGCAACGTCATTACTTTTGACAACATCTTGAAACAATGTAGATGTTTCATCAACTGTGCCACCCCAAATATTAGTTGTAAACCCTCTCCAAGGTCCGCTTATTTCTTCATAAGTCAACATATCATCATATCCAGGAAACAAACCTTTTTTCATATTTAGTAATGTTTCTTTTATATTTGTTTCTGCATCTGGGTCATTTCGTACCATTCCTGCCCATTTAGCTAACTGTGTGTCTGCTATATTACCACCAAATACAGGACCTAAATATTCTTTCACAAGCCTCTTAACTTGTGATTCTCCTGCTCTAGTTGTGTCATAATCTATCTCTCCAGAAGTAATAAAGTCATCTAGTTCTGAATCCATATTAGTTTCTAGCGTTGGGTCAGATAATACTTTTATTTGTTCTGCTGTAAAAGAATCAGTCCATAATCCTGTAGTTAACTTTTGTCCTACCCAAGAAACTAATTCATCAGAGGGATTAGATATACCTGATTGCTCCATTAAGTTTTTTACAGCTAGCTTATCTTCATCTATTTTTCTTTGAGCATCAGCAGTTAGTACAGAAGAAAAATCTGTTGTGTTGGTTTGTGCTAATAGCAACCAATCTCTTTCTGCCTGTGTGTGTGTTCTCCACCAATTAGTAGATTGCCACTCTGCATCTGTAACTGTTCTTCCCTCTAAAGTAGCTTCGGCTAATACCTGTATCATTTCTGCATCCTGTAGCCAAGGTCTTATTTCTGATTCTTTAGCTACAGTATCAACAAATGACACCCAAGGACTTTGTTCAGGGTTATAAATATTAGGGTCTGCTAATTCTAATGAGTCACCAAATCTTATTGATTTATTCCATTGTTGAGGTGTAGGTGTTTTTATACTTGCTTCTACTGCAGGAAACTCTACAGGACCAAATATGTTTTTTAAATCATCTAAACTAGAATCGTAATATATTGGAGTGCCTGTTCCTGGTATAAAATATACAATGTAATATTCACCATCTACATTCCAATACTCAGCACCTGAAGGTATTTTACCTTTGTCTCTTCCTGACCAAGAACTAAAACTTGTTGAACCAGCACCAAATGATGTATCAATAGGGTCATCACCATTACCACTAGGCTGTTCCCCATTAGGTCCATATAAATTTAAACTATTTATATCGGTGTCAGGTTGAACTAAAGTATCACCTGCGGTTTGTTTATCGTTATATTCTTCAGATATTGTTTTACCAGATGCTTGTATTTGTGTATCTATCATATTTTGTGTAATAACACCTGCAGAACCTGCATCTTCCCAATAAGAACCATTAAATGGTCCACCTCTGTCTGCTGTATAGTAGTCAAGTTCTAATTGAGAATTTACAAATACAGTATTGCCATCTTTATCTTTTAATATTCTTCTATCAAAACCTGGTTCTGCTACGAATACATAATCGGCCATATTATCTCATTAAACTTTCTGATAACGCTTGCAACATTCTTGCATAATTATCGTGTATTTTTTGTTTCTCTTCACTATCATACACAACATTTTCTGTTTTATCTTGCTGTGTTTGACTACTGTAAATAGGATTTCTTTTAAACAACTCTTGTTCTCTTCTTGTTCTAGGATTATCTATAAAAGAATTAGACAAATCTTCATACAGTTTAGTCCATATTAAATTAACTTTACTGTTGTCTTGTTTTGGTTCTGGTATGTGTGATGGATTAAATCCTTCTACTTGATTAGGTCCTGGTGGTACTGGTATTCCTCTATCAGGTGCATTATCCATATCAACAGGTGTTGTTACTTCTTGTACTTCTTCTGCTAAAAACATATCTAATTCTTTTACTTCTCTGTCTGCTAAGCCAGGAAACTGTTTTATAGAATCTGCTATAGTTTTGTTCCACTCTGCTTTTATTTTGTCTTCGTCTCCACTAGCTATAGCTCTCCATAAACCACCTCTGCTCATTTTTTTTGGCCTATTCATTGTTGCAAAAACCATACCATCAAATTGTGGTTGGCTTAATTCCACATCAAATGTTTTCATTCTTTTATTTACTATATCTACGTATTGCTCTAAATCTTTTAGTAGTATTTCTTTAGCTTCTTCTTCCGTTACAGTATCACCTATTTTTATTAGCTCATCATCATCTCTGGCAGCATTAGTATGTCCATATCCTATTGTTAATGTACCAATTATTTTGTCACCAGGCTTTAAATCATAATCTGGTCTTGCGTCATCATACGCTTTAGCTTTAAAAGTTTCTTCTTCTTGTATGATAATTATTGCTGGTGGTGATATTTCCATTATCCACCTAATGCTTTAAGACGCATTATTGATTGACCTATATTACCTACGTTTAATCTTGCTCTACCTACATCTTGTTGTCTTGACATTACGCCTGCAAAATCTGTTTTAATTTTTTCTTGTAGTTCTGATATAGCATCTACTGTATTTGGTATCTGTTCTACAGATACTTCTTTAGATACTTTCTGCATAGGTTTTTCTGTGCCTTCTTCTACACTAGGTGTTCTTTTTTCTGTAACAGTTACTTGTGGTCCTTCTACGGCCATACGAGCTACAGTTTCATCTACACGAAATTCTTGTTCTTCTAAAGACTCAAGTATTTTTTCATAATAATTTCTTTCTTTATTAGATGCAGTAAGACCTAACGCATTAAATATTGCATCTACCTTTTGCAATCTAGTAACTTTTGGTGATGGTCTAAATATTTTAGGTTCATACTTTGGTGTAAATGGATTGAGTAACTGTATATCTATAGCTGCATCATAACCAATACCACCTAAAAAGTTTGACTCTTTCAATGCGTTATATAACGCTGTTCTTGTTTTATTTCCTGGTCTTCCGTACTCTACAGAATAATCTTCAGTATCTAACCAAGGAGTCTTGACTAATCTATCTTGTAATGTTTTAATTTGATTTACTTTAAGTCCATCAAGTATTGAATCTTCTGCTCCTGGATAATAAAAGTTGTCTTTGGTTTCTGGAAATAATTTAGTTAAATACTCACTTACAGGTAAAAATCCACCTTGATATGGAACTGCAGCAGTATAACCTATAGGTGCTAAAGCATCTAAATCTTCTTCACTTAATGTAGCTTGACCTTCTTTGCCTTCTTCTGCTACTGTTCCTAAAAAATCTTCAGGTGCTTTATCTGACCATCCTAAATCTTTATAAGACTTATCATAATCTTCTTGACTAACTTGTATGGTATCATAACCACCTTCTGAGTTCTTTTTGTATATAGTTATCATTTAATCTGTTTCCTCTGCTATTTTTAATTCTACATAACCTAATAGTTTTTCTTTAAACAAAGCACCAAATTCTGGATATTGTTCAGATATTTGTTGACCCCATTTTAACAGTCTATCTCTTCCTACCTGTGTCTTTTTATTGTTAGATAGATATGTCAAAAGGCTTGCTTCATCTTTATATATTTTTTTACCTTCTGCTGTAGTTTTTATTAATGGCTCGTAATTCTTTATATCTTCTAAAGAATCTAATAATCCTTTATTATCTTCATCTCCGTAGAAAAATAAATTTAAACCTTTCCCTGTTTCAGAATTTTCTATAAGCCATTCATCATTTGCAGCTTCTTTTAACTCTAAAAAGATTTCATATTGTGATAAATCTCCTTCATATGTTGCCATATTTCTTTTACCTAAACCGAAAGGAAATACTTGTAGTAACTCTGCTTGTATCTCTGCTCTTGCAGCTACAGCATCTGCATCATTTCTTTCTCTAAAAGGTCTTGTTCTGTAATTAAATATCATTCTAAATGCAGTTTCCTGTGCTCTTTCTTGCAACTGTTGAATTGTGTAATTTTGTCTTTCACCATCTTCTATTTGATTGTAAAAACTATTAATGTCTAACATATCGTACTCTTCTACTACAGGAGCAAAGTAAGGAAATATATTTTTATATTTATCTGCGTATTCAGGCCATTCTCTTTCCCATCTAACTTCTCCTTTTGTAGATGGTAATTTTCTACCCTTTGTTGTAGTTTTACCTTGTACCATATAAGCTGCTGTATATATAGCGTCATAATCATCTGGTGCTCCACCAATCAAACTAGCAATTAATTGATAAGCTAAATATTCCTCACCCGGTTCTACAGCATCTAATGCTTGAGCAAACAATGCTGTGATGACTGTACTTGTAAAATAATCATCATCATATTTTCCAAATGACAAGTCTTCAGGTAGATATGTTCTAAATATATCTTCTACTAAAGCATTATCAAAAAATTCTGGAGACTCTAGCTTATAGGCAACTTGTTCTCTAGGTGCAGATGGTTGATAAAACTTAGCTAACGAATTAAAATATGCAAGTCTTTTAGCTAGTTCTACTGTGTCTTTTTCAAATTGTATTCTGCCTTCTTTTGTTCTTGGGTCATAATCTATTTCACCTTTGTACCAAGATACTGTAAGTATTTTAGAAGCATCTGCTAAGCTATCGTACCATTGGTTTTTATCTAGTTTTCCTTCTGATACTGCATTAATAGCGTTACGTAAATACGTAGGTAATTGACCACCTATTTGTTGTGATATTGAACTACCTCCTAGTCCATAAGGAAATAACACATCTTCTATATCTTGCCATTCATTAGAAGTAGGAAACACACTATCTGCTACCTTTACAGATATTTGCACGATAGGACCAAACCCAGGTAGATAACTAGAAGTAAACAAGTTAGCTCCTGCTAATGGTGCTGACTGTCTTAAATCTATGTCTTCTGGTAGTTCTATACCAAACAATTCTTCTTGTGAATCAGTCATTGGTGCAACATAAAACAACTCATCAACAGTTGGGTCTTTCCACAACATACCATTCTGTGTGCCTTTAGTTGTAGCCATTTGTATTTTTCTTAAACCTGCTGGATTTTTAGCAAACAATCTTGGGTAGTTAAGTGCTACTTCTTTCCAAGGCTCTAAGAAAGGAAATATTAATCTCATAGATTCTGCATAAAAACCTTTCTCAGTTAAGTTATATAAAAGTCTATTGTGTGCTTCTATTGCAAATGCCTTAGATGCTTCGTCTATTTCTTCTATAGTTAACTTTGCTAATGGATTTTCTTTTACTGCTGCAGACACAGAACCATATTTTTTAATAGCAGCTTTTTCTGCCGCTTCAAATGTTTCTTTAACACCTTTAGGTAACTTGCCTTCATTAGCTAGTTTTTTAAAGTGTGCCAATGCTTTTTCGTCTGCAAAAGGCATTAACTGTCCTATGCTTGTCCATTTGTATTGTGCATATGTTGGTATTCTGCTTAGTGTTGCATCTGGTGCTTCTCCTAACCAATACCATAAATACTGTGAACCTTTTGCTAAGTCTGTTTTTATTTTTGTATTTGTAATCCAATCAGGTGTAGGAAGAACATCTGGTGCGTTGTCATACTTTGTATTTAAAAATTCTTTTATTGAGTTTTGATTAGATACAGTAAATCTATCTATGTTGTCTAAAGGAATAATATCTCCATCTGGTGTTATAACTCTTCTATCTCTTATCATTAAAAGCAAATCTTCATCACCTTTTGTTAAATCCATAATCCATCTTCTGTAATCATCTACATACTTGTTAGAATCTTCATAGTTTGTATAAGCATTCATTGGTCTGCCTGTTTCATCATATTTAACATTGTCTAAATCGTTTCTAATATTTTTTAAATCACCACTCCAAAATCTCTCTTTTGTTTTAACTAAATCAGTTCCTTCTAATATTTCATCTGCTACTGATTTTGCTAAATCACTTTCAAGTGGCCATTTAAGATTTATCTGCCACGAATCAACAAATTGTTTCTGTGTTAAATTATTTTTTAATACTGGATTCCAAGCAGTATTTACAAACTCTATCTGCCTTCCTTTATCAAAAACTGCTGTAGCTCTTCTTGCTACTATTTTTTCTGCACCGGCACCATAAGCAGCACTTCGAGGTCCTAACCCTTTTTGCATTGGTGTACCTGCTAAATCATAAGAAAAATTACCCCAAGCCCACATTGTAGATGGATTATCTATCCAGTTATCTAAACCATCCAATCCCATTCTAAATTGTGATTCACCTAGTATTCTTAGTGGCCAAGCAACTCTAGTTACTAGCTGAGCTCCTGTCCATAATTTTTGATACGGCCATAACATATCATCAATAAAGTCAAACATAGCACCAGGTGCAAACTGTTTAAAAAAGTCTGCTCCTCTAACTGTAGGTCCTAATATATTTTGAATTGGTGTTTGAACTCCTTTTGGTAGTTGTTCAACAGTATCATTTATTATGTTGTACATTTTTGTTTCTTTAATTGGTAATGTTGCCCACTTATTCATTTTGCCCATCATTCTTGTAATGTCTTGCGGATTACCTAATGACCATACTTCGTCCATATGTTGACCTAAATCAAATGGTGTTGGTAGTGGTACAGGTGAACCACCGGCTACTGGTATTGTTCTTTGTCCTTGAAATGTTGCCTCTACAGGACTTTGAAATTTACCGCCTACTCTATTTTCTAATTGAGCCCAGTATGATTTATTAATTGTTTCTCCAGAAGGTAAAACACCTGATTGTTCATCTATTGTCTGTTTAAATTTTTGAATAGCTGAATCGCTAAACCCTTCTTTTTTCATTACTTCAGCTACTTGTAATTTAGTATCGTTATATAATATTTTTCTTTGTAATGACTTATTACCTATAACAGATGCTTCAGCAAAGTTTTGTGCTAGTTTATTTGCAATAGGTGCAGGAACTTTCATTGCAGTCATCCAACGTATGTAATTGTCTACGCCTCCATCTACATCTTTAAATAAAGAATCTTGATTAGGTGTCCATTCACCAAATTTAGGATACGGATTATTTTTACCTTTTAATGCTTTCACTAAGTTTCTGTTGTAACCAATACTGTTCACAGTCCTTGTAATTTTAGGTATGCCTGTGCTTTGATTTTTAATTACATAGTTTGTTATTACGTCTTTAACTTCATTTACAGTATTTGTTTTTGTTAATTTAACTGCTATGTCTGCATCATTTGTTGCTTTAAATATTGCTTGGAAATCTTTGCTTTGAGCAAGTGCTTCTAAATGTTTTTGTGATTTAGGACTATCTACAAATGATTGCACTATCTCCGGTATTTTATCAAAATCTCCATTTCTAAATGCTTTATCTAATTTAGCCATAACACTTTTGCCATACTTAATAGCTTTAGCTGATTTAGTTATAACTAATCCTGGGTCTAGTTGTAATGCTACATAAAAATCAATAGGTCCAGAAACTACTCCATACAGCTTACTGTTAGGGTCAACACCTATAACATCTTCTACATATCTACCTAAAGTTATATTTCTTCCTCTATATTTTTGTGCTTCTTGTTGTTTTAATGCTTGAGCAACAAGTGGACCTTGAGGTATAAATCCTTCTCCCATACTTTGCCATACATCTGAAACACTTTGTCCATCTTCTACTGCAGCTTTTGCAGTTCCTAAAAACGATGCTCCTGCATCATTCCAATTATCTTTAAAAGTTTTTTTTGTTTGTTTACTATGAGATAATGCTCTTCCTGACAACAAACCACTTAATGCAAGAGCAGCACCAGCTATTCTTCCTGTGCTTTCTGTTTTAGCTTTTTGGTCTCTTATTGCAGCAATATCCCACAACGTAACATCAGGGTCTCCTGCTTTATGTTGCTCTATAAGTTTTTGTTCTTTTTTAGATAACCCTTGTACTACAGCTTGAAATGGACGTTCATAAGACTCTGCTGTTTCAACAAATGCTCGTCCTCCTCTACCAACAGTAACATTCCATAAACCTTCAAATGCTAATATAGCTGCTCTTGATATACCTTTTAGTGTTCCATAAACTGGTTCTTTTCTATACGAGCCAGATGCAAAAGGTTTACCTTCTGAAGGTAGTGTATATTTACTACCTGGAACATTGTATAAAGTTCCGTAAACAGGATTATTTATATAAGCATTTGTAATGTCATTACCTAAAGGATTTGGGTTATATGGTTTAGATTTAGGTACAGCTTGATACTGTAACCTTAATAATTCTTCTACTTGTTTGTCACTAAGTCCTCTATTAACAGCGTTAGATATTAAACCTTTCATAGCTGTTGGATATTTAGTTGCTAGTTCTTTAGCTCTTTCTACTTGAGCAGGTTGTACAGCAGCCTTTTTTTTATTGTACATAATGTTGGCCATACGTTCTTTTTCTTTATTCCGTATGTAATCTTCACCAAAACTATATGGTGTAACAATACCATCAGACATTTTACAATCCTAGTATTTCTCTAAGTGCCGATACCTCTGTGTTAATTGCTAAGTCAGCAAGTACATCATAATCCATATCACCTATTTCTTCTGGTGTTAAAGATACCGGTGATGCACCAAATGTTGGTGACTCTGCGTTATCTACATCTCTTAATACATCAAAATTGTTAACAACAGGACGACCTGCTACTGGAGTTACAGGAGTAACTGTGTTTGCTACTATTTCTGCATTTTCTGTAGCTGTGTCTGCTCTTCTTGTGTTATCTAAAGTATTCACTGCTGGAGGAGGAACATTATTATTTCTACCGGTAACTTGCGGTAAACCACCAGTAGCTTCTATCTGCTCTAGTAATTCCTTACCTTTACCATAAGTCATACCTTTAGCTAGACCTCTGTTACTAGAACTCCTCGTTGCCATCTTCATCCTCGTCATAATACATAAATGTTGAACTGATAATTAAATAACCAAAAGGGAATACCATAGGTGGCATTTGGTCTTGAAATATTCTAGCGTCATCTCTTTGTTGAAATATTATATTATCGCCTATTTCGTCTAGGTCTCCTAATGAGTTGTGTACTATATCTGCAAAATCTCTGTTAAATGACATTATCCACCCATACCTTGTAATAGTTGAGCTATGCCTGGTGGAGGACCCTGTGGTGGTAGGGAACCTCCGCCAAGCAGTTCTTGTTCAGCGACTGGTATTTCAGGTTCTTCTGCAGTAAAGAACTTATCCAATATGTTTTGCATATCATCTGGATTTTTTCTTATCTGCACAACAGCCATAGTTGCCTTTGTATCTCCTTGTTGTGCTTGAGCCAATAATGTATCAAATAAAACTTTGTCAGCTTTTTCTTTTGTAATTCTGCTATTAACTGATGATAAATTGTCTAAGCCATCTAAGTTTTCTTGTAGTGTCTGTGTATCTATAATGCCTGCTTGTAGTAATTGCAAGCCTGTTACAATCTTTTGCGGTTCATCATATCCAGCCATAGCACCATAAACTCTTCTAGTTTTGTAAGCACCTTGTATATCTTTTGAAGGGTCATACTTTTCGCTAAAGAATTGATTGTTGTAATAACCTGATAACTCTTTAGAATTACCACCATACATTTTTTCATCCCACTCTAATCTCTTAGCATCAATCATTTCTATAGCATCAGCCATAACTGTGTGATACTCTCTAATCATTAGTGACATAGATGCACCTAGTTCTTCTAATCCTCTACCTGTTGCAAAACTAAGAGGACTTTGTGAATCATCAGATACAGGATAAGAACCTCCTACACGAAGTTGTCTTTCTATTCTGTCTATTTGTTGAAATATTTGATAAGGAACATTAGATGCTGGTTTAGAAACTTGTGTACCTGGTGCNAGATAATTAACTGCAAATCTNCCTTTTCTATATTGTCCAGATTCTATCTCNCCAGATATGTTAGTTTCTGTAAATACTGCATCTTCCATAGCTATTATTGACATCACATTTATCTTTGCCATAGAAGCCATAAGACCTATGATTTGGTCATACTGTCCTTGCATTCTGTCAAAAGCAAATTTCTTTGCAATAACAAAAGCAGGTCCACTATCTAGTGGGTTAGGTATAAAGTCAAGAATAGTTGCAGAAGTCATATGGAATATGTATGTACCTTCTTCGTTGTAATATTCTGCAATAAGGTCACCTTCGCCATTTGAGTTTGCCCAAGAGCCATTGTAAGAATCTGTGTAAGCAGAAGCATAAGCATTACCAACACCAAGTGTATTTGTTTGATAAAAGTCTTTGCTGTTTATTTTGTCAGCAGAGTTTGGATATGCTTTTGATAATGCAGCTTTTGGTACTCTACGTACAATAGCCATTTCTTTTGGTTGTTGGTCTGCACCGAAGTATCCAGGAAAACAGTTGTAAGGGTCACGCAGTTCTGCACAAGGATATGGAATACCATCAGCACCCATTTTTTCTCTAATAACCCATACAGCAAAACCATAACCAGGTAGCCATCTACCTACTTGTGGCATTTGTAAATCTAATTTTTGTGTGTCATCATACGAAGTTACGATACGAGCTATCTTATCTGCTTTAGCTCTTGCTCTATCTGAATCTTTATTGTTAGGTACATCTACTTTTAGATTTGGAATACGACCTATCTTTTGTGACAAATGCTCTAATCCTGACATCATTAAGTTAGGTACTGGTATTTGGAAATCCTGGAAACCTTTAATCTGGTCACCTAGTAATGCAAGAATACCATCTGGTCCACCATTCATAATTGCACGAATACGACCTCTAGTAGAGTA
>FUFK010491876.1_pt1 | contig 12819 bp, 15 predicted proteins | sample 1021851 | NCBI WGS metagenome assembly FUFK01 (sample SAMEA51879418, study PRJEB19060) | metagenome | reverse complement strand
TCTCTGTGGGGTCTGTAAAGAAAGCATCAGAGTTATCTCCAACTCCATCTCCATCTATATCATCCCATTCTGTAGCATCATCTGGGAACTCATCTTCATTATCTCCAAATCCGTCACCATCAGAGTCAGTTGTCTCATCAGGATTCAATGGGAATGCATCTGCATTGTCCCCAATGCCATCTCCGTCTTGGTCTTCAGCCTCACTAGCATCATCAGGGAAGTCATCTATACTATCTGCATAACCATCTCCATCACTATCAAACTGGAAGTTAGCATCCTCTGGGAAGTCGTCAGCGTTGTCGCCTACTCCGTCTCCATCTGTATCTAATGTTTCATCCGAATCCAGAGGGAAGGCATCCGAGTTATCTCCTATTCCGTCACCATCTTGGTCTTCTTGTTCATTAGGGTCATTAGGAAAGTCGTCTATACTGTCTGCATATCCATCACCATCGGTATCAGCTACGAAGTTGGGGTCTTCAGGATATGCATCACTATTATCACCCACTCCGTCTCCATCTGTATCTACATCTTCATTAGGGTCATTGGGGAAGTCATCTACAAAGTCATATGAACCATCTCCGTCTGCATCTGGAAAATTAAATCTAAATTCATCATCACTATAATCTATATTTGAATATTCGCCTTCTGTATAATCTACATCGAAATGAATAGGTCCATCACCACCAGAGCCATAGTTTTCTATCTGCTCTATAGTTACATCTGGATAAAATTCTTCTTTGATGTTGTCTACATCATCTTTTCTAATGATAAATCCATCACCTAAATCATAATCACCATTTCGTGTTAATAACCACAGAGCAGACATGGCATCCGTATCATTCATGCCATACATATTATCTCCAAAGTTGGTTTCTATTGCTTCGTTTATTTTATCTAGTCCAGCATCTGCTAAAGTCTTTCCGTCTAGATTCTCCATTAAATTTGTATAACCCTGACTTTCATCATCACCTAAAAAGTTATTCAATATATTATTATATGTGTTAACATCCTCTGCATTTTCTAAAGTCTCAGGGTCTATGTTATTTTCCCTTAGGTATTCATAGAACTGTGGACCAGTCCTTGGTCCTAATCTCTCTGCTATGTTATTTAGCATATCAGATGCCATGACAGGATATCCTTCCTCATCATATCCCATAGGCTCAAATCCTGTAAGAGCATCTATGATATTTCTGGAAATCAATGGAGAGAATAACTTCATACCTCCAGCACCTAGCTCTCTCATGAAATCCTTAGCAGGCTCTATCAGTTGCTGAAATCTACTCTTGTCCTCATCTTCGACATACTGGGAACTATACTCAGAGAAGTAACCATTATCGATATAATATTGTAATCTGTCGTTAAATGGATTTCTAAATTGCCTATCAGCAAACATCTCTGCTAAGTTTTCATGTCTATCACTCTTTCCAAAATCGTCATCTATGAGTGAAATTGCAAGCATCTCAGGGCTAAGGAATGGTGCTAGAGCTAACCCCTTATCAGCCATATCAGCAAGCCAAGAACCCTCATCAGCATTCTCTAGGAATTTATCTAGCATTCCTCCAACTACACTAGCTATATTGATATTAGGGAGGTCTATTCTAATTCTTTCTGCGAGTTCATCATCACCTCCATCCATGATATCTTGAACTGTATCTAGGACTGAATTTATTACCCTCTCAGAGAAGTTGATGAGAGCATTAGCACCCATTTCCTGTAATGTAAATTCAGTAACAGGTCCAGCTCCTATAGGACCATCCATTAGAGCATCTCCGATGAGAGCTCCTAGCACAGTACCTCTTGTTTTTTCAGGGTCTTTAGTAAATTGATTATCACCTAATCCAAAATCAATCTCAGTAACTTCCCTAATGATTTCCTTTATCTTATCAGGGTCGAAATCACCTCTACCGAAGACATAATCCATTAGGTTGTCCTTATCTGGTCGTATATCTGGCTCTCCTGTCTCTGGGTCTATATCTACTGAAGTGAACTCTCCTGCATACTCATCACTCCGAATATACTCCTCTAGAGCACTTTGCATCTCTCCTAGTAATCCATTATCATCAGGATTGTTTTCATCCCCCCTTAGTATTTCATTTATTTCTTCTAGTCTTCGATTTATTCTTTCTTCATCCAGACGAAAACCTCGAAACCTAGATATATCTCTGCTCATTTCCAGAGATTTCTTTTCTTCTAAGAGTTTCCTATAATGTTCAGCTAATCTATCTGATTTGTCTTTTTTCCCTTCCTCAGGTCTTTCCTCATAAATATCCGATATCACATCAGCATCAGGAATCTGATAGTAATCTAGCATTTCATCTAGCTCATCTCTAAGCTCGTTGTCCATCATTGATTGATTAATGGTTTCTTCGTCCATGCCATGAAGTTGTAGCATCTCATCCCATTCAATCATCTTCTGGAACTCTTCCCATGTTAATTCAGCAGTAACTGGGAAATCTGGTAATTCTACAGTTTCATATTGTATATCAGCTATATCAGCTACATCGAGACCATCTCTCCAAGCCTCTACTGCTTCCTCAGTCAATAGAACCTCAGGCTTTTCTATATCCTTATCCATATACTTTTCAGTATTTAGATATTTATCAGAATCAACATTTCCTGTATTGTAAAACTCTTCCCTAGCACCTTCACCTAAGGATTCTAGAATAGCATCAGGATTAACTCCTTCATCCTGAAGGTCCATATAAAGCTCATCATCAAACTCAAATCCTAAATTAGGGTCATAATCGAAGGGGTCATATGTCTCCATCATTTCATCGAAGCCCATATCCCACTCATAAGCTCCGAAGTCCTCCATTGGGTCTCCGTAGAAGAAATCATCATCTGTAGCAATAACTTCAAAATCTGGCAATTCGTAGTAATACTCGTCTGGTGGTGCATCGTAGCCTTCTTCCCATCCATCATAGCCACTCTGTTGGTTTTCCCAGCCCATGTAGTAGTCACCGAGAGTATTATTTTCAATAAACAAGATAAACCTATTTCTAACTAAATAGTTAAAAATAAGTCTATCTAATTTATATCCTAGACTTTTGAAAAGTTTAAACATTATCGACCATATACCACATAGTGAAGTAGCGTAGCACCTGCTGTATGTGTAATATATAAATCTTCTAAGTCTAATGTCTTCACCTGTGCTGATATAGCATCTGTATTGTCCTCTGATGTAACAATAGCAGAATATACAGCATTAGGAAAGTTAGCCCCATCAGTAAGTGCACTAAAATCTACTTGTGTTTCAGTAACAGTACCATCTGCTGGTGCTATAGCACCTACCTTCATCACTAACCCATTGGGTAATGTAATAGTTTCATGTCTAGCACCAGTTCCATCAGTAGAGCCACCAGCTACAGTAGAAGGAGTGAATCCTGCTAGTTTAACTGCATCTGAGTCTACATATGCTTTGATGGATTGTTGTGTAGCACCTCTGGTAGCAGAACCACCAGCAGTATCTGAATTATCTAGCATATCATCATTATCGAAGAGAACCCCATCACTTCCTGTTGCACCTATCACTAATAGTGTTTCGGTAACATCATCAGGGTCTGTTCCTCCTAAATTAGCCAGAATCTTTCCATCTGCTACTTGTTCTATCTTACCTACTGTTACTGCATTATCTCCTATCTTTGCAGTAGTTACAGCACCAGTAGCTAATTGTGTACTTGTAATGCCACTATCTGATACCTTGATAACGCCACCTGAAGATATCTCACAAGTTGAAGCATCAGCAGATGCAGAAGTGAGTTGTGCTCCTGTAATGATATTATTTAAAGATACAGCAGTAACTTGGTCGTTATTTGCAAAACTTTGCGTTGTTGATAATTTAGCTGTCATTATATTGCCTTTTCGTTTGATTTAAATGTTTGTGCACCAGATGCCTTTATTATTTTAAATTGTGGTCTGCCTACTGTTGGTGTAATTCTAAATTGTAATCCATATGCTCTAAGGTTTCCTATTCTACCTCTTACGGAAACATCCTCACCCTCTGGTAAATTACCTCCGTTTAAATTAGAGTATTGAGCTATTTGTACATCATTATCTAGATTTGTAGTTACAGCATCTAATGTAAAGTCAGATGATAGAACTTCAGATGACTGTAATTGTATCTCAAATGAGTTCCATTTCTTTCTATCTATTGTCTGTGCATTATATTGTCTTGTAATTAATTCTGATGCAATCGGAACTGCTTGTGCTGATTGTCCAACTTGAGTAATAACTGTGTCATTCGCCAAGTCGAGGGCATCTAATTTATGAACTCCACCTAGTGAATTTACAACATATACTGCTCTATCAGCACCATTACCTCCTACAATTAAGTCTTGTATATCAAAGTTTATACTATTTCCTGATGATGATGTTCTACCAACAGAGTCTATAGACTCCCATTGTTTATTAAGAAAATTAAATATCAGTATAGCATTATTTGATGTAGCCTCAGTTCCATCCTCATCATTTAATGGAACTGCTAAATAATATCTATTATTAAAATATACTGCTACTGAATTTTCCCAATATGCTTTATTTATTCTTTCAAAAGTAGGATTGATTGATTCAGATAATGGAACTTCGTTACCTCTAAGGTTATATAAATCTTGGAAGGATGCACCATATACTCCATTATCTGATAAGAATAAAACATTGTTTCCTACTTGTACTACAGACTTTCTGGCTACTAATCCAAGTTCGGATGTAATTAATTGTCTAGTTGTATCTCTAAAATTTATTGAATCTACGCCTTGTACCAATGATATAGATTTTCTATTAAATAATAATAGTTTATCATCAGCAAATGAGAATAGACCTACTAGCTTATCATTTACTCCACCTTCTGTAGTACCAAGTGTACCAAATGGTGTATCAAACTTTTCACCTCTTTTGGGGGCTGATATAAGTATTTCATCATCTACATTTCTAGCAGTAAAGTTATCTGTTGTAGTTGGCTCATAAAAATATGGGACTGCTAATCTAAAGTTATGTGCTACACCAAATGGTGGTGCTGGCATATGTATATATCCTCCACCTGCTGATACTCTTGCTATATATTTAGATGTATGTGATGATGTATCATCATCAACATCAGCAAAAAAGAAAAAGTTATCAGCATCTACTCTGGTTATACTATATGTTGAACCATCTGCTAAACTAGCATGACCAGAATCAACAACAACGATTTCATCTCCTGTTTCTAAATTATGTCCTGTTTCTGCTACAGATACTTTTCCATTTTCTATTGTAGTATTATTATTTGAACTCAATAATGCTGGCTGTGTAAATGCACCAGATTCTACTTTATTAAATGTAGGCGAACTAGATAAGTCTCCATCAAATTCTAATGCTGTCTGACCATCTCTAAATATATATACTCTATTAAGAGCCTGAACCATATCAACTCTAGATGATATTTGAACTCCAGATTCATATGCTATTTCTGTAGTAGATTGGTCTGATAACTTAATAGCATATGCCTTGTCATTACCTGCTAGGATGATATATTCTACTCCATCATTAAAAAAGTCTGAATAATTACAGCTACCATATACTTGAGTAGTAAATGATGCCTGTATAGCAGGAGCTCCTATCTCCGTAGTTCCTAATGGAGTTCCACCGATACCATCTACTGTGATAGATAATGATGTATCACTAATTCTTGTAGCTATGTAATTACCAGAAGTGTAATTAGTAACACCAGATATAGCACCAACAAAGATAAGAGTGTTATTTTGAACATAGTGATTAGAACCAAATGTAATGGTCAATGTTGTTCCAACTAAAGAACCACCAGTAAGCGTATTTGAAGTAAGGTTGTTCGATGTAGATGTACTATCGTTTGGGTCTCCATATGCATAAAATGGTACAGTAAATGCTCTATTAGCATCTAATGCTAGTGGTGCTTTTGTTAGACCTATTCCTTTTCTTACTTGTGCTATTCCTTGTAAGTCAAATCTGAAGTTCTTAGAATTGGTCAGCATCCCTTCCTCTAGGGCATCAGCCTTTAGACGATTGTTAAAGCCAAAAAACCGAGTGTCAAAGACATCCAGCATTTGGTCATCAACTGTTCCATATGAATCATACCTTGACATTTTAGCACTTCCATCTTCTTAGAGCTAGTGCCTTCCTTGTTGGTCTTCCTTTGGAATCCTTCATAGGACCTTTAACGCCTCCCATACGAGCACAGAAAGACTTTTTTCTAGCCTTATCCTTGCCCTTAGGATTAGAAGATGTTACAGGTGGTTTCAGGTTAGCTCCTGTTTTTCTTTTAAAATAGTTTCTACCAGCTTGGGTTAGTCCACCTTTACTTGACTTGTGTTCTTTACGCATTTCTAACCTTTGCTCTTTTTGTATTGCTTACGAATTGTTTTCCTTGTCTTCCTCCTGCTTTCTTCTTCCTAGCTGTTGAAGCCAAAGAGGATTTTGATAAACTTCTAGCTTTAGCCATCGGAAGGCATCTATCTGGATTCTTCTGTGCTTTAGATTTTCCACAAGGTCCTTTGATTTTTCCATCAGTACCTACTCGAACCCAGTTTTGTTTTCTCCATTTGGCTAACTCCCCCATTATACTTTCCTTCTTTTACAATATTTAGAAGCACCCATATTAGCATATGCAGATGGGTACTTGTCATATGTTCTTTTTGCCCATGCTATACCTTCAGGACATATTTTGTTTCCTTTACTTTTTTTTGCCATTTTTAGCTACTTTCCTTAGTTTCTTAGCCTGTCCAGCATGAGCCTTAGATGCTTTTTCTAATTTTCTAGCTACTCCTATTAATGTTCTCCTCATACCTTTTTACGCTTGGTATTAATAACATTGGGTCTTTCTTTAGCACCCATGCATTTTGCACAACATCCGTCCTTATGCATTACATGGTTCTCCCTTGTGAACGCATCATTCTAGCACGATTACCCATAGGTCGTCTAGGTCTTCCAGCACTCATAGTACGAGGTCTAGCACCCATTGTTCTAGCTCTCATAGCTGGATTAACTCTAGGTCTTCTAGGGTTACGCATAGTACGAGGTCTAGCACTCATATTTCTTCCCATAGCCATTACTTTCTGCCTTTCTTCTTGAGCATTGCACGACCTTTTGCTTTCGCCTTATTAGATGGGCGACCTACTTTACTTCCATATGTTCCTTTTCCGTATGGCATAATATTTTCCTCCTTATTTAATTGATGATGAACCAAAGTAGTATCCTACTATGGCTAAAACTGTTTGTCTCACTTCTGGTAGTATAACATACCCTTCAAGTGTTTTATATGATGTGCTATCAAATAATCCAAATAGGAATGTGCTAGATGTACCAACAGTAATTCCTTCTGGACTATGTGCTAGGATAAATGGTGCTACAACGACTGCAAATAATACAACACATACAATTAGTCGCCTTACCCATTCTCCTCCTCGTTTCGAGGCTTTATCATGACTAGCATCGGCTATCTCCTGCTTTTGAAGCATTGACTGTATATTAGTCTGCTGTGCTTGCACAAGAGAACCTATGAGCTTAAAAATAAAGCCTGAAAATCCACCCCCTAAGAGGGCTATAAGTTCAGTTGTCATTTCCTTAATATATTAATTATTGATAAAGTGGCGTGAATAATTGTGGCTAAGGATGCTATAGATGCTAATATTAAACTAATATCCATTAATCCCCAAGATGCTAAAACTCCCATAAATGATATTCCTAATCTGTTAAATAAATCTTCCATTAGTTTGTCATCTCCAATACTACAAGTCTGATTTGTTCGGTTTGTTCATTTGTATTTCCAAATTTTGCTACTCTTAGAGTATCGACATGAAAATAATAATCTTGTCTCTCAAAGATAGGATGACCTAGTGCTTTACCATCTGCTCCATCATTAAAACTTGGGTCACTTCCATCTAGTGTCATTCTAAGTTGTTGTTTTTTAGCTCTATTGTTAGATGGAGATAATACTTGAACTTTACATACTCTAGTTCTGCCTGCTATATCTGTATTATTGAGAAACTGTCTAATAATATGTTGGTTATAATTAGAAACGAACTCACGGAGATGCCTACCATCATTAGCCCTTTTAGGTCTATTTGTGGCTACAAATCCAGACACCTTATTGACATCATATGAGTTCATACTAATTTGTCATTTCTGTCAGGTACATATTAGCTGTTGCTGTATTACCTGATGTCTTTTTGAATTTAGCTACTGCGATGGCATTAGCATTAAAATAATAGCTATTACCTGCATAAAGCCTGTGCGATGATGCATTATTTACTGCACTACCATCTAGGGTAAAGGATATACCTCCCCCGAATACTGATATATATACAACCTTTGTATCTTTACTAAAGGCTGTAAATTGATAAGTATCAGTAGAACCAGTACCAGTATGTGGTATACTGATTGATTGAGCAGATGCCCCCTGAGTAGGTATATTATATCTGTTTACTACATAAGTGTTCATATTTATCGTGATTGTCTATTAATATATGTTGAAAATTTTCTAGTAGCATTATTACTATTGCTTATTATATCATTCCTTTCAAGTTGTAGGTCTAGAGCATCAGATGCTATACCTTCTTCCACAACAGCCTTCTGGTGTTGTCCATCCATTCTTAGGAAGTCTGCATATGTAGCATGAGCAATAAATGCAAAAAACTCTTCAGGTACTTTTTCAGGTGATACACTATAATTACTATCTGTCGTGAATGGTGTAAATTTTCTCTTATATGTTACAAATGCATGGTTATCTGATGCATTCCCAATATTGAGAATATTAGCTCCCTGAACATCTACATAAAAATCATATTCTAAAGATGAATCATTTACCAATGCTTCTTTCCTATGTATTCTTAAAAAATCACCAATGACAATAGTCTGTGTGAATGTATTATACATATGCTCATCAAATGGTATGAAGTTATCGAATGTTTTAAATACAAGATTTCCCTCTACAGGTGGTACAAGATTATTATCTTCCCATGTTCCTAAATGAGCATATGGGACTTCTTTTGTAGTATCAAATATACCATCATCATCATTAACATCAACAGTCTGATATAGAGTTACACCTGTTCTTACAATATTGGTAAATACATTATCTTGTGGATTATGTAATGAATATCTACTATTACCAGAACTACCTTGAGTATATGCTTCACCTAAAGCCCAATCGCTAAAAAATAAACTTACATCTTTATATAGAGTATATGTTCCAGCTTCACCAGCTTCTAAATCATCTACTGTTGAGTATACAGGAGTATCATTATACATCCCTACCCAATAAAATTTTCTAGTAATGCTTTGTGAAGCAGGTGCAGAAGCATTTCCATTCGGATTAAATGTAATCTCATAATATCTAGGTTGAAAAAATCTTTTCTCTGATGGGACTAGATACCGAACCCAATTTTGTGACATATTATATGCTTGAAAATATCTACGATTGATAAATCGAGATATATCAGCTTGTTCTTCGGTTGTAAATGCATTAACACCAGCTAATGATTTAACTAGGTTAAATAAATCTCCATATGTTCTAGTTTGCATTATATTTTATTAGGAGATAAGTCTGAAAACTTTTTGTTATAATATCTTAAAAATTCTTTAGAATGAACAGTATCATGTCCATACTTTGATGTAAGACGGAAGAACTCTCTAGCTGGCATTGTAGCTACGCACTTACCCAATACAGGGTGGGTTTTACCCTTGTGCTCCTGTGCTTCCTTCCGAGCGATTCCAACACGCTCTTGTTCTGTACGCTTTTCAATCTCGAAACCATTTAAGATTTCTTTCATGAAAGCCTCTTCTACCTCACCATCTGTGATGCTTCGAGGTATATCTGTAATTATATCAACCATAGTATTAAAAGCAGGGGGCTTTCGCCCCCATACTTGAAATAATTCTTAGTTAGCGTCTAACTTGTTATAGCTTAACTTGAACTCACCTGCTGTGATTCCAGAGATAGCTGTGCCTGCTGTAACACGAACGAAGATATGACCATCAGCACTATAAATGTGACCAATAGTTGCATCTGCATCTGAACCACCCTCATTGATAGAGAGTTTAGCTCCTGTATTACGGATATATCCAGCTGACCCTAAGTTATCGGAACTACTAACGATGAAGCTACCGATGTTTGAAGAGTTGTCGTGACCGACATCAACTTTAACATCTGCATCACCATCGAATGCTGTTACGATTTTAACTGTAGCATCTTGGATGATTTCTCCAGCACTAACTGGAATCTTGAAGGTTACTGCTGTTGCTGTAACTGTATCTGTACCTGCATCGCTTGCATTAGCTGTAGTTACATCAGTATGAGTGATTGTAACTTTATTTGTATACTGTTGCAATGATGCTTCGTTTACTGTTAATTCTGACATAGTAGTTTACCTCCTAATTATTGTGTGATTTTACCATGTGCTTGTGGGTGATATACTCCTAATGTTAGAGAGCAATCAACATAACCACGCTCACCACCACCTAAGTTAGGTAGACGAGTTGAGCCCATAGGGATTAGTTCATGAACACCATAGTATTCAGGATTTACGATATAACCATCATTGAAGTCAGNACCACCAGCAAGAGTTGCAGGAGCAGTATCTGGATTCATGTTGACGATTGATACACGACCGAAGTCAGACTCGTAAATCTCAACGCTTAACTTAATGGTTGTTGAATTACCATCATAATTTACATTACGAAGAGAAGCATTGTCAGCACCATCGAAGTTAGAACCTGTTCCAACAAAACGAGCAAAGTTAGAGATTGTCTTACGAAGACCTGTATCTGCAACTAATGTTAGGTTTTGTGTAGAACCAGTATGACGATAGATTGTTGAAATGATATTGTTCAAATCGGACTCTTGGAATGAAGCAGGAGTCGCAGAGCTAATGTCAAAAACTTGACCATCATCTGGGCGATATGCTTCAGGTGTTTCAGGAGCACTATCTGTCTGTGCACCAGTTTGAATCCATTTGCCTAAGCCACGCATTTTGTACGGAGTACCTGCACCATTTTCGATTTGTGCATCACCAGTTCCAATAAGAGTAGCCTCAACATCTCTTTTAAGTTCACGAATTGCTTTAGCCTCAGCTTGTGCTATTTTCGCAGGACCTACAGAATCCACAGCATCTTGTAAATCAGATACCATGTAATCTCTACGGAACTTTTGAACATAGTTACCAAGACGAGCACGACCACTAAATTTGTCGGTGAATGTTGATACATCAGCACCTTCTGAAATACCTGTAGTTACAGGTGATGCTAATTCGTCAACTGTCCACTCAGCAAATGTAGCACTAGCTTTCTGCTTTGAAGCAGATGAAAGGACTGGTGTTTCCTCTGGAGCGAGAATAGTTAAGACATCTGTCAAATCCTCACGATTGGAAACAGCAGAACCTGTATTTGTAGTGTCAAATGTATTTGAAAATGACATAATTTTATACTTTCTATTTTAACGATTATTTAACTGTTTTGTTCTTAGAGCTATGAAATCACTAATATTGCCATTGGATTTATATTGTTGGTCAAGGTTCTTTAGAGCCTTGGCTGATACTGTTTCAGTTTTTTCAGAACGAGATGCAGTTGGTCCACTTTTAGGTGGTGTTAATGTTGGGGACTTAGTACCACTCTCTGTTATAGGTCTGCGACCATACATAGATTGTGTAGCATGAGCTAAAATGTATGGCATTTGTGCACCTAATTCAGGATTTCTTGTTAGTGGTATTAACCTTCTATCATTTAACATAGCCTCATATTTTTGATTCAACTCATTTTTCTCATCTCCAACCCAAGGTAGTTCTTGTTTTGCCTTTGCAATAAGTTCTTTGCGAACCATTTGTGATTCATGAACTTTTTTGATTTTATGCATCTGTGCAGGGATAAACTTTTTGAGCATATCTTTTGAGTGCTTTAGACTTTTTCTGACATCTGCTTTAGTAAGTTCTTTGCCCTTAACTTCAGCAATGACATCATTAACTCCATAGTCACCCTTCTCAAATAGTAAATCTTCTGCCCAATCGATTACCTCTCTAGCAGATTTAGCCTTAGCTTGTAACTGCTTAGGGTCTTTTACCTTAGCTAGTGGATTGTTTTTTACAACAGGAATTTCTTCAGCTTGCTTTTGTTGCATTTCACGCATTTGGGCTTCCATTGCCTGCACACGCTCTTCTGCTTGTTTTCGCCTAGCTGTTAATTCACCAAATCTAGCTACTGCACGACTTCCGAGTTTCTCAGATATTTCTCTGAGCTCCTCATCGGACATCTCCTCTAAATTAAACTGTGAAAGAGCATCTTCAGAAACTGGTTCTTCTATAGACTCCTCTGTGTTACTCTGCTCCACATTGGCTTCTACATTTTCACTAGCTTCCTCAACAACTGGGGTCTCCTCAGATTGGGGAGCTTCTACCTCTTGGGTTTCTTCTACCTTCTCTTGGTTTCCCAAGCGTCTGTTGACAAAATCAGACGCTGACATATTTGACTGTTCCGTAGGATTTATTTCACCTGTTTCCTCGACCACAGGAGTGATTTCTTCTGACATAATATTTTACGCTATTAACGCCCAGCGATGGCGATGTTTATATTTTAACATACTATGCAAGCCCTAGTTAATGAACTGGCTATGCCTCTTTTTTAATTCAGCATATTTGCACATAACCAAGATTTGGTCATAGGTTAAAATCTTTCCAGATACCTGTTGTATAGTATCTGTATCAGCTTGATGTAACTCAGCTATAGACTCCTCTCGGAGATTATTTAAAAACTCAAGAAACTGTGCGAACTGATGATGATTAGATAAGTCGTTTAGTATTTTTTCTATATCCATTATTCCAT
>FUFK010071382.1_pt1 | contig 12819 bp, 17 predicted proteins | sample 1021851 | NCBI WGS metagenome assembly FUFK01 (sample SAMEA51879418, study PRJEB19060) | metagenome | reverse complement strand
TCTAGTACCATAAGGTCAGCTCTAGATCCTGTAAGCTGTCCTGTTATACCCACAGACTTAACTGAGGGTGCTTGGTGCGGTGCTGCTGGCCCCACATCAAACGATATACGTGACCAACGCTGGTCATCATTCTTAGGTTTTAACTGTGCAAGCCAAGGTACTTCTAGTATTAGTCTTTGACAGAAGATTGANAATGAGTCTGCTCTATCTTTTGAAGCAGAGACGACCATAATCTTTTTATCTGGGTTATTGAATAAAGTCCAAAGGACAAATGCAGCAGTAATCCAAGACTTACCAACGCCACGAAACGCTTGGATTTGTAATCTTTTTGGGCCATGTTGTAGATACTCAGCGATACATAATTGTGCCCTTGTAGGGGCGGGTAGGTTAAGGTGTGTCCAAACAGCAGTAAGAAAATACCTAAAATCTTGTTGAAGTTGTGATTCAATTTTCATCTGTCATGAACTCATCGTACTTTGATTTAGGTTTGTCTATAACGTATGGTGTGTTAAAAAGGTTTTTTTCGTTTGTTCTACGTATTGTCAACCCTTCACTTTCTATAAGTGGCCCTGCGGGGTTTTCGGGGTTTTCATGTTTGTTATACAACTTAAAAGCACCACTAATAACTTTTTTGTCACCTGTATTTAAACCTTTTTGCATAGTTTCAAAACCAGACGGTGCATCTACAAAGTTAGCTCCTACATTATATGTAAAAGACATTATTGCATCAATCTCATTTGGATTCATGTCTTGCATTTTAGGGTAGGCATTACGTAGTTTTTCTTCAACAGTGCCTACATAAAACTTTAATAACTGATTAGCTCTATCTTCCGTTATAGGTGCATCCTGTAAAGTTACAGCTCGACCATCTTCATAAAAAGTTGTNCCTTTACCTATTGTTGGTANACCAGCATCATCTAAATATGGTTCTGCTCTAAAACCTTCNCTAGNTGNTATTTCATNAAATAGTTTATNACTGTGATTTAATTTTTCAAGTTTCTTGGTCGGTGTTTGTGTCATAATTAATACTCATGTCATTTAGTCCTTTTACGTCAGAAGGTAGTATTTTTACCCCTGGCTCACTACGCCATTCTTCGCAAAAATCACATAGTCTATTATATTCTTTAACAGCATCATCTACAGCTTTTTTAGCTTTGTAGTCTACATATTGAGGTTCTAACCATAGCAAAAACCACACCATAGCCCAACGAACTGGACTTGGTGTAGCATATGCAATGTCTTTGAGTTCCTGTAATAGTAGTTTATTTGGGTTAAATAGTTTGTTCACTAATCCAATTTAGTATTAAGGTTTCTCGTAGTGGGTTTGGTGGGAAGTTGTCCCTAAACCACACTAACCAGTTGTTACTTCCTTTTTCTTGATTACATCGTCTACAGGCAGGAACGCAGTTCTTAGACATGTGACTGCCACCCAGACATCTGGGACGCACATGGTCAATGGTAAGATCAAATTCATNNTGTNTTTCTCCNCAATAAATACATTCATANTTGTTTGCCTCCTTAATAGCTTTTCTCCAGAGTTTTTTAGCGTCTGNTGATGTCATGACTATTAAGTTTTGTGTGTAATNTTTATANGTAGGAAGTACTGGTATCATTTTNTAGCACGATTTCTTGCTCTGTTTGTTGATGGGTTTTCTCTCACTAATCTTCCTGACTTAGTGTGTGAAAAATCTTTACCGCCNTTGCCATACACACCTGCTCTTCTTCTAGCTGTGTTNAGTTCAGCACGGTANTTTTTGTTTTNTGGGCTTTTGTTACGTTCTCNTTGAGACGCATTTTTCTTCGCCCTTGACTTAGGATTATCACGGTAAAATCGTGCAGTTTTTCTAGGGTTTTTTACAGTTNTAGGAGCCATNTTTAATAACCGATTTCTGTACTGTATCAAAATCGACACTTGGCATAATGTCCGCTAACTGTGATAAGGGAGATGAATCAAAGGCTACGCCTGTAATATCATTCTTGTATAGCCAGTCGGAAGCAGCTTTTAGGTCAGCAGTAGTTGCTTCACCACTACGTATCCTATTAATAAGTTCAGTTGTTACTAATTTATGTAACTCGTTAAACTCATCTTCCCCAGCTCGTCTGGGTATACGCTGCACATTAGTCAACTTTTAGTCCTCGTTTGATAAATTCTACGGCCTTGTCATCAAGGTCGTTATCGCTTTCTTTGGATAACTTTTCTAGTAAGTCAATTACAAATACTTTGAACTTTTCACTTTTTAAAAAAGTTAAAACGATTGGTTTTAGTAGTGCTAACATCTGTCTTAATTAACGATTGTATAGGTACGATGTCTTGGCACATGTGAGCTACACGGCTGCCNGGNTATATCGTAAAACCCTTTTGTTGTAGTTCTGCACATTTAAGTGCNCGAACAAGCTCGTAGTCAAGCCTCATNTTTTCTTCTTGTCTCTTAGCTATTTCTTGACATTGTTTAGTCAAGTCACGGTTAAGTGGCACTGAAAAATTTATTTGAAAGCCCCAGTTCTCTGATATAACATAACCTTCATCGTCATACGGTGAGGTATCATTACCCATATAAAAGGGGCTAAACGTCATTGTTGATCCATTACAAGATATGGAAGAACCATATTGTTGTCTAGACGGTGCTCCATTATTTTGAAATTGCACAGCCTGATTGGTAACATTTCCTGTTGCTGCTGCCACAGGGTTGGACGAGTTATTGGTGTCTCCTTCCGCATATGCTGGTGTTATTGTGAGAATACAGAGAGCGAGGTAGTAGTAGAGTTGATTGTATAGTTTCTTGTAGTATTCCATTCTTCTACTAATCCAGCTGATCTTGATGTGGTTTCTAGTGACCAAGGTAGTGTAGTGTCAGTAACAGTAAATACTGCATCACCTCCAGCGATACCAGCACTTGCTGCTGCTGTGATGTTAGACCCATTCCAAGTCTTTACTTCAGCACCAAATACTTGACGCTGTTCTACTTCGGTTATAGTTTGTGTGGTTGTGGTCGTTGAGTTCATCGACCCTGTGGTAAACTGAGGCGTAACAGTATTAGCATATGCACCTGCAGGTAGCAGTAGCATAGCAATAAGTAATTTTCTCATGTTTTTGGTTTGTCTTTGTTTGCCATAGGACATACAGGAGGTTTGCTTCCACCATTTTTACCAGTAGTAAGACCAAATGTAGCCAATGCTCCCGTAAAAACGCTGGCCACAAAAGTGATGTCAGAGTTACCAGATTTCTTAACCATAGGTATATCTACATAGTTCATGGTAATGATAAATCCAGACCATACTACTACACCTAATCTTACAAAAGTGCCTAGTATTTCTATTTGATGTTCTTTATCTTCTACAACATCTTTTATCTTTTTTGTGAAACTTCTTGGTTGTCCTTTAATGACTTTTTCTTCTTCCATTTATCAACTTTACCTTGTATAAACTTTTGTAGTTTTTTCTTTATGGTGTCAAAAAACGGTTGAGCAAACGTAGTTACAGCTACGGCAGATACCGCTGCATAGCTTGCAGCCACTACTACCTCTGTGGTAGGTAATGGTACATCTATGTTTATCATTGGTATATTTATGCTCGGTGCTGGTTGTTCCGTAGTTTCTGTAGCCTCTGGTTCTGTACCCTCTGGCTCTCTAAGATCACTAGGAGGCACTACCAAAGGTACATAACTAGGAACGTCAGCTGTGGGTAGCGGTATAGATATTGTTTCAAACTTTTGTGCTGGTGGTAACTTTATGGTGGGTATTTTCACTAGCCAACAAGTGCTGTAATTTGGTCATCTGTAAGACCAAGTTCTTTTAACTTTGCTTTACCAGCAGCAGCGTCAGTTGCTTTCTTTTCAGCTGCATCTGCGATAGCTTTTTTTTTAGCTGCAGTATCTGCAATAGTTGCTTGCAAATCAGTTTCTTCTTCGGCAGTAAAATCTTCAATTTTCCAAGTTCCGTCAGTTTGTAATATTGCTTTTTTAGACATAATTAATTTGCTCCTAAAACTATATAGTTAAAGTTAGTGCTTATTTGACTTCCACTTCCTCCATGATAAAAATACATACCTCTATGAGATTCGGATACATTATATATGTTAGAACCTATTTGATTTCCAACTTTATTGCCGTAGTACCAAAAACAATGGTAAAAATTTACAGTATTATAACTAGAAGCGTATGGATGATATAGGTTTATTTCACAGTATGCTGGTTTAGCACTTGTACTTTCCCACCAATGTAATACACCTTTGTTTTCACCATTATATCCCCATACATTATGCTCTATACTTCCACCAACAGTCTGGTTAGCACCATGTATTGAATGTTGATAATTACCACCAGATTGAGTAGTACCATCAGCTTTAATGTAACGAAAATACATACTATGTGCTGAAGCAAAACCATAAAATATTTTATAAAACTTGTAAGTGTCTGAAAATATATTATCAATAGTAATACCATCTACAGCAGTACTTGGCCCAGTACCTCCTGCTATTTTTGTCCATGTTCCTGCTTGACCAAAAGACAATGAAGAGCCATCAGTAATAAGTGCTTTACCAGCATTGCCAGATTGAGAAGGTATAGGATCTACTACACCTTTTGCTACATAGTTCCAGCTTGCATGTGCTGTACCACCAGTTGAAGGTGCATTACCTGTTGAGTTTGCTACGCATATATACGTAGATGTTATATTGTTGTCTGTGTAGGCTACAAGATCGTCAACTGTATAAGCGGTTGAGTTATTGTAAGTACCTCGCCAGACCTGTTTGATTTTTCCTAAATCTATTGTTGCCATTTTAAATTGTTGCAATTAATTTACCGTTTGCATTTACAGAAAAAGTAAATCCTGTAGCTGCAAAAATAACATCTTCAAAAGCATCGAAAGCTGTACCTGAGATATTATCTGCACCACCGTTTGTAGTAGTGACTATTAAGTTTCCGTTAGAGTCGGTGTTAAAACCATACACTTCTGGAGAGGATACACCTGTTAACGCTGACCCATCACCTGTAAATGATGTAGCAGTACAAGCTCCTGTTATAGTTAATCCAGTAGAAACAACTTCTGCTTTCGTTGCACCACCAAGTTGTATTTTTAAATTACCTGTACCATTATCATCAATATAACTGTGTGAACCATCATGATAAATTTGTAGATCATCACTACTTCCAAATGTAGCTTTTAAATTATCGTCAAATCTAATTTTATCACTAACATCTATATTAATATTTTTGTTTGTTGTTCCAGAAGCTATGGTGAAATCGCCTGTAATTGTATCTCCACCAGCTTTAGTAAATTTAGTAGTTAAATCTACAGTTTCAAAACTTGGGTCAGCACCATCATTAGCTCGTAAAAACTTACCGTTGTTACTTGATGTACCGTGTTCTAACTTAGCTAAAGATATAGAATCATCAGCTAGTTTTGAACCATCTATGTTTGCAGCTGTGTGTAAGTCAGCATTTACTAATTCGTTGTCTTTAACACCAGCTGAGTTTACTTTTGTTAATGCCATTATGTATCTCCTAATCTTGTAAATACTATGGACGTATATGCTTCATTTGCGTGTCCAACAACGTACATTGTACTGTTGCTAGTAGCACTACACCTAAACTTGTGTGTAGAAACATCTGTTATATCAACAAGGGCTTGACCATTTGCTTGAGCATAAACCGTATCACTACCACTATCAAAAATACTTGTATAATTCACCATTATATAATACCAATTAGAACCACCATCAACACTTAACTGTGATCTAAATGCAGCATAAATATTTTGATTAGTAGATTTGAAAGTAGCACAAGTAGAAATTAAGTATTTACCTGTTGATGGAAATGTAAATACTCCACCTGATTCACTCATTCCTGTACCAATTTTTGAATTAGTACCCATAAATGAATAACCTGATCTTGCTAAATTACCAGTTACAGTAGTTGCTGTACCATTTACTGTTAAATCCGAAGTTAATAAAAATTGGTCTGCTTCTGTTATTCCAGCAGCTGGCTGTGATACAAAAGCTAAGTTACCAGACCCATCTGTTTTTAATACCTGTCCAGCACTACCATCTGTTTGTGGCAGTGTGAACTCAACTGCACCACTTGCAGTATGCTGTATTTTATTTGTTTGTATTTTACTCATTTTTTAACTCCAAACATTGACACAGTACCGTATACACTTACACCAGTTGTAGATGTTAAATTGCCTCCAGTCGTATGACCATCTGCAAAAGCGAGTTTAAAACAAGTCATACTTGAACTACCTTGATGTGAAGCACTAGCTGAGTTTTCTAACCATCTTTGGTTAGTAGCTCCATAGTGCATTAGCCCATGATTAATAATAGTAAGCATGTTACTTTGTGGCTGTATTATATCCATTGTTCCTCTAAATCCAGCGTTTGCATCACTACCTAGAGTTCCCATTAATTGATGAAGTCCAACAGTGCTATAATAGTATTGATGTCCTTGATTATTAGCTGCCAATTCATTATAATTCATCGACCCTCTTGCAGTATGACTAAAGTCTATAGTTCCATCTCCCTGATGTCCAAACTGTGCAATAAATGTGTTACCAGTTGTTCCGTCTCTTCTAATATCATATTTACAAACATAGAAATCGTAAGTAGAGCTAAAAATATTAGTAAACAAGAAAGCATTATTAGAAGCATTACTACTTGTAACTTCTTTAGTTTCTAATAACTGAAGTCCAACATCTGGTTGACTGACCCAACCTAAATTACTAGACCCATCAGTTTTTAATACTTGGTTTGCACTACCATCGGCTACAGGTAGTTTAAAGTTTATGTCATATTGACTTGTTGTAGAAGGTGGTGCATCTAAAGAGACTGAGCCACCCACTGATCCATTTAATTTTATTGTCATGCTGCTATCTCCGTAACTGTAATTGTACTTACACCTTTCCAACTACCCATCCAGTTACTTTGGTCATAAGCTCTATTTATAAAAGTTGTTCCGTGTTCCCCACCGTCTCCACATTGAATTTTATAAGTCAGTTCACTTGTTGAATTAGGAGAATCTAAAAAAAGAATAGGAGTAGTAGTAAAAACATGTTGTCCTCCACTGCTAGTTCCATGATTTACACCCATTTTTGTTGTAGCTAGTTGTCCATTAGCGTATGTTGATTTAGCTATATCTGAGCCATTTCTTTGTAACCAAAGACCTCCATGAATTGAATCGTGGGTTCCTGTAACCATTGCTTGCACAAGTATTTTACTTGTAGTTGCAGATGGTGTAATTTTTACACACCAAACAGAACCGTTGCCGTTTTGATCTGTGCCCGGAATATCTGCTTTATTATCAGTACTCGAATGAGTATCTGTTTTTGTAGTTGATTGTACTTGAAGAATTTTACCTGTTGTAACACTATTTGCTAGAGTTGCTGACGTTACTGTACCAGCTGGTAAACCACCAGAGGATATACCTGTGATAGTACCGTTTCCATTAATTTGTATTGGCATAATTAAACTATTGTATATGTACTACCCGAAGGTACTGTTACGGTTGCACCACTTGCTATCGTGATTGGCCCTGCACTAAAAGCATTTTTGTTTGTGCCTACTGTGTAGTTGTTGGATATAGTTTGTGAGTTTTCATAAACACACCCATCAGCTACTGTTGATGCTAAACCTGTAAGGTTTGATCCATCTAAAGCTGGTAATGTACTAGGAAATCTTGCATCAGGTATTGTACCAGATGTCAAGTTAGACGCACTAAGAGCTGTTAAATCTACAGCAGCCCAACTAAGGTTTCCACTAGAATCAGTTTTTAAGAACTGACCATTGACTATATTATTAGGTAAAGTTAATGTATAACTTGCACCTGCACTATGAGGTGGAGACTTAATTTTTACACCATGACTTTGTGCAGAACAGTTTAGTTGTAATGTACCATCACTACCTCCAGCACCACGTACTTCTACAACACCTGTGCCATTTGGTTCTATTTTAACATTACCGTTAGTTGTTGATGTAGTAATTTTACTAGATTGTACATCTAAGTCACCTCCAAGTTGTGGAGAGGCATCGCCAACTAACTCTGTATTTACCTGAGCCCAAGTTAAACCACCTGTGTTACCAGATTGTGCAGATAAAAAGTATCCATTAACTGGACTATTACTTACCTTTAACTTAGCTTCACTTACAGAATCAGATGTTAATTTAGATTCTGTTACTGTGTTATCACTAGGCGTACCTATAGCTGTAGCTGCACCAATTAAAGTTACAAATAAACTAGATCCACTTACAGGAGCTGTACAGAACTTGATTCCGTTGTTACCCTCTAGATAAAATCCTTCATTATTTGCATTGTAAACTCCAGCATTTGGTTTCTGTACAACACCATTGAGACTAACTATTAGTTGTCCAACGCTTGTTACGTTAGCAGCTACATTATCATCTCTTAAATCATATGATACAATACTACCATTAAATGTAGGACTGCCAGATGTAGCTCCATCAGGAACAACTGTTAGTAATTTAAAGTCTCCAACAGAGGTTACAGCATCATACTGAGTGTTACCAGCATCATACACCTTCATTATGTTCGTAGCTGTATCAAACCATAAATCACCATCCTGTAAGGCAGAACCATCTGGATGAGATGAAGGAGCATTTGCACTTATTTGATACCTGTCATTAAAATCATTAACAAGTGTTTGTGCGTTACTAACACCTGCTGCATCTATTCCAGTTCTATGAAATGTATATGTATGTAGTGTAGAGGTTGTTTCTACTAATATACCTAAGCCAGCTGCTATTGTTGAGCCAGCTGTCAAACCATTTATTGTTACAGTATTTCCAGAGCCAGCTCCGTTTGCAATAGTAGCTACACCACTACTATTAGCAACAAGGTTAGATGATAAAGCCTTAATGCTAACAATAGTTCCAGCACCATCATTGATGTCTGGGTTAGTTGCAGGAAAACTTGTTTCATTAGCTATAGGAGTAAATCCTCCAACCTCTGTAACTAGCTCTACCACTCTTTCATTAACTGCTTGAGCTGTAGGTAACTGTGTATCAGTTGCACTTCCAGTAATTGATGTGACTACACTTTTACCATCTAACAAGTTTAGTTCAGTTGTAGATGCAGTAATACCGTCTAACGTCTGTACTTCAGTAGAGCTTAAATCAGCTAACGAACTTGCAGTACCGCTACCCATTGTAGCTAATTCTGTTAATTCAGCATCTAATGGTTGCTTATTATTTAACTGTGTTTGTATACCAGCGTTTAGACCAGCTGCTTGGTTTAGTTCTGCTGTAGTTGCAGTTAAACCGTCTAATTTATTTATTTCACTTGTATTTGCTGTTACACCGTCAAGTATATTTAACTCAGATGCTGTTGCGGTTACACCGTCAAGTATATTTAACTCGTTTGTTGTAACAGTTGCACCGTCTAATATTGATAGTTCTGTTGTTGATACCCCATTAACTGTGCCAGTAGTTGTTATATTTTGACTGCCAAAGTTAGGATTAATTTTTGTACCATCTATAGCTGCACTAGAACTAATATCTACATTTTGTATAGCTCCATCTATAATTTGTGAAGATGATATATATGGTTGAGCTACACCATTTACTGTAGGTTGAGCACCACTAAATATAGCATTTTCTATGTCAAACGCCTTATTTCTTGCTTCTTGTGCTGTAAAATTAGACTCAGTAGCTGAGTTATTAAGATCTGTAGCTCTAATTGTACTGCCACTTGCAAAAGTTGTATAAGCACTATCTGCATCTCTTGTTCTACGTTCAATAAATACTACTGCTCCTTGAGGTAGTGGGGAATTGAACGTAATGGTGTTGTTATCGCTGGAAAGTTGGTAGTTATATAAAGTTGTACCTGCTGTAACTGCAGGGAAGTATAATCCGTCTGTGTTGTTTACCTGTGGGTGACTAGACTGTGCAGTACTACCAGTAGACTGGCGTAGCTGTAGCACTCTAGTACCACCCAACAATGTAACATAAACATCTAGATCATCTTGGTTATTCAGTTGTATACTGACAGGACTAAATACTGTTGTAGTATTATTAGTCGTGGCAGGAAAAGTTTTTTTAGTTGTAACTGCCATTGATAATCAATGTTAAATTCCGTGTTTTTTAAGTTCGTTTATTTTATTATAATATCCTGAGCTTGTTTGTGCTAATCTGGCTCTTCTAAGCTCTACTCTACTACGAAGTTTCTCGTTTTCAGCCAGCATTTGAGACATAGCTCTTGCCTTTACTGCTATAAATTGTTCTCTTATCTGTTGGTAAAATGGTGTAGCATTTACTTTATAGTTATCTCTGTTTAAAATACCTGCAGCTTTGTAGTCTTTAACTTGTTTTTGCCACTGTGGATTTGACACTATCTGCTCTAACGCAGCTCTAAACTGTGTATCAGTTGCCATATAGCGTTGCAACTCAGACTTTTCTCTAGATGTTAGAGGTTCACCTTCAAAATAACTAATTTCTTGTGGTATATTGTAACCAATCTCAAATAATGCCTCTTTTACAGGGTCTCCTTCTGTATAACCTATAGTTACAGGACTAATAAAGTTCAAAACACGTAAAAATGGGTTGACAGGAGACGCTACATATGGTTTACCAGAACGATCTTTACCTAATATGTCATATTTAGGAGGTAGTGCAGCTTTAAATACAAGATCTCTTTGAATTATCATCTCTGCAATACTGTTTGCCTCTACTTGGTTAGCCTGTATAACATCAGATAATGCTCTACTAAGACTAGAATATGGTATAGCTGATCTACCTAATCTAGCTGCAAGCCTTTGTACTGGCCCACCAGAACTATTAGCATTGAATAAAGTTACTAAATCATCTACACCCGCTAACATAGACTTATCAATAAGAACTGAACCAAACATAAATGTAATTTTTTGAGTTAAATCATCAAATATATCTTCACCCAGTACATGTTGATTAGTAAATACGTTTGCTGCTAGTGCAAATAAAGTATTAAATGGCTCCATTTCTCTGTAAGAAACATATGTACCATTAGGTAATTTAAATGAGTTAGGCATAATACCATTTGCTTTCCATAACTCTCTAGTTTCTCTATCAGGAGGTAAGTCACCTGTAACCATACCTGACATAGCCATAATACCTACCATAGTCATCAATGATGTACCAGCAGCTATTCTACCTTTCATCATTCCTCTGTGGAAGTCTACATCTTCTGGTTTTATACCGTACTGTTTTAAGACTGAAGGGTTAGTTTTACTTACATTAACTATATCATCATACTTTTTACTTAGCGTTTCTAAGATTGTATGAGAATAAGTAAGACGTAGAGCATTGTAACCAGTTCTCATAAATGGAAAAAAGAACTGTCCTACAACTGGTATGTTCTGTAATGTTTGAAATGCAGCTACATTTCCCGGAAGTGCTGTTGTCAAGGCTGCTTCGTTACCTGCTAAGGTAGCAGCTTGGTCTGTTACAATATATTGGTTATCTTGATTTTTAGTAAAAATTTCTTTCCTAAAATTTTCTTCAGTTTCTGCAGCAATTTTTCTAACATCTTTAAGGTCTGCTCCATCAGCAATAGCTTGTCTAGCTGCCCTCATTCTCATCTCATGTCTACCTATAATAGTTCTAGCTAAAGCATCGCCAGATCCCATTATAGTTGTACTGTAACGAGAGAAAGGACTTCTATTAAAGTTAACTACAGTATTTAAAGCATGATACCCAAAAGAGTCTGCCTTACCACTAAACTCAGTATAGTATGTATTTAACTTTTGCCAATCTTCTATATCTTTAGCAACATCAAACTTACCAGAATATACTTGACCTTTACCTTTGTTTACAGCCAAATCCCAGTTATGCTTGAAAGCCTGTAAACCTTCTGCAAAAGCCCTACCAGTAGAATCTAACATAGCTGCAGCAATAACTGCGTCAGCTCTGCTACCACCGGGCAGCATGGCTCCTATGTAAGCGTTTAGAGGACGCATTATAGCAATCATGTTTGTACTTGCAACAGCCTTAACAAAGGTCTTAGGAGCACTAAGAAGTGAGTTATAGTAGACTGAAGCTAACTCATCGTTAATACGAGGTCTAACCTTTACACCATCAACTGTAGTACCTGCTATCATTCTGTATGGATTAAGAGTTCTTTTAGCCATAAGAAAATTATTGATAGAATCATAGTGCCTAACAACACCACCTGATAAACGGTGTATTTCTTGAAATGTCTTTGCAGCCTCTTTACCCATAGTCTTTTTGACTCTTCTAAGTTCATCAAAATATTTAGTAGCTTCTTCTGTTATAGATGCTATTTCTTGATTTACCATGTCTTTTACAAAACTATCTGCCATAGCATTTTTGTTTTGTAGTAGAGTGTTACCTGCCATATATGCTGACTTCTTTTGCTCAATAGTCAACACCTTCATTAAGTCAATAATTTGGTCATCTTGACGTAATGTTCTTGCACCTTTAGGTAAGTCTGAAGCTGCAACGGCTATAGAGTTTATTTGTTCTGCTAAATTTAAAAGCACCAAATTCATAGCATGTCTAGTTGCAGGTGTTACAGTTCTTAGACTTGTACCATCGTGCATGTAATGTATGTAGTTTGTAGCTTTACCATTTAAGTAATTTTGTATAGCTTTAGCAAAGTCATCTCTACCTGCCACCATCGCACTTTGTATCTCATCCATCTGAGCTATTATAAGATCTTTAAACTCATCAGGTGTAAACTTTTTCTGTAAACCAGATATAGTTGATTGTTGGCTAAATAATTTTTCTGATACTCCTTTAGCTACTTCATTCAAAGTTTTAGCAATATCTTTGTTACCAAAACTTATTTTCTTTAATGTAGACTCTCTCCATATAGGGCTA
>FUFK010068354.1_pt1 | contig 12821 bp, 12 predicted proteins | sample 1021851 | NCBI WGS metagenome assembly FUFK01 (sample SAMEA51879418, study PRJEB19060) | metagenome | reverse complement strand
TTTGGTTGTGTTCAAGCAATCAAAGATTCTGAAATTGCAACTTTAGTGGCAGAGAATATTACTGGTGATCTTACGAGTATTGATCTAAAATCTAATTGTAAGATTGAAGGTGTCATTACTAGCATCACTCTTACAAGTGGAACTGTCGTTGCTTACCTGATATGAGTTTTGCCAATGCTTTAAAAAAAGCTGCTTCAAAAACACTCAGTAAACTTGGTGGTGAGGTTACTATAAGAAGAATAACCGCTGGTTCATATAATACAACTACAGGTTCGATCACAGAATCTACATCTGATACAACTATCAAAGGTTCATTAAGTAATGTAAACAGATCTGAAGTAAATGGTCTGATTGAATCACAAGATAAAATTTTAACTATATCTGCAGGTGATTTATCTTTTGTTCCTACTACAAAAGATAAAGTTGTAATAAGTAGTGTTGAGTTTAAAATAATCAGTATTTCTGTAAATGAACAAAACAACACTCCAATAAGTTTTGAACTTGTACTGAGATAATTATGGTTAGACAAATTAAATTAGAACAAATAGATGATGTGATGTCAGAGGTAGTGCAAAAGTTGGTGCAAAAAACAACTTTAAAATGGACAGCTACAACAAAAAAAGCTACACCACAAGTTTCAGGTAATTTGATTAATTCATGGCAAACAGAAATAAAAAAGTTTGAAGGTAGAATTTTTACCATAGTTGAATATAGTGAACCAGTTATTTACGGAACTGCATTGCCACCTAGTTGGAAAGGTAGATACAGAACAAGAAAAAATACTATAAAAGGATTTCCAGAATTACAAGCAAAACAACTTACTACTCAATATATCCCAAGTGAATTAAGAAGAATTATAAGAGGTACGTGATGGCCGCAACTGACTTAAACGCTGTAAGATCAACAATCGAATCTAGATTAGCAACAGAACTTGCTAACAGTCCTGTTATACCAGTTATTTTTAGCAACCAAGCGTTTGACTCAACAAGTAGTGCTAGTTTTGTTCAATGCGAAGTTAGTTTTGGTACTGGTGCAATTACATCTCAAGGAGATCAAAGTAATGCAAATACACTAATAGTTGGATTAATGGTTTTAAATGTATTTACTGAAGAGGGTATTGGTGCTGGTGGAAATTTTACTATTTGCAAACGACTCAGAGACCTTTACAATAGAATTACAGTTTCTGGTGTTATTTTTGACGCAGTGGTTGGTCCTGAAATACTTTCTCAATCGCCTGAAGGTAAGTTTGTAACACAACTGCGGGTAACATTTGAAACATATGAGGAACTTTAATTATGGCAAACATTGAAATTACTGAAGAAATGCTAGATGTAATTGAGGCTGTTAAAGGTCGTAGAAATCCAGCATATTGGGATAGTCGCTGTAAGCATTATATGAAAAACCAAGAAAATTTAAAAAAAATAGAAAAAAGTGCAAAAAAAGGCTAATATATTGATTAAATAGTTTCTTTAGTTGTTATGGCTGCTTTAAAAGGTGATGTTGGAAAAGTTATGTTTGAAAATGCTGGCGGAACAGAAGCTGAAGTCGGTCAAACTAGATCATGGACTTTGTCTATTACAAAAGATACATTTGAAACAACTAAGCAAGGTGACACCTTTAAATCTAATATTGGTGGTTTGATTTCTGGGGAAGGTTCTTGTGAGCTTTTATATAATCCATCTATAAACTCAACGCCATACACCACATTTATTGATGATATTATTACAACTGGTGATACTGGTGATGCTAAATTTGAGTTATTCCCAGATGCAGATACTGCTGCTAAGAAAATAAGTTTCGACGGTATAATCACAGGAGCCGAGTTTGGAGCAACATTGGGCGAAATTCAAGTAATTAATATTTCATTTATAACAAACGGTACCATTACTTCAGCTATATAGTATATTAGGGTAATACAATTAATATTCTATGCCATCAAAGAGAACAATTGACGAGATAACTGAGGCTTTCAGTGATGTCATGTCTAACAGACGTAAATATGAGCTTAAACTGCCAAACGGAAAGACAATTGATATATATTTTCCACCATTGACTAGATATGACAGACAAAAAGCACAAGCTGCGACAGGAACTGATGATGCACTGATGGTATCTACTCAATTGCTTTGTCAAATTGCAGAAAAAGAGGATGGTTCAAAGGTTTTTGCTTTAGCTGATGCTCCTGATCTACAACGATTATTACCAGAAAAAGTTTTAAATGATATAGAACTATTTTTGTTTGAATTAAAAATTGATGTAGATACAGCAAAAAACGGTTAAAGAGAAATAGCTGGCTTAAATTTGAGTTGTTTCTCGCTTCTGAATTAGGCAAAACATTAACTGAATTAAGGCAAAATATGACAGAGGAAGAATTTATTTATTGGGCTGCATATTACGAAAATAAATATGAAGATGAAAAAAAATTACGCTTAAGAGCAAATAACAGGTAAGATAAAAGAAATAAGTTTTGTAAGCTAAGTGGCTGAAAGTGTTGTAACCTTAAGAGTTGATACTAAAAATGCTGTCAGTTCTTTAAAAAATGCTTCTGCAGCTTCAAACAACTTGTCGGCAGCATCAAAAGGTGCAACAAAATCTTTGGCTGCAACATCTACAGCAGCAAAAGGTTTAGGTATAGCATTAAGAAATAGTATTGCCCCAATTATAGCTGTCGGTACTGCCTTTTCAGTTTTAAATGGTAGTGTTAATACTTTTTTGGCAAGAGAAAGAGATATAAAAATTCTTGAACAAGGTATTAGTAATTTAGGTGCTGGTGCTCACACCTTAAGAGAATTGCAAGAAGTTGCAGATAAGTTTGGAAAAACTACTTTATTTAATCAAGAAGATTTCACAAGAGGTTTTAACCTGTTAACAAGTTTCAGAAATATTGGTGTTGAATCTTACGAAAGAGTGGCGCAAGCTGCAGCCGATATTGCACAGGTCAACCAAGTAGATGTCAGTACTTCTTTCATGCAACTTGCAAAAGCATTGCAAGATCCAGAAAGAAACCTATCGAACCTTAATCGTTCTGGTATTGCTTTTACAAAACAACAGACAGAAGTAATTAAAAAGTTAATGCAAACAAATAAGGTTGCAGAAGCACATAAAATGATACTAGATATTGTAGATGAAAGTTATAATAAATTAGCTCAAGCTGCTGCTGTTGGTTTTGCTGGTTCTGTTGACACATTAGGAGAATCATTTAGAGATTTTGGTGAATCTATAGGAAAAGCACTTATTCCTGTTTTAGATCCAGCTGTTAAAGGTTTAACAGCAATATTAAATTTTTTAAATTCAGAAGGAGGACAAGCTACAGCAATTCTTGCTGGAATTGCTTTAGCAGCTAAAGGTATTTCAGTTGCGGTTCCTTTGGCTGTAGCTGGGTTATCAAACTTTGTTGTATCAGCACAAGCTGCAGCAGTATCATCTGCTATGGCTGCAACTGGGTTAAAAGGTATGGCAGCAGCAAGTTTTTTAGCTGCTGGTGGTATATCAAAAGCAACTGTTGCTTTATATGCTTTCAAGTTGGCAATGGTTAAAACTGGTATTGGTGCATTGGTCGTCGGATTAGGTTTTCTGGCTGCAGCAATATTAAAAGCTAAAAATGAACAAGCAGAATTTAATGAACTTTTAGAATCAGGAACTGCTGCAAATATAAGTGAACAAGTAAAAGCAACAAAAGATGAAATTGAAAAATTAGAAAGAGCACTTGCAAATGTAACTAAGGGAGGTCACGAAGGTAGAAGTGCAAAGATAAGAATCCGAAGAGAGCTTGAAGCAGCAAATAAAGAATTAGATAAATTAAAAGACAGCCTTGCTGCTGCAGAATCAAGAGAAACAACAGTTGAATTTAACAGTCAACTTGAAGCATTAAAAAAACAGAATGCAGAATTAACAAATTCAGTTAAAAGATCACAAATAATTGGTGAGGAGAAGAAGAAAGAATTTGATCTTGACCAACAAATTGCAGCAATAAAAAGAGAGTTTGAAGGAGAGGAGGAGGACAGACTTGTTGCTTTGGCAAAACAAAACCACGAACTAAAAAATCAAAAATCAGAAATTGACAAAATAAATGAAGCCACAAAAAAACAAAAAGAAATATTTGAACAAATTGGAGATAGTATTGCCACAGGTATTTCTGATGCTTTAACTGATGCCGCAATGGGTGCTAAAACACTGGGCGAGGCTGCTGTAAGTGTTTTACAAAATATTGGAAGACAACTCATGCAACTTGGTATAAACACTTTATTATTTAATATTTTTGGTAAATCTTCGGGTATATTTAAAAATCTTCCAACTTTTGCTGCAGGTGGTATGCCGCCTGTACGCAAACCCTCAATTGTAGGAGAAAAAGGACCTGAGATTTTTGTTCCTTCTTCTGCTGGTAGAATTATTTCAAATGACAAAATTGGTGGCAGTGGAGTAGTTAATAATATCAATATTTCTGTTGATGCAACTGGCTCAAACGTTGAAGGCGATGAAGGTCAAGCGGCAGAACTTGGTAAAGCTATTTCACAAGCAATACAAGCTGAGTTGGTTCAGCAAAAAAGACAAGGAGGGTTATTATATAGTTAATGGCTAACTTACCTAACACAGCAGCAGGTACAGCTTTTGTACCTATATATGGTGCAACTAAACGAAATGCACCAAAAACTAGGATTGTAAAATTCGGGGATGGGTATGAACACAGAATCTCGTTTGGATTGAATCAAAATGCTAAAATATTTGCTTTAACTTTTGTTGAAAGTGAAACTGATATAGACACCTTAACAGATTTTCTAGACGCTAGAGTTGTAGATGGAGCAAATTTCAGATATACAGTACCAACAGAAAGTGCTATGAATTTTGTTGTTGAAGGAAATTATACAAAAACACTTACATATAATGGTAGAGCTAAAGTGCAAGTTACATTTAGAGAAGTTTTTGAGCCAGCTTCATAATGCCAGTTCCTGTATCCAGTCTTCAATCTGTTAATCCTAGCCCGATTATAGAATTATTTGAACTTTTTTTAGATCCTGTACTACATGGTACAACTTCTATCCAAGACCCATCAGGTGCAAATATTACGACCATAAGATTTCATAACAACACTAAAGATAAAACATCACAAGAAAGCATAGTATGGAACGGGAATACATATTACAGAATGCCTATAGAAGCAACTGGTTTTAAATATGATCCAAAACAATTACCAAGACCAACGCTAACAATCAGTAATCTTGCCATCATTGCATTAAATATTGGAAATATGTCTGATATTTTAAATGCAGTAAACCAAGTTACTTTTGCCAATGATTTGGTGGGAGCAACATTAAGAAGAAGGAGAACACTTGCTGAATTTTTACCAAATAGTAATTTTACAGGGAATAGTAATCCTTACGGCACACCTGATAGCTCACAAGAATTTCCTGTTGAGGAATTTCAAATAGCAAGAAAATCAATTGAATCTAGAAATATAGTTTCTTTCGAATTGGCTGCTGCTATAGATAATTTTAATGTAAGGTTACCAAAGCGACAGTTCCTGCCTTCAGAATTTCCTGGTATTGGGGATTTTTATAGTTGATTTACTGGCAGAAAAAAGTTATTGAAGATGCCTTGAAAGAAAGCCCTAGAGAAATCTGTGGGTTGTTAGTAAATATAAAAGGTAAATTGGTTTATAAAAAGTGCAGAAATTTAGCGCAGATACCGACAGATCAATTTATTTTAAGTCCTTCTGATTATGCTGAGATAGAGGATAAATATGGTAATGANGCAATACAAGGTATAGTTCATTCACATCCAACCACAAGTGCTTTTGCAAGCCCAGCAGATCGGGTATCAGCAGCAAGAACTAACAAGCATTGGTATATAGTAAATCCACACACAGAGCAGTGGTACGACTTTGTTCCTAAAGAGTACAAGCAGTCTTTAATAGGTAGACCTTGGACTTGGGAGCATACAAACTGTTGGCAACTTGTCAGAGAATTTTATAAAGCATATCTTAATATTGATTTGATTGATTTTGATAAGCCTGATGACCCAGAATTTTTTGCTTTCAATCCAATGTTTGAAGACTGTTATGAAAAAGGAGGATTTAGAGCTTTAGAAGATGATGAACCGATGAAACTATATGATTGTCCTTTAATGAATTTTTCTGGTAATAAATTAAATCACATTGCAGTTTTATGTAAAAATAATATGATATTACATCATCCACAGGGAAGATTATCGTGCAAAGAAGAGTACAATAGGTATTATAGAAGCATTACAGGCAAGATTATCAGGTATGTTGGACTGTCCTCGTAAAATTAGACTGTATGGAGATTTAGCTGAGTTTTTAGGTGTTAGAGAAATAAAAACTGAAGTACATACAATTGCTGATGCTGTAAAATGTTTAATTGGGAATTATCCCCAAGCCGAAAATTATATGATGGACAAAAGTTATAAAGTTTTAGTAAATGAAAGACCAAAAACTTTAGAAGAAATTAATTTCCCTACTGGCTATTCTGATATAAAAATTGTACCTGTTATTACTGGTCAAGGTAGAGGACTTGGTCAAATAATATTAGGTGCTGCTTTAATTGGTTTATCTTTTGGTTTTGGAGGTGCTTTTGGAGCCGGTAAAATAGCATTAGCAGATGGTTTTACTAAAGGTTTTGCTGCTGCTAGTTATGGTGCAAAAGCTGCTTTTGGTATTGGTGCAGGTTTGGTTTTACAAGGTGTATCTACAATGATCACACCAACACCTATTTCACCCTCAGAGGAAACACCTAACAGTTTTCAATTTAACAGCCCTATGAATACTGCAATTGCAGGATTACCAGTACCAATTTTATATGGGGAGCGCATGGTTGGATCTGTGGTAATTTCAGCTGGTTTAAATGTAATGGATAACTAATGGAAGAAAAAAATTTAGACATTATTAGTGGTGCTGGTGGTGGTGGTAAAGGTGGTGGTGGTTCTACAACTGCTGAAGATAATCTAGATAGTCTTGCAACTGCAAAAATATTAGACGCTATTTGTGAAGGAAGAATAGAGGGATTCCCTTCTGCAAGAGATGAAGGTTTTAATTTTGGTCAAACAAATTATAATCTTCATGCACAGAAAGATGTTTTTTTAGATGACACGCCTGTAGTTGATGCAGAAGCTGAATTAAACTCTGAAGGAAAATTTGATGATGACGATATTAACTTTGATGATGTTCAAATTCTTTCGAGAATTGGTACTGCGAATCAAGGTGTTATAGGTGGTTTTGCTGCAACAAGACAAGAATTTTCTGTAAATAGTGGAAACATTGTAAAAGATACACCAGAAAACGTAAATTTTAGTATTAGCAGTTATCCTGACGCTAACAGCATAAGAATAATTATAAATGTACCAGCTTTACAAAAATTTTCTGATAAGGGAGATATACATGGATTAGTAGTTTTATTTAGAATTGAATACAAAGTTGATGATGAAAACTTTGTCTCTGCTTTTCCGAACAGTAATCCTGCAGACGGCAAAGGCGGGTCTGGGGGTGTTGGAAATGTTGGAATTGGAGGAAGAACTGGTGACCCTTTTCAAAGGCAATACACTTTTCCAGTACCAGCAAATTATGCTTCCGGTACAACTTTTCATTTAAGAGTTACAAGAATATCTGATGACCCCACAACAAAAGTACAGTCAGACATACAATGGTTTTCTTACCAAATAATTACTCATGACCAAAATAGATATCCAAACACAGCCTTAATAGGATTTAGTGCTTCAAGTGAAAACTTTACTTCAATTCCTAGAAGATATTACAGACTAAGAGGAACAAGAGTTGCAGTTCCTAAAGATGTTTATACCGATAATAATAATCCTACTGATGCAAGTAGGGCTGGTAGACTTGTTTATGATTCTTCTGCAACTTGGTCGGGAGGGTCGTCTCTTAATGCTAATGGTGGATTAAGAAGTACATGGCAAAGACTTTATACAAACGATCCAGCGTTCTGCCTCTACGATTTGCTTGTTAATACTCGCTATGGGCTGTCGATTCCAGAAACAGCACTTGATGAATACAGCTTTTGGAATATTAGCAAATACAATAATGAATTAGTAAGCAATCAGAGAAATGCTGGTGGTACGAAAAATGGAACTTGGACATTAGAAGCAAATAAATCTACTGCAATAGTGACTTGCACTGTAGATCATAAATATCAAACAGGGGATTTAGTTAGTATTACCTTTACCTCTGGTACGTCTGGGTCGTCACCAGCTACACAAGATAGTGCTGTAGTTTTTAAGATTAGAAGACAAACCAGAAAACGTTTTAAAGCATTAAAGGTAACTTCTAATAGTTCTGCATTAAGTGGTAACTGTACTTTTAATGAAGTTGGGCAAGAAGCAAGATTTTCATTTAATGAATTAATAAATAAAGAATTTAAAGCGTATGACTTAATTAATGCTATCTGTAGCAATATGAGGGTAATGCCTTTCTGGTCTGCCGGTACTTTATTTTTATCACAAGATAAACCAGCACCACAAGTGAACGGTGCTGCGTATAGTCCAACTGCTGATGTATTACCTGCTTTTATATTTACCAATGCAAACGTGATAGAGGGTAATTTTACATACGAAGGTAGTGATATAAAAAGTAGAGCAACTTTAGTTATAGCGAAATATTACGACAATAATCAAAGAAAAATATCCTATGAACAATTCCCAGATGACGGTGTTATTGGAAATACTACAATAGGAGACGTAACAGCGACAACTAACGCTGGCGGAGATATTGCTATAGCAAAATATGGAATAGTTAAAAAGCAAATACAGGCTTATGGCTGCACAAGTTCGGGTCAGGCTCATAGATTAGCTAAATGGACAAGAGAATCAGAACAATTACTGACAGAAACTGTTACTTTTACAGTTTCTATTGATACAGGAGTAGTTGTTAGGCCGGGTCAAGTTATTGCTATTAATGACCAAGTAAAAACTGGTACAAGAAGAGGTGGTCGAATTATTGCTGTTAATGGAACTAACCAAATAACAGTTGATAATGCAAGCGCTTCAAACTTGCCATCAAATTCTGTTGGTTATACAAGAACACTTAATGTATTAATGCCAGATGGAAGTGTAAGTCAAAAAACTATATCTGATATTTCCGGTGCGGTTATAACAGTAAATGGAAATTTTCGTATGTTGGTTAAAGATTCAGGTGATCGAGAACCAGACGATCCCGAATATGTAGAAACTTTTGCAAATACAGCTCCTAATGTCATGTCAACTTGGATTCTTGAAACGTCAGGAGGAACAGCAGCACAAAATTTACAAAATCAACTTTATAGAGTTTTACTTGTTGAAGAAGAAAGTGATTTTCAATATAAAATTACTGCACTTCTTTATAATCATAGTATCTACGCTTCTGTTGAAACTGGATCTGCAGTTACTTTCAAAGATGCCACTAATATTGATGTAAAGCCAAAAAGACCCTCAGCAGCAACAATTACCGAAAGATTATATAAACATTCAATAAATCAAACTGAGACAAATTCTAACAAAGTTGTAATTAGATCTAAATTAATAATTCAATGGAGACAAGTTGAAAATGTAAATAAATATCTTCTCAGAATAACCAAAGATGGGACTGAGAAAAAAGAAGAAGTGCAAGGACAAAGTTTTGATATTTTAAACGTAGGTTCTGAAAGTAGGTATGACATAAAAATATTTTCTATAAGTTCAACAAGCGGCAAGTTGTCAGGAAAATCTAGGGATGTTGGTATAACTACTGTAGGAAAAACAGAGCCCCCAAATGATGTGACAGGCCTCTCTGTTACGGCAAATGGTACTACGACTGGTAATGTTGTTTCTTTTAATGAAAACAATCCGAACCCTAGTATAAGTAGTACTGCAAATCCACAGGTCGAATTTAAAGATTTAGATATTGCTTTTTATGAGATTCATAAATTAACTTTATCCGATAATTTGGCTGGTTCAACGGTTACTTTTGGAACTAAAGGAGCTTCTTTTGTTGGTAGGACTGCTGATTCGGTTCGTATTACAAGAGATTTTTTAACTGAAGCTCATAGATATTTCGTGAAAGCAAGGGATGATGGTGGCAGATATAGCACAAATGCTGCTACTTTTGACTTTACACCTGTAGCACCTTCGGCACCACAGGCTGTGTCAGGTTTTCCAAAGATAGAAAATAGTACAGTTGTTTTGAACTGGGATGAACCTAGTACTATAGGTTCATACGCTATTAAGCGTTATGAAGTCACAGATGGGTCAAATACTACAAAGAAAATTAAATCCAATGTTACTACTTATCAGACACCTTTAAATTTTTCAGGTGCAAAAACTTTTACAATAGTAGCTATCAATCGTGCTGGTGCTGTCAGTGCAGCCTTAACTTATACAATTAATGTTCCAGAACCAGTTTTTCCTAATGGTGCTGAAGTTAAAGTTAAACTAACAAAAGAAAATATAATTTTAAATTGGCCTAATGTAACACAGCAAACCAATATGCCTAATGTTCTTGGTTATAGGGTTACGACTAATTATTTTGATGAACAAATAAATGGAGAAGATAATATTTTCCCAATAACCGTAAAAGATTCAAAATTATTTATACCTATAACTGCTGCAAACATTCGCAGAAACAGTGCTGGTGATAAGGATAGAACTTTTACCATTAATCCTGTTTATGAAAGAGTAGATTTTCCTGATACTGGAATCATTGCCTCAGGGACAGATTCTACATTAACAAAAACTATAACTTTCAAAAACCCCCCAGCACCTACCATGAAATCTGTTCCTGTTATTTTTACAGGAGATCAAATAACCTTAAGATGGAATGAAGTTGAGGGTAGTTTTAATTCAACTTCAAATGAGGCGATATTTAAAATCCATAAATATGGAATCTATGATAACTCCGAAAATTTACTGTTTGAGACCAATTCAACATCTTTTACTTTTGAAACAGATTTCGCTGAAGACAATAACAATATGTCTAAAAATTATAAAATTGCAGCCTTAGATTCTGGTTATGTTAATGAAGATGTACAAAATATTAAAGATCGTTTCAGAGGAGATTTTGTAACACAGACTGTAACAGTACAAAGACCTTCAAATCCTCCCGATAAAACACCAAGCTATAAATTAGGAAATCAAGGAGGATTGGGTTTTGTCACAATACAGTGGGGTAAACCTGCAAGAAATAAACAACAAAATATAGCTTACAAAGATTTTAGAATTAGAAGGTTTAAAAATGGACTTCCTAGTAATAATGTTTTAAACGATACAGCGACATCTAATAATCTTGAATTAGAAGTTTTTACTGATTCAAGATCTTTTAAAGAAGAAGTAAATTGGACTATAGCAGATGGTGGAGATAGAATTTATGTTATTCAGACAAGGGATGTAAATGATAATTTATCCAATGCAGCAGGTGACAGTCCGCAATACATTCAAGTTACTATTAATTCCCCATCTGCACCTACAGCTTCTGCTACAGGTACATCTGAGGTTATTGATAATAATGTTTTATTGCGTTGGGCTGCTGGCAATATCAATCCAAATAACCAGTTAAAAATAGCGACTTTTGAAATTAGAAAACATAAAGACAATGCCACAGATCCAACAGATTACGCTTCTGCAACTGTTATAGGTAGAACTGATGGTGTTTTCAATGTTGTATTTGAACAAACTTCTGACATTTACATATATCATATTGCTGCTATAGATACTGCTGGAAATGTTGGTCCATCATTTCAAACAACACAAAAAGTATCTCAACCACCTGACTTTGTTTTAAATGCTAATTTCTTTTCTAACTTTACAACAAGTCCGGCAGAAGTTTTAAGTAATAATTTAAGTAATTGTTTTCTTGCTAATAACGCTGCTTATATTCCAGTCAATACAACAGAAACATGGGCAGAACATTTTATAGGTACAGGTTCTTCTTCCAGTCCACAATTTAACACTTTGACCGCTTTAATAACTGCAAATCCCACAAACTTAAATTATCTAGAACCAGCACCTTCTACTGGATTTTATGAAGAGGTTTTTGATTATGGGGCTGATTTGGCATCTACAAAAATTTCAGTCACTCATGGTGGTAGTGGTTTAGGTTCTGGTAGTTTAGATAAACAAGGAATTATAAATACTGCTGCTGGAACAAGTGAAGCCTTTACAACAGATGGTGTTACACAAACAGGCGGGTCTTTTTTTAGATTTGGTACGCAATTTAGACGAGTAAAATACAGAACTATAATAAATTCCACAAATGGTAAATATAGAAAAATTACATCATTAAATTTAAAACTGGATACTAAAATTCTTAACGATACTGGTGTAGGTACGTGTACAGAGTCAGACAGCAGTGGTTCTGGTAAGGAGATTACCTTTAATGTAAACTTTGTAGATGTACAGGGTATAGCAGTTACTCCCAATGTAAATAATGAAACTTCGACTAATAAGAAAAGAATTGCAGTTGTGGATTTTGTTGATTCTGCCAATCCAACAAGTTTTAAAGTATTTTTGTTTGATTTAGACGGTAATCCCAAAGGAGGTAAATTCACTTGGCAATGTCGTGGTACGTAGTATCATTAAAGAAAAAACGTAATGGCTGTAGATTTTAACTTACCAACAGTAGATACTACATATACTGCTTTTCCGACACAATTAATAGAAAATATTAATGCGTCTTTGCAAATGCTATCGGTTGGAAGTTCAAGCAATATTCCAACTGGTGCAATCAAATGGAGTCCTAACTCAAATAGATTTAAAAAATATAATGGAAGTGCTTTTGAAGATTTGACAGATACATATAACTTAAATGCTGCTGTAAGTGTAAATCAGCTTAATTTAGGTGATGATGA
>FUFK010039423.1_pt1 | contig 12821 bp, 5 predicted proteins | sample 1021851 | NCBI WGS metagenome assembly FUFK01 (sample SAMEA51879418, study PRJEB19060) | metagenome | reverse complement strand
TTGTCGTAGCAGTAAATGTTGGGAATGAATCAGTCGTTGAGGTTGCATAATCAACAGTTACAGTTTTACCAGAAGCCTCTGATAACCTTATTTCTACAGCTTGTGTTCCATCTTGTTCATCAATTATATATTGATCATTACCTTCAGAATTAAAAAAGCTCAAAGTAGGAGCTACATCATCATCTGTAATTGTTAATGTCGCTGTTGAGTCACTAATAGTTGCGTTGAGTAGCATTGGATAAAGTTATCGTCGCCGTCTCGTTTTCTTCATCAGTAGTATCAGAAATAATCGGCACACTAAATGTTCCAAAAGTTTCCCCNGCTGCAATAGTTAAAGTTCCAGATGTTGCCGNATAGTCATCTCCAGCCGTTGCGGTTCCATCAGATGTCGAATAATCAACGGTTGTATCAACTACTGATGTCCCTGAAAGAGTGACAGTAAATGTTGCATCAGTAGCGCCTTCATCTACTGTAGTTACATCATCAATGGTGATACTTGGAGCTGCGTTATCATCATCATCAGTAATAGTTAATATCGCTTCTGAATCACTAATAGTTGCATTAGTAGCATTCGATAAAGTTATCGTCGCTGTTTCATTTCCTTCGTAATCAGTATCTGCGAGCACAGGAACATCGAAAGTTCCAGAAGTTGCTCCAGCAGCAATAGTTAATGTTCCTGAAGTTGGTGAGAAGTCAGAACTTAGAAGTGCAGTATCACTCGAGACATCGTAGTTAACAGTTATATCTTTTGCAGATGCCTCAGAAAGACTTACTGTAAATGTTGCGTTGGCAGCGCTCTCATCCACAGTTGTCACATCTGCAATAGTTATATTTGGAGCATCATCATCATCTGTAATTGTTAATGTTGCTGCCGAATTACTAAAGGTAGCATTAGTCGGAGCTGCTAAAGTAATAGTCGCTGTTTCATCAAATTCATCAAGCGTATCAGCCAAAATTGGGACATTAAATGTTCCAGTTGTGGAACCTGCCGCTATCGTTAATAAGCCTGAAGTTGATGTATAGTCTGTTCCCGCGGTTGCCGTTCCATCAGAAGTATTGTAATTGAAAGTTATATCTCTTCCAGAAGCTGCTGAAAGAGTAGTTGTAAAAACTGCATCAGAAGCATTTTCATTTGCTGTGGTTACATCTGCAATTGAGATAGTTGGAGCTGCATCATCATCAGTAATCGTTAAGGTCGCGGTGGAATCACTGATTGTTGCATTAACTGCATTTGATAAAGTTATTGTTGCTGTTTCGTTATTTTCATCAAGGGTATCTGCAAGAACAGGGACATTAAATGTTCCAGATATGGCCCCTGCTGCAATAGTTAATGTTCCAGATGTTGCCGTATAGTCTGCACCAGCTATTGCAGTGTCATTTGATGTCGCATAATCAAGGATTATATCTCTACCAGAAACTGCAGATAGACTTACCGTAAATGTTGCGTTGGCAGCGTTCTCATCAGCGGTTGTTACATCTGCAATTGTTAAAGTTGGAGTTGGATCATCATCAGTAATTGTTAAGGTCGCTGTTGAATCACTAATTGCTGCGTTGGTCGAATTAGATAAAGTTATATTTATCGTTTCATTATCTTCATCAAGTGTATCTGCAAGAACTGGGATACTTATTATCCCAGAAGTAGAACCTGCAGCTATTGTCAATGTTCCAGAAGTTTCGGTATAGTCCACTCCTGCAGTTGCAGTGCCATTTGATGTCGCATATTCAACTGTTACATCTTCATCTACTGTGTGGTTTAAACTTACAGTTACTGCTGCACTAAAGGTATTTTCATTTNCTGTAATGACATCACTAATAGAAATTCTTGTAGCTCCAACATTTTCATGCCAAGCGATAGTATCATCGCCATAAGAAGAAGAAACAATATCCAAATCACCATCTCCATCAATATCGGCGACATGTATTCCATTAGCATTGTCCGCATTAATTGCTATATCAATTGCAGTAAAGTTAGGATCATTCGCTCCATCATTTTTATACCAAGCAATTGTGTCATCATTAATTGAGGCAGAAGCAACATCTAAATCTCCATCACCATCAATATCTGCTGCAAAGACACTGCCAGCACCATCAGCACTAGTAGTAATAACTCTTTTTGCCCAGCTTGGATTAGAAGCTCCATCATTTTCATACCAAGCAATTGTGTCGTCTAATTCAGAGGCAGAGAGAATATCCATATCTCCATCCCCATCTAAATCTGCAAGGAAGATATCATTTGCTCCATCAGCACTGTCTGTGATAACAGCTTTATTAAATGTAGGATCGCCAACTATTTGATTTTCATACCAAGCAATTGTGTCGTCGTTGTAAGAAGCAGAAACTATATCTAGATCACCATCTCCATCCATATCAGCAACATAAACATCATGAGCACCTTCAGCATTAGTATCTATATTGGTTGCAGTCCAAGTTGGGTCTGCTGCTCCATCATTTTTATACCAAGCAATAGTGTTATCAAATGCAGAACCAGAAACAATATCTAAATCGCCATCCTTATCTAAATCAGCGATGAAAACTCTTTGAGCACCATCTGCAGATGTAGCAATATTTTCAGTGGTAAAGGATGGATCTGCGGCTCCGTTATTTTCGTACCAAGCAATTGTGTCATCTTCTCTAGAAGCAGAAACTATATCCAAATCACCATCTCCATCCATATCGGCAACATGTACATCTTCTGCTCCATCTGCACTTGTTGAAATTACGGACTTATTAAATATTGGATCTTTGGCTCCGTTATTTTCATACCAAGCAATTGTGTCATCTTCTATTGATGCAGAGACTATATCCAAATCACCATCACCATCAATATCAGCCACATAAACATTTTCAGCTCCATCTGCATTGGTTACTATGTCTGTTGAAACAAATCCAATTTGATCATTGGCACTTATCGAAAGTTTCGCAGATTGATTATCTAAAATTGCATTAGTCGGATTGGCAAGACTTAAAGTAAAATCTTCTAAATTTTCGGGTAATTTATCGTTTGAAATTGGAATAATTATTGACGCTGTAGTTTCACCAGGTTCAAAAGTTAACACTCCACTTACTGAGGTATAGTCTTCACCACTTTGCGCAATTCTATTTGGTGAAGAATTACTTGCAATTCCTTGATTTTCATACCAAACAATTTTGTCGTCATTGTGAGAAGCGGAAACTGCATCTAAATCTCCATCGCCATCTATATCTGCTATGAATACATTTTCAGCTCCATTTTGAGGTTCATTAGTTGACTGAATTAATCTCCACGATGGATTTGCTGCTCCATCACTTGCGTACCAAGAAACCTTATCGTCTAAACTTGCATCAATCAATCCATCGTTACTTGCAATACCGATATCTAAATCACCATCATTATCTATATCAGCAACATCTAGTCCTATTGGTCCATTAATTGAAGAAATGATATCTGATGTAGTAAATGTAGGATCATCTGCTCCATCATTTTTAAATAGAACGACCTTATCTCCCACTGCCGCAGATGCAAGAATATCTATATCTCCATCGGAATCCATATCCTCTGCATAAACATGATATGCACCATCAATATTGGTAGCTAAATCTACAGCTGTGAAGGTTGGATTAGTTGCGCCATCATTTTCATACCAGGCAATTGTGTCATCGTTATAAGAAGAAGAGAGAATATCAATATCACCATCACTATCTAAATCAACCAAGAAAACAGAAGTTGCTCCATCAGCATTTGTTGCAATATCAGCTGCTGTCCATGTTGGATCAGCAGTCCCGTCATTTTCATACCAGGCAATAGTATTGTCTAATGAAGATGCAGAAACAATATCTAAATCTCCATCACCATCTAAATCGGCAACCTGAACATCTTGAGCCCCATCTGCACTACTTGCGATTACTCTCTTTTCAAATGAGGGATCTCTTGATTCCCCCATATTTTCATACCAAGCAATAGTGTCGTCATTTTCTGAGGCAGAAAGGATATCCAGATCACCATCATTATCTATATCTGCGACAGTAATTTCCCTTACCCAATCGGCATTTTGGGCTACTGTATATACAGTAAAAGAAGGGGTAGTATTTAAATCTCCATCGTTTCTAAACCATCTAATAGAGTCGTCATGAATAGAACTGGCAACTATATCCAAATCACCATCACTATCTATATCTGCAACGTGAACGTCATATGCCCCATCAGCTAATAAATAAATATATTCACCAGTAAAATTTAAAAACTCATTGCTGGTCGCATATTCAACAGTAACTTTATTAGTTGTGGCTTCAGAGAGAGTTACTGTAAAAACAATATCTCCATCATTCTCCGAAACAATCATATCTTGAATAGTTATGTTAGGAATAATTGGAGTCTTTATTGGTTCCTTAGGAAGATAAACAAACTTTTCCTCTATGGAAGTTTCAAAAGATTCTTCTACTGATATATCTATTGAAGTGCTAGTAAAAGAAGTTTCAGAGTAAAACCCTGTATTTGGGTTAAATACTAAATTGTAATAACCCCTCTCGGAATATGAAAAATCAACATCTCGATCGAAAATTATCTCTTCATCTTTTGAATAAAATATATCTGCATCATCACTGCTAATAAACAAGCTCTCTTCATTTGAAATTTCTAAAGATTCCGAAAATGAAATATCGAGATCAACATCATAAATAAAAGATTGGGAATAATTTCCAGTAAAGGCATCATATGAAAAATTTTCAAATATAGAATCACTATATGACAAATCTATTTCCCTATCTAAAGAGAGGGAATAATTAGTATTAAATAATATATTGTTATAACTTGAAGTTCCATTAAGAGGATCGTTAAAAGATTCGGAAATAAAAATAGTCGTTTCTTCTTGAATACCAATAGATTCTGAATAACCAAAATTAATGTCTAAACTTGAGAAACTTGAATCTGAGAATGAGCCAGTATAAGGAGAGTAATATGATTGATTAAATTCTGTAAAATCGTATTCAAAGTCAATTGAATTTGAATATGTAGAATCAAAATTTGATTCAATAAAAATTGATTGTTGATTATCTTTTTTATTTATTTCTTGATTATCTTTTTTATTTATTTCTTGATTATCTTTTTTATTTATTTCTGTATTTTCTTGTTTATTATTCCATGGCAATTCATTCATAAGCCTTTCAAAAAGGCTTTGAGGGGTATTATTAAAATTTCCCGCTGAATTTGTTATTGGAACCTCTTTTTTAGGAACATAAATCTATGTTATTTTAAAAAATTATTTTCAAATGAAATATTAATTACAAAACAACAACACAAAACTTCATTTTATAAAGAACTCTTGTTAATTTTTAATACCTTTTAATGAATCAATAGCCTTATCAATTGCGTCAGTTAAAAGACTTATAACTGGCTTATCTCTAACCTTAAGATTTACTGATACACTTTGTCCTGATCTGACTTCGTGCATATTTCCATTTTTAATTAGATACTGTTTAGAAAGATTTATATAAGCAGGAAATCGAGGTTCAGGATTTTGGTAATCAGATGGCAAAACCTCATCACCCACGAACTTCAAATTCCCTTTAATTGAGCCAAACTGAGTAAATGGGAAGGCGTCAACTCTAATATCTGCTTCCATATTATTTTTAACAAAACCTACATCATTGTTTGATAAAAAAACTTTAGCTTCTACTTCTCCATCAGGAACTATATTCATTAGATTCTCCCCCAAAGTAGAAGCATAACCAATACTTTGAGGTATTAAATTAAATACTTTTCCTTTAACAGGGGATGTAATGATTGTTTTTTGTTTATCAAAATTTATTTCTTTAATTTTGGCTTTAATCTGTTTTATCTCATAACTTACTTCATTTACCTTCTTTTCTTGTTGAAGATATTGGATCATTTGAATACCTCCGATTTCAGCTAAAGTTGAAACTTCCTTTAAAATATCTTCCTCAAGCTTTCTAGCAATTACCAATTCTTCAAGCTTTGCCTTCAAGCTTTCTTCTCTTGCAATTAAAACATTTGAATCGAATTCAATTAAGATATCTCCTTTATTAACCCTTTTACCTTCATTTATATAAATCTGATTAATTATTCCTGAAATTGGAGATTTAATTGGTCTCTCTGCACCAATTGCTTGAAGTTCTCCTCTAGCTATAACAACTTCATCTATTCTTGCGAAACAAGCAAAAACTAATCCGAATCCAAAACTTCCTAAGATTGACCAAATCAACGCTCTTGTCCATTTAGGAGGCTGCTTATAAACTAATTCCTGTCCTGATGTATTTAAAAAATAATCATCATAATTTTCAGTTAAATCTTTATCAACTTTTCCCATTTATTATTCTCCTCTTTCATTAAAAAGCGCTTTATACCTTCCACCTTTAGCAATAAGTTCACAATGATTTCCACTCTCTACAATCGATCCATTATGTAAGTAAAAAATCTGATCAGCTTTAATGAAATTATTTAATCTATGGCTTATAAAAATCACTGTTTTTTTATCTGAGATACTAAGTAAATTATTTATAATTTTTCTTTCAGAATTTATATCTAGAGAACTTGTTGCCTCATCAAGTAATAATAATTTTGGTTTCTGTAAAAACATTCTTGCCATTGCTATACGCTGGCGTTGCCCACCTGACAGATTAGCACCTTTCTCACCAACTTCAGTAGCATAACCTGAGGTTAATTTTTGAATAAAATCATGAGCATCTGCTAAATTTGCAGCTTGGCATATTTCATCAAAACTAGCATCTGGTTTTGCCAAAGAAATATTTTGTTGAACTGTTCCTTTAAACAAAATACTGTCTTGAGGGACAACCCCTATTTGAGATCTTAGAGAATATAGATTTACCTTTGAGATATCGAAATCATCAATCCTTATTGATCCACTTGATGGAATTAAAATTTGATTTAATAATTTTAACAAAGTGCTTTTGCCAGATCCACTTTCTCCTACTATTCCGATAAAACTACCTGAAGATATTTCTGCATTGATATTTTTTAATATTAGTGGACTTGAATCCTTGAATCTAAAGTTTACTTGTTTGAATTCAATTTTGCCTTCAATAGGTGGAATAGGCGGCAAGTCTTCACCAATGATTTCAATTTCTTTAGGATTATCAATAATATCTGATATCCTCTCAAGGGATAATGTTGTTTGTTGGAAATTTTGCCAAAGAGAAGTTAGCCTTAATATTGGCCCAGTAACGTATCCAGATAAAATTCTAAATGCTATTAATTGACCAATTGTCAATTTACCTTGCAAAACCAATGAAGCTCCCGCCCAGATTACAAGTAATCCTGATAATTGGGAAAGAAAATTACTAGTTGAACCAGAAATAGATCTTGTAACAATATTTTTAAATCCAGCCTGCATTTGTTTTCCATATAATTGTCCCCACTTCCATTCACTAGGAATCTCAATTCCTTGGCCCTTAATTGTATCTAAGCTTGAAATCGTCTCAACCATATGGCTTTGTAAATTTGCAGTTGCTATATTTTTTTCTCTTATTTGTCTTTTTATAATTGGGGATATAGACAATGTTAGTAATACAAAAAAAGGAATAACTGCCAATGCTACAAAAGTAAGTTGAATTGAATAAATCATCATCACGGCTATATAAATAAATGAAAAAGCTACATCTAAAACAAGCGTAAGAGCAGAGCCAGTTAGAAATTCTCTTATTTTTTCTAATTCACTTATTCTGCTGCTAGTTTCTCCAACGGTTCGTTTAGAAAAATAATTAGATGGCAATCTCAATAAATGATTTATAATTTTCCCTCCAAGAGAAAGATCTATCCTATTAGTTGTATCAGAAAATAAGTATGTTCTTAAAGAAGATAAAAGAGCTTGTGCTATGGCCATTGAAATTAATATTGTGCCAAGTATATTAAGACTTGATATATTCCCTTGATTTATAACTGCATCTATAATTTGTTGAATTAGAAGAGGATTAAAAAGAGCAAGAAGTTGAACAAAAAAACTTGCTAATACAACCTGAAATAAAGTAACACGATGCTTTTTTATTGCTGGGAAAAACCAAGAGAAACCAAATCTATTTTTAAGAGAACTAGGTGTTTTTTCAAGAAAAAGAAATTTAATATCGTTGTTTTTTATAATATTCTCTATTTTTTTTAAATGGAGCCAATAAGATTTTTCACTAGAATCTCCCACAAAAAATTTATTATTTTTATACTCCCAGAGAATCATTGGCTTTTTCTCAAATATAAAGACAGCAGGTAAAGGGATTCTTTTAACCAAACTTCTAGAATCTGGTTTTAGGGGCGTAGTTTTTAAACCCAGAATATTGATTAAAGCAGCTAATTTAGATAAATTTATTTCTTTGTTATCAGTTAATTTATTTTTCTCATCTATTATTCTTTTGAAAATATCTTTACGAAATGGTAAATCAAAAAACCTTGATAACATTCTTAAAAAGGATAAAACAGTTGAAGATTCATTTTTTCCAATAAAATTTGGGAAACTTTCTTTACTTGCAAAACTTCCAAACATATCTGCAAGAGCTTCTTCCTTCATCATCAAATTATCATTTGAATTATGTTGAATTTTCTTGGGTAACTCATTTTTATAAATTCTAGGGATTTTAATTTCAGAAATATCTATTAATCTTGCTGGGATTTTTCCAATTACTTCAAAGTAAGATCCATTATCAATTAAATCACCTGATTTATAATTTTTTATATTATTTGAACTAATAAACATTTTTTTATTATTAGTATTCAATTTATGTTTCCCAGGTTTAAACAAAATTGCTTTTGTTTTTTTATTTAATTTAAATTTATTGAGATTTTCAATTAAATCTTTGTTTTTTATTTTTAATTGTTTTTCTAGAACCAAAAGCATTCTTAAATACTCATTTATAAAAACATCGTCAAAATATCCATTATCAACATAATCATTTTGAAAATATTTTAAGAAAGAATTCTTTGATAAGAAATATGCTTCCACATTGCTTGAGGCTTTTAAAGCAATTTCTTTTGTTCCGCATAGAATCTGTTCCGCACCAACAATATCACCGGATTCAAATCTATCGATTGTAAAAATTTCATTATATTTATCTTTATAAACCATTCTCAGAGTCCCTTTTTTAATATAAAGAATTCCGTTGGGAGAATCATCAAAATCACAAAAAACTTGGCCTACAGAAAAAGATATTGTTTTAGGATTAGTTAAAAATAATTGTTTTAAATCTTTTGGGATTTTCTCAAAATAATTCATTATTTCTATTTTTTATAAATTGAGAATTTGTCACCATCCCAGCAATAAAGATTATTTTCTTCAATTAGAAAATTCCGACACTTAATATCATTTGTTATTTTTTTTAAATCATTTTTAGAAATATTCTGAAATTCATTATTTATTAGAAAATTATCATTACCCTTTTCTTGAATAATTTCTTTTTTATTTACTTTTTCCTCTGATTTTATGTCTTCAATGAAATCTTTTTTAATTGTTTTTTCCTCTGATTTTATGTCTTCAATGAAATCTTTTTTATTTGTTTTTTCCGCTGATTTTATGTCTTCAATAAAATCTTTTTTAATTATTTTTTCCTCTGATTTTATGTCTTCAATAAAGTCTTTTTTAATTGTTTTTTCCTCTGATTTTATGTCTTCAATAAAATCTTTTTTAATTGTTTTTTCCTCTGATTTTATGTCTTCAATAAAATCTTTTTTAATTGTTTTTTCCTCTGATTTTATGTCTTCAATAAAGTCTTTTTTATTTGTTTTTTCCTCTGATTTTATTTCTTCAATAAAATCTTTTTTAATTGTTTTTTCCTCTGATTTTATGTCTTCAATAAAATCTTTTTTAATTGTTTTTTCCTCTGATTTTATGTCTTCAATAAAGTCTTTTTTAATTGTTTTTTCCTCTGATTTTATGTCTTCAATAAAGTCTTTTTTATTTGTTTTTTCCTCTGATTTTATGTCTTCAATAAAGTCTTTTTTATTTGTTTTTTCCTCTACTTTCTTTTCTTCTATAATACCGTTAAAATTTTTAGAAACTTTTGGAATACTTTTAAATTGATTAAATTCATCAAAATTAATAAAACATAAATTGTATTTAATTTCTGAATCTACTAAAAAATCATCAAAATCTATCTTTTTTTTTGAATCTGTTTTATCGATTACTTTATTTTTACAACTAGTTATTTTTAAATTACCTGAAAATCTTTTTATAGAGATCAGATTACTATTATAGGAGGATACAGAATCTATAAAAGAATTCCTTGCAAATAATAGATCTCTCTGATTATTTATTATCTCACGTTGATTTGTTACACCTGCCTTAAACCTTTGCTCAGATATATTTAATATTTCTTCTTGTTTTTTTAATTGCAAATGTGAATTTACTATATCTTTTTCTGAGGAAATTAAACTTGTAAAAATATCTTCAATACTTTTACTTATCTCTTTATTTTGATTTTCATATCTAGATTGATATTCTTTCTTTTTGCTAACACTTTTTTTCTTTAATTCTTTAGATCGTCCAGCATCAAATATTCTCCATTGAGTAGTTAAAGCTATAGTATTATTTAATTTCTTTTTATAATCTTCTTTTTCAATAGGAGGTACAACCTCATCTTGGCCTAAGACATAGGAACCAGTTAAAGTATTTACTAAACTAAATTTTGGTTTAATAAGGGCGTTAGATTTCTTAATTTGTTTATCAGCTATTTTTATTTCTAAATCTAATTCTTTAAGTTTTTCATTATAAGAAAGACTGCTTTTCTTAGTTTCATCAAGTGAATTATTCCATAATCCTTTAATACTAATACGATCATTAGAAATAGGATAAGACTCATCATTAAATCCTAAAGTAACTGAGAGAGATCTAATAGCCTCAGCCTCATTTTTATGAGCATTATTTAATAATCTTTTATCTCTCAAAAACTGCGTTTCAGCTTCAAAAACTTCCAAATCTGGAGCTACAAGAGCTCTATTTTTAACAATAGTTGAATCTAAACTTTTTTTAGAAGATTCAAGCATAATTTTTGCAGTATTTACCTTCGCTCTTGTAGATTGCAATTGATAATATTGGTTTTGGGCCCTCAAGATTAAATCTTGTAGTGTCATATTTAGTGCATTTCTTGATTTCTCAACATTTAGTCGTTTAATTTCAATTTCAGGAGTTCTTTCCGGATCGATAATGTCCCATTTAATTACAGTTGAAATTGATGCTTCAAATTGACTACTTTCAAAATTAGTTGAATTATTATAATCTGGATTTCTATATTCATCGGCAATCAAATAAGATGGTAAGCCATTTGATTGTAAATCTATCGTTGGATAATTCAATTTCAAGGTTGCTTTCAAATCATTTACTGATTGATTAAACCTCTCTAGTGCTGCTTTATATTCTTCACTATTTTCAATTATGGTTGATTTCAAATCTGCAAAGCTAACAAACTTTGGAGACTTTTCTTTTGGATAGTAAGGATTATCCAAATTAGATTTAGCTTCAATTTTGTTTGTATTAGCTAAAGCTTTTATATTTGGTAAAAAAATTACTAATAAAAATAAAAATCTAATATATTTATTTGTTGCCATTAAATGTAAATAGATTTTTTATATTATTATTTAATTATTAAACAATTTTGTGTTAACTAAATCAAGTTATATGAACTTCTAAAGGTATTTTTTATTATTGTTATTTTAAAAATGAATATTGAATTTAAATCTAATAAAAATGAATTATCTAAAATTGGCATACTTGATCTTTACATTAAAAGAAAAATTAAAGATTACTTGTTGAGGGATTATAAAAAAATAACGATTGATCAGCAAACAAAAATTATAAAGGACTGGAAGGATCGAAATTTAATTAAAACTAATAAAGACTTTGATAATTGGCTTAAATTATATGAGATCAATTTTGACGAATGGATAGAATTAATTAATTTTGACTATAAATGGGCTTCATGGTGTTTAAATCAATTTAGTGAAAAATTATTTAGTTATTATCAGAAAAAGAAAGAGGAATTAGATTATTATACTTTTTCTAAGATAGTGGTCCAAAAAAAAGATTTAGCAGATGAGCTTTATTTAAGGATTAAAGAAAAAGAATCAACATTTGAAGATATAGCTTTAAAATTTTCTGAAGGTAATGAAAAACTCTCTAGATTTTCCACAGGTCCTATTTTAGTTAAGAATATTGAAAATTCAATTTCTGCACTTTTAAAAGTAGGATACGAGAATCAAATATGGCAGCCTAAATTTCTAGATGGGAAGTGGACTATATTAAGACTTGATAAAAAATCACATTCAGACTTTAATCAAAAATTAAAACTCAAATTAGCTTTAGAGTTAGGAGACGAATTTTTGAAGGAAAAATTCTATGAAATTCAAGGAAAAAATTTATAATCATAAAAACTTGCTACTTTGTAAGGATAATATGAATTCGAATAACATACACTCAGTTATATAAAAGGAAACTAAATTATCTAAATACTTCTATCTTAGTTACTTTATCTCCATGCATAAAAAGGTTTATTTGTGTTTCTACGGAGCATATATCTGGTATCAAATATCTGCTACATAGTGGATTACATCTTCTCAAGTCCTTGATTTTCTAAATGACCATCTCATGAAAGGGTAGTTGGAGTTTACTTGAAAAATTCTAAATAAGTATATTTCAGCCAAATTAATTCATAGGTCGTCTATTAGGTAAAGTTATCTCTGATATCAAAACCCTTTTACACACAATAAAAAAGCCCCCAAAAGGAGGCTATATCATTGGTGGCGGGGGGGAGATTTGAACTTCCGACCTTCGGGTTATGAGCCCGACGAGCTACCAGACTGCTCTACCCCGCGGCATATATATAGCATACATCTG
>FUFK010542007.1_pt1 | contig 12823 bp, 6 predicted proteins | sample 1021851 | NCBI WGS metagenome assembly FUFK01 (sample SAMEA51879418, study PRJEB19060) | metagenome | reverse complement strand
CTAAATGGGGAGGGGATTTTGGCGCAGTTCATGATTCATATAGTGTACATGCATGCGATGTAGATGAATTACTAAATCTTATTAAAGAAGAATTCATTACAATGTATAGTTATTCTAACTTCTTTGAAGTCATTGAAAGAATGATTGTAACAAACCCAGATAATTTTAACTATCAACAACCTAAGCTAGGCAGCTTAGATATTAGAGAGGTAAAGAACAGTGACTACTTCTTCGCATAAGAAAGGAATACTTCCAGTAAGATTAGGTTTGGAACCTGATACAAAGACTGCATTAAAAGGTCTTGGAATGGATCCAGATCTTGACAATCAAATGAGTGCTCAAGAGTTGGATGAATTAATAATTGAAAACGAATACCAAAGAGGACTTCAATGGTATAGAAGTGAGAATAGAGAACCAGAAGGCTTAAAGAATATGGGTCAATGGAAACGTGAAGCTCTACAAAAATGTAAAGAAACTAAATAAAAACTCCCCTAAGAATATCTTATGATACTCTTAGGGGTATTTTTTTTTCGTCTTTAATATCGGCTAAACAATTTTGAAAAATCTACATAGTCATAATTAAAATCTAAAAATCTTCTCCTAAAAAATTTACTTATCATCTTTCGCTCTCACATCATATAATATATTTCCACGTTTAGATACACATCCACCACATAAATCATTCACCAAACCTGCGCCAAACATCATAGCTAGCCATAAATATACAGGAATTAAATACCAATATGTTTTAAAGTGCCTCATTTGTTTTTCCTCTTTAAGGAGACAATTAAACTGCAAGATCTATATTATTACTCTTAAAAGACTTTAGTAAAGGTATTAGCTCACTTCTTTTCTTACCGATTTCTTTTAGTAAGGCTGCATTACGCTCATCTAAACCTAAACCTTGTTTATCAAATAATAATACTTTAAGAATTTGTTTGTATTGTTTACCACTTATTGTTTCAACATTAATAATTTCTTTAGTCCCTATTATTTTTTCTATCTCTTTATAAACTCCATTAGCATCTACCTTAGCTTGTTGTTCTGTTGCTTCCATCCATTGCTTTACATTAAATAATCTAGGATATTTTTTAACTCTCTTAAATAAATTTCTTATATTTTTTTTCTTTGGATCTCCAATTAAATTAAATAGAAATTCGCTNTNANGACCTCCCTCTTGTTTTATATTTATTTGTTCATTATCATCTATAGCATTTATATTAGCTTTAAATTGTTGATACCAATCTCTAGCAATCTTTTCAGAATAATCATGATTAATCATTGATTCTTTATGATGCTTATTCGCTTCTTCTCTTACAGCAGTAAGCGTACCAAGATCTACCATAAATGCATCAAAGATAGGTAATACAAAAGCTGACTGAGCACCATAAGATTTTGCAGCTTCAGTTATTCTATTCCAAGAAGGACCACTCATAGTACGTGCTATCATATTAGCATCGTAAGGTTGTACTAAAGCAGGCATAATTCTACCTGTCGTCCAGCCACCTAAAATTTCATAGTCACCTCCTGCCATACCACGTGCAGCTGAAGGTGAAGTTTTTCTACCATAATGCGTTACAGTTTTTTGTATTGCTCTTTTAGTAGCAGGCAAACGATAATATGTTTTAAACTCTTCTTGAAAAGATTCAGCTCCTGCTATCGTACTTAGTCCACCCCATGGCTGAGATATAGATATTACTTCATTTGTTATAGCTGAAGCATACGCATTACCTTTCATAAGTTTACTAGCTTGAATAGTCATAGGATCAAATGTTTCATAAATAGAATCAACAAGCATTGTATGTAAGAAGTCTGCTGCTTTATTATAACTTATTTTATTTTTATTCAGTAGTCTTCCTATATCTTTATTTAAAAATATTGTAGTATCAACATGATCTATTAATGAAGGAATCTCTTGCCCATATCCCATAGTCATTGGAGATTGTTTAAGAAAGTTTTCTCTATCATCTATTGCCATTTCTAAAAGATTTTCATAAACAGAGAACTGATTGTTAGCAGCACCACCAGGTTTAGCAAAAATAGTTTTTAGTTTATCTCTCATATGAAATGCCATAGCATCTCTTAAGTCCTGGAAATCTCTTGTAGCTAACATCTGCGTAAAGTCTTGATCCATTAATATACCAGACCTTCTTGCCATCTGCATATTACCTAAGGTTGCAGCCATAGTTGCAGGACCATGTGTCTTACCATCAATCTCAGTAACAATAGTTGTTGTATGAAGTCCTTTATTTTTTACCGCACTATCATACTTAGCTAAGTCCATTAAATAGTCTGCTTGAATAATAGCTTCTTCTTCATAACCAGCTAACCAATTTTTTAATTCAGCATCTAAAATAGGATCTCCACCAAAGTTTCTAAACATATCTATTTTAACTTTGTTCATTTGATCCTGACTTTTAACGGCTTTAAATGCTGTTAAAGAATCTTTAGCTTTTTGTGTATTAAAGTTATCTACTAATTGTTGTAGCTGAATTCCCCACCTTAAATATTTATTATATAAAGCTTTTCCTTTTTCTGCATCAAAACCTTTTATTCTTTCATCTCTAGGTATTGCAAATCCTTTTTCTTTTTTAAAAGGCTTTTCAAATAAATGTGCATACAATACTTCTTTATATGTTTTTTCTAACTCTGAAGTTCCATCTGCTCTAAATTGAAATTTATTATTACCACCTATTATAAATCTAATTATCTTATGAGCTTGAGGATTATATAAAGTTTGTTGTGCATGCAGTCTTCCTGTTAATGCTTGCATTGCAAACGTTAAATAATTCTTATCTTTGTACCTACCAGCTGCTTCCATAATACCTATTAGCTTTTCTCTTTCTATATCTAAGATAGCTTTAGGATCATAAGAATCTGCAAGTTTTTTTAAACGCTGAGCTTTCTTATCCATGTTTGCTTCAGCTGCTCTCTTAGCTGCATTATATAATCTTTCCTTTTCGGATTTTAATGATTCGTATTTTGTCTGTCCTATTTTAAATATATCAGGATATTTTTGTGAAGCCTCTCCAGTATTTTTTACATAAACATAATTGCCTTCTTGATCTATTCTACCTGCGTTTGTTAAAGCACTCATTCCTAAAAGAAACATTATACTTTCTCTTCTAGTATCGTTAACCATTGCAACGCTATTAGCATTAATCTGAGCAGCTTCAATAAGTGAAGTATCACCTAACTTTGTACCAGGAAGTTTAGTTGTAATATCTCTTACTTGTGTAGTAGCTTCATATATTAATTTACCGGTATCAGAAGGAGCTACCATTGGTTTAATTTCAGGATTATTAAATAAACCCCAGTTAGCTTTATGTAATTTAGTTAATGTTTCTATTCCTGCTGGTGGTATTATAAAAGTATTTTGTTGACCTCTCTTAGGACCTGGTGCTAAAATATTATCGTTAGCTTCTGAGTATACTTCTTTAGCAAGATCTCCTATATGTGTAAAAACTGTATTAGGTATCTCATTAAAAGTGTTTAAATAAGTATCAGTAGGTAATCCTGCATCCTGCGCCTGTTGCCTTTTCCATGCTTGAAATACTTCTCTACCTAACTGAATATTATTATCTGACTTAGTTAAGCTATATTCTTTTGTACGCATTCCTCTTTCATCAGGTTCTGATATAATAACATCTTCATCTTTTGATGTGAACATAGAATTCATTAAGAATGCTTCTGTTGCAAGACTCATTATTCTTAGAAAATTAGGATCAAGCACTATAGTACCATCACCTTTTTCTATACCAGCATCTAATAAATTTTCATGAAAGAATATAGAAGGATTAGTAGTATTTAAATAATCGTTTTCAAATAAAGGAACTTCAGGTTTTTTAGTAATTATTTCACCAAACGTTTCACTTTCTTTATTTCTATCAATTTTCTTATCCAATTCTATTCCCAAGATAGCTTCTTGTACTTCTTCTTTAGTTGAATTCTTATCTATTAAACCTAGTTTCATAGCTACCGCTTTTCTATCAGTAGCTGTTAATGCTGCAGTAAGATTAGGTCTTACCTGTCCTGTATCTGGGTTGTAAGCACTAGTTGCTTGTAAAGTTTGTAGCTCTAAGTTTCTAATAGTTCCGCCAGCTATAGGAACTTTAGTAGTATTCTCAGCTCTATCAAAAGCACCTAGCACTGGTGAATCATTATCTAATTCAACAAGGGCTCTTTGTAATTCACCAAATGTTCCATATCCAAATCTTTCAGCTATACTAGGAACTCTTTCAGCTTCTCTTTGTTTAGAAGCAGGATCTTGTTCAACTGCATAGTTAGGTGGTGTTAAAGCAGTAGTAGCTTGTAATGCTTGTACCTCAGGTGATGGCTCTTCCCTTTTAATAAAATCCATTATATCACCAGTCTGAGGAATCTCAGGTGTAATTGCTGGACCAGTTTCTGCAGGCTCTATATTTTGTCGCCCTGCAAAAGTAAGTTTACTTAAAGGAATTGTTTGAAGATCTTTTTTATCTAACAAACCTTGACCTAGACTTGTTTGTCCTAAGCCTCCTGGAATTGAGGTTTTACCCATACTATTCTCCTATCCGAAAAATTGTGCAACCCATCTGTTAAGCTGATTGAATGGACCAATCACAGGGGTTGTCTTTAATAATTTATAAACACCAGGTTCAGTTTTGCCTTCGACTATTTGTACTGCACCTTTTGCCGCTCTTGTTACGTTTGATAATGCCGCAGCTTCTCCTGATACTGTATTGAAAAACCATTCTATATTTCCACTAGATGATGTTTCGTATATTGGAAAGAAGAAATCAAGAGGTCTTTCAGCTACACCAATTAATCCTGAAGAACCTATACCCCTTTGTATTTTTTCTGCTCTGCTTAAATAAGGTGTTGCTGTACCATACTTTAATAAATCTTTTAAGTATTGTGATACAAATCCTAACAAAATCATTGTACTCATAATTGCAAAAGCATTATACTTCATTGAAGGTGTACCACGTTTAACGTAGTCACCCCATAATCTTGGTATAATATTTGCAGTAAATGTAGCAATGAAACCCTGGAACTGTGTGAACAAAGCTAAGTGAGGGTTTTGATAAAACAAAGGTCTATTAGCTGTACCTGGTAATGCAATAGCTTCATTAACAAAATTAAATCTTGCAGTGTCCATCATAGTTGTAAACTCACTTGCTTCTGCTTGTGTCCATCCTACAACATCTTTACCTGTTAACTCTAATAACCTATTAACATTAATACCTAAGTTTCTTAATTGCTCTTCAGCTTCTTGTATTTCATTAGTAAATTCTAAAGCATATTTTTGTTGATTTCTAATTGTATCTAAGTGATCTAAAATAAAAGTGTCTGCAATACTAGCTCTTATATTACGTGTATAATCTGTCCACTGCTGTAAACCAATTAATCTAAAATACTTATCTAATAAATATCTTGAAGCATAAGTATTTTCTGTAGCACCTGTAGTTTGTGCAGCACCTACATCCCAATCAAAGAATCCTAATCTTTTTAAATTAGCTTGTCTTTTTTCTTTTTCAAGACGCTGTTGAGTTGAACTTAATCTAGGATTTATTAATGTAGACCAAGCTGCCTCAGCAAATTCTTTAGCAGATCCTTTCATAGTCTTTTGAATTTGTTCAGGTGACAAAGCTCTGTTAACCATCATAAGTTCTACAAAAGAAGATACAGTTGCTAATGGTAAACCTGCAAGTGTTGTCCATATTAACAAGTTCTTTTGTATGCGTGATAAGGTATCATTAGACATTCTTTTATAGTTACCTGATTCCGCATTAAGATAATCTTGTAAAGCTACTGCTAATCTATTAGCTTCTTTCTCCGTCATACCTTCGTCCATAGCTTCTTCGATAAGCTCATTAATTATTTCAGAGTTATCGCCTACAAACTTTTGGTATGCTATATATCTTGAAGCTGACTTAGCTGCATTAGAAATATTTATAAAAGCATCTTTCTCCATAAACTCATTAAAGTCTGGATCAGTTGCTAAATTCATAGTTCTAGCTTTGTGATTAGCAGGAATAAATCTACCTTTACCTACATTAAATTCATTATCAAAGTCTACACTATCTCTATTTTCTAATATACTATTTGTAATATCAGTAGCTTGATCTAAGCTTAATCCTTTTTTAACTAATGCATTTATAAATTTATTTTTATCTTTTTCAATAGCTGCTTTATTAAATGATTTGTAAGTTAAAAGATAGTTAGGTAACCATCCCACATTAAATTGTTTACCTGTTAATTTACCATCTGAAAATTCTTCTCTTGCTTTTCTTTGATCTTCATGCAGCATATCACTAAGCTTAGCTACTTTTAAAGCATAATCTTTTAGCCAGACTTCATGCTTCTTAAGGTTATCTGGTAGTGTATTCCATCTAACTCTATTATTAATTCTAACTTTACCATCTCCGCCTTGCTGCTTGTGGCCTACTGTAATGTTTTTATTCTTAGCCCATTGAGTAAACTGTTCTATTAAGTTTGATATTTCAGGTTGACTAATAGTTTTCATACCAGCAGCTTTAGCAATAACAGCTGGACTGTCTACTAAGTTTCTATACTTGGATAATTGTAAATGTTTTTGTTCTTCAAATGTACCACCTGAATATATTCTATGTAAGAAACCATTATAAAAAGAACCTAGCTTTCTCATTGCTTTATACTTTTTAGCAAGTGGCCAGAACACATAAGGCATTGCACCTTTCCATAACATATTTATTGATTGAGCTGCGTCAGTAGTTCTTTCCCAAGCATCTCTTCCTTTTAATTCTTTTCTACCTTGTTCTTCTTTAAATTGATAAGGAGTTTTAGTTCTACCTTTTTTAGATTTCTTTCTTCTTGCATTCTTTCTAGCTTGCTCAGATAACTCATCTACAGATTGCTGCCTTCCTCTACCTGTATTTGCATCCTTATCAACCTCAGCTTCTACAGACCATGCACCTTCTTGTGATAATCTTTTTGCTTCAGCAGGTGCTTGTCTTACAGCAACATCTGCCCATGCGCCATAGTCTATTGCTGTTCCTGGTATAGAAAATCCAGAACCTAAAGTACCACCTGCAATTGCAGCATTTATTAACCTATCATTTAGTTCAACTGCATCAAATGGTTTATCACTACCATAAACAGCAGCAAGATAACCTGTAAGTTCTTGTCCTACTTCTGTTGAGGATTCTATTGCAAATCCCTGGCCAGCTCTTGTACCTAAAGCTCTTAATACATTTCTATATTGTAATTGTTGTTTAGCAATCTCCGCACTATTTTCTAGTAGCTTAACTGATTCTAATCTAGTCATCCTAGCAAGTATAGCTTTAGCCTGATCTCTTGTTAATATTTCTACATTCGGATCTGTCATTTGATCTCGATAGCTTCGTTCAACAAGCGCATCAACCATTTGCTCTCTGGTTTCTTTATCAAGGATTGTACCTTTAGTAGTACCCATTAATCCTTTAATACCAAGTCTATCTAATACAGCCATAGTTACACCAGCTGCAGACGCTAACCCAGCACTTTTATTATCACCTTCCATTTCATTCCAGGTTTGACCAGCATACATAGCAACAGGTGCTAGCATACTTGCACCAACTTGTTTAGCTGCTGCAATTCCTGTAGCTGCCGCTAAAGAAGATCCTCCTGTTACTGGTGCTAGTGTTGCACCTGCAAATGTAACTCCCATATAAGGTAATGACATAGCTGCCATGTTACCAACATATTCAAAGAATCCGCCTAGTCCACCTACGTCCCATTCATTTCCAATAGCATTACCTACTGCATCTAATTTAGGTTTAAGCAAACTCATTTTTAATTCAGGTTTCTTTGATAAGTATTCACGTTGTCTTTGTACACCATCTTTACCAATAGCTTCTACCCAATTCCAATCAGTCTTTTCACCAATCATTTCAACAGCACCATACATTCCTTCGATAGCACCAGTCCATCCTACATCAAAACTTTCAGACCAAGGATGAAGTGCTTTATTAAGTAAAGTTCTATCGGGATTTCTTTTTTGAACAATGTTCCTAGTAAAATCTTTTGCTTGTTCTTTTCTAAATGCAAATGCTTCTATTGATTCTCCACGTTGTCTAGGNGCATTTAATCTAGCAAGCTCTGCTTCATCTTCTGCAATCTTCTTAGCTTGAATACCATATAACTTTTCAGAAGCAATAGTTTGATCGATTGCAAGTTTAGCTTTTTCAAATTCATTAAGGTTTTGTCCTTGAGTTTTAGGACGTTGCTTTGCTTCACCAAACAAATAACTTATAAACTGATCGTCAGTAGTATATTTAGTTGGCGCCCCAATGTTATGCAAGTTTAATTGTTGTACAAAGTCTCTACCTTTATCATCTTTTATTTGTATTAATTGACGAGTACCAGTAGTATCCATCATAGGCGTACCATTAGGATTAGTTAAATAAACTATTTTATTAAATCCTAATTTATTAGCAAGCCCTTCAATTTCTTTTTTAGCTTGCCAACCGCCAGGTGCTCCTGCTTTGTAAGGACCCATAGAATCAGAATGCATAATTTCTGGTAAAGATAATCCTTGAATTCTAAGCAGATTACCTTCATCATCTGTAACAGTATCACCATCTAAAAATGTAAAACTTTTATACTGTGAGCTACCAGTTACAGGAGCTTTCGATCTGGTTAAACTTGATAGATCTAAAGTTTCCATATAAACTCCTACTTTTTCTTTCTAGCTTCTTTTTCTTGTTGTAATGCGTTATCTACATACAATGCAAATGGTGGTATATTCTTAGGATTCTTTTTAGCAAGTTCTAAGAATACTGTTGTCCATGGTGTGCCATCATCTTTTAAACCTGTAGTATACAAATCATGAATCTCATTATAAAATGTAGTAGGATCTGCAAATAAATCTACAACTCTATCATTTAGTTTTACTAGATCTTCTTTACTTAAATTATATTCTTTACCATCAATAGTTTCAGACCATAGATTAGGTAAAGGAACTCTGTCTTTAATTGTAGCAGCATCAAGATACTTTAAAAGTGAAGTAGGTTTTACATCAGTTTCTTTAGCATCTTCAATTGCATCTAAGTAAGCTATTTGTACTATACTTCCCATATCAAGTGGATCAACATTATTATTCATCATCCAATTAGCAAGAGTATCAGCATCTACATTAGGTAAGATTTTAGTATAGTAAGTATTTACATAAACATTCTTTTTAGGATTTTTAACTTTAGCTATATCATACTGATCTTTAACTTCTTTTATTTTATCAGCAATAAACTTACTATTATCTTTTCTTCTCTTTTTATATTCAGTAGTATCTTTAATTTTACTAGCATCTTGATGATGATCTGTAGGAACAACTGAACTACCATCTTCATCATAAGACCAGTAAGTTTCTGTTTCGCCATCTGGTCTTTTCTTAGAAAATTTAAAAGCAACTCTACTTGCACCGGTTTTATCATACCAAGTTTCTCTTTCACCTTGATATGCAGGCGCACTACCAATTGGCATAAGCATATTAGGATCACCAGTTCTTTTATAATCAGCAAGTGATTTCTTAGTATACTTACCAGCATTATCTTTAATAAACTTATCTATTGCAGCATTCTTTGCATCAACTCTTTTAAGATAATTCTTTGCTACAAAACCAATTGTATCACTATGGCTATAACCTAATGCTCTTGACGCTAAGTAAACTGCAATTGCTCTACCAATTTCTTGACCATCTATAAGATCACCAAATAAAAATGACATAGCATCTTTTGCTTTTTGGTATTTAGCAGGATCTTTACTTTCATTTTCTAAAAGAGATGCACCTGTTTTAGAAGATAACTGCTCTTTCATTTGAGCATCTTTATTATCAGTAATTTTATTTTGCGCAGCAATCTTTGCTAACTTTTCTTGATTTTCATTTATAACGTTAGTTACTTTAGCAGAATCACTTTCTGCGTATTCAGCATTAAGTGCGTCTAATCGTTCTTGAGCTAATTCTTTTTCAGATTTAGTAGCATCTTTATCTTCTAAGATCTTTTTATTTTTCTGTATTTCCATTATAAGACCTGCATCATTAACCTTTGTTTTATATAAAGGTTCAGGACCTTCTCCAGGTGTTACAGCTAATTTAGTAGCTAGTATTAGTTCTTCTTCAGATAACTTATTTTCAAACTCTACTATTTCTTTTCTAAGCCTTGCTACTTTTTCTGTATACTTAGGATCATTAGAATTTAAATTATTAATTGATTTATCTCTATCTTTTATTTGATCGTTTAATTTTTTAATTGAGTTTCTTATAGCACTTATCTTACGCTTATCATTTTGTGCAAGGGCATCATCATAAATATTTCTTCTTGGGAAAAACTTACTTTCAGCTTCTGGATCTATTATATCACCAGTATCATCATCATACATATTAGGATCAAGTCCTAAAGGAACAGGCACATCATCTTGTGTTATACCATCTATTAAATTATCTTCTGCTGGATCTTCAAATGCAGGTATATCTCTAAGCATTTCTGTTCCACCACCTAATCCTTGCGGATCATATGATGGTACACCCTGTTCAAATACATTTTTAAGAGTACCATCACCCATATTCATTATAGATGTTCTATCATTTTGTTGACTTAAGTTATCAAGTTCATTAGGATTCATAATAAATTCATTAGGAACTGGTACTTCATTTTGAACTGTTGTTAAATCAGATTGAGGTGTAAGTTTATTAGGATCTGCATAAACATCTGGTGTTGGTACAGGAACTGGCGGCTTATATGATTCAGGCATTGTAGCATCACCATAATCAAATCCTGAAGTAAGAGTATTATCAAAAGGATTTAGTATACTACCATAATCATTTTGTAAGTTCTTTAACATTTCTTCTTCATATGTACCTAACCCTACTCCTTGACTTGCATATATAGGTCCACCTTTATTTTTAAAATCATATTCGCTTGAAGAATCAAGTGGCCTTTCATTAGGTTTAGGTTTAGAAACAGGAGGTTCTGGTATAACCATTTCAGTATGTGGAATACCACCAGCTTGATTTATATTTGCGGCATTATCAAGCTCTTGCACAGTTTTATTAGAATTACCCCTAAGAGTATCGAGCATAAATCTCCATCCATCTCTAGCGACTTGAAGTGGGCTGGGCATATTAGTAGGTTTCTCAACCTCTGCCTGCTCTAAGTTTTTAAAAGGCAATGGCATTCCAAATCCAGGTTTAAACATACCACTTTCAATACGCTTAGACATATCATCTATCGATTCAGCTCTTTGTTCTGGGCGTGGTTTATCAGGATTTAAATAATTTGTTGTAATTAATTTACCTATTTCTTGAGCAGACATATCAGATGTAAAAGCTTTTTGTAATTCTTTTGCTCTTCCTTCACCTATCCAATAGCCTGACCCATCATGATGTGGAACAGCGCCCGCTTTTGTAATACCTTCCATAAAGAAATCAATTTGATTTTTTGTATTATCTCTATTCTCTGTATTATTTTCAAGACCTTTTGATTTTAACCATTCATCATATCGAGTACCAACAGCAATATTTCCTTGTAATTCATTTTGAAATAAACCTTCAGCTACTCCAGGCTTTGCGCCTTTAGGTGACCATATACTCTTTTGACCATACTGTATACTAGGATCAAATGAACCTGAAGATTCATGATCTATTTGTCCCATAATTGCAGCTATAGCATTATCTTTTAACTTATATTCATTTTTTAAATAATTATAAATATCTTTTTGTTTCTTATTTGTTATTTTAGTTTTTACTTCAGAAATATAATCAGCATTAAATTCTTCAGGCTTTAATATAGGAACTTCTACACCTTCAGTTGCATACACAGGAATTTCACCATTTTGAATATCTCTACCTACATCATTCATCTTTTTAATTTGTGGTCCGAATATATCTACTGCTTCTTTATTAACAACAAACTCACCAGGAGTAAGCCATGCTGGTACAGTGTCAGATCCTCTAGGTTCTCCAGGATGACTTTTAGCTAATCCTCCAACAGCTTCATACTGAGGTATCATAGAAGTCATAGGAGGAACTTCTAATTGACCTTCAGTTTGAATCTCTATAGACTTCATATTGCCATAGCGATCTTTTTGAGTAGCTTTATATTTCATACTAAACTCCTAGTTTTTATATTCAATAGTCATTTTTACGGATTTATTATTTGAAAGTGGACCAGATGGCATAGTCATTCCACCATGCTTTTTATATACATGGATTTGGCCACCATACTTTTCTTTTAATATATCTTCTAATTCAAACATTCTCTTTCTAAAATCATCATCCGCAGATAAATCAATAGTAGGATCATCATACATATCTTTCCATTCTTTATATAAAGGATCCTGACTCCAAGCAGATCCACCACCTTCTTTATATTGAGGAGCTAACGGTCCTACCTGACCACCCTTATTAAACAACTTAAATACTTTACCTAATACAGCAGCGCCAGCTAAATATGGTAAAGCCATACTACCAGCCGCTGTTAACCCACCCATAAGAGGATTAGCACCTGTAACAGCAGCCCCATATTTACCTTGAGCAAAAGCAGTTCCTAATTTTCCTAAGGCTTTAGTACCGGCTGCTTCACCAGCTTTACCTATTACATTACTACCGGCAGCTTTAGCAACATCCATTAATGGGTTTGATTGTTGCTGTACTGGTTGTGGGTTTGGTACGTATTGTGCACGTTGTAACATTCTTTTTACTTCTTCCTCATCATACGGCTTAGCTAATTGTACAACCATTATTTACCTCCACCACCAGTAGTGGTTTGTGTTTGCTGTTGAGGGGCTGCTCCTAAATAACCAAAGTATCTTGAAGCTACTGTAGCTG
>FUFK010050187.1_pt1 | contig 12823 bp, 14 predicted proteins | sample 1021851 | NCBI WGS metagenome assembly FUFK01 (sample SAMEA51879418, study PRJEB19060) | metagenome | reverse complement strand
CCTGAGCGATTTGCTACACCTGAATTACCAGCCCACCATCCGTAGGTGGTATCTGGATTGCCATAGGTTTGCATTTAGGAAATGATTAGCTTAAACGTCTTGAGAATACTTTATATTTCAGCAAACAGTTGAATTCACAACAAAATTGTAAAGGTTATTAATCCTATTCAATAAAATTTAGAACAATCTCATAAAAAATTAAGAAAATTTAAAGGAGAGAAATCTTAAGGGAAATTTACCATTTGAGAATAAAATTTCACAGAAAAAATCAAGAATTCAAAGGTTAAAGAGATTTTCAAAAAATTTCTTTTTGCTGACATTTATAATATTTTGCTTCATAAAACAGGTAATTCCTTGCCTCATTCTAAATCAATTATTAAAAAGAGAGTAAGACTATTATCCCCATGACTATTTCTCACAAATCCTCAAGAAAAATTTCATTAGAAATGAAATCCGAGGGTCATTATAAAAAAGCTGCGGATTCTTACAGAAAATCAGAACAATATATTAAAATGATAAACCTTTATCCAACGTTGCAAAATACCTTAATGGACTGCAAGGATGAGAATTTAATTCAGTAATTTCAAATTTTAAGATTGATCCTGCAAATTCTTAATTCAAGCTGCTATATCTTTATTTTCCTCTAAATAATAATTTTTGATTACTTTTCTACAAATATCTATATTGTAAAGGGCTCCTGGATTCCAAGGTTTTTTTTGTCCATAAGGAGAACTTTTCCAATGTATCCCGGGTTTTAAGATTCCTCTCTCTCTTAGATAAGAAAGTCTAATTTCAGTTATCCCTAATTTTTTAGCGGCGAACTCAGAAGAGTTCCATATATCCCCTAACATTTTATTCAGTAAATATTATTAATCCTTAATAACGCTAATTTACAAATTTTGAAAGGGGCAAAATTTTAAAATTATTATTAAACTATCTAAAAATAAATTTCTTTGAGACTAACAATAAAAAATATGAATTTTTAAAAAATATTAAATAAAGAATCTTCATTAACGAAAACCTTACTAATCACTTCTTCTTTATTGCTTGACTTATATCTAATATATTCTTCAGTAATTTGCTCATTCTTAGGGAGATTGAGCCATCCCTTTACCCAATTACCACTATTAAATAACTCTTTATAGGTAATTTTTAAATTGATATCAGAATCAATTACTGAAACCATCAAGAAAACCAAATGACCTTTTTCTTTTATCTCATTCAAGAGAACAAAATGTCTTAATCCATTAATTGGTTTGTTAGAAGTCCAGAAATTTTCCAATCTTTATATCCCTTTAGTTTTGTTTTGGATTTTTTTTAGAAATTCTTTTATATTCATTTCTAATTTCTTCAAGTAAAATTCTCCTTTTATTAAAAGAAGAAATAGAATCTTTTTCTGATAAATCATATCTTTCTTTTTTTGTTAGGTTCATCCAACTATTAAGATTATTTTTATTTAAATTTTTAATCTTCTTGACTTTTTTGTTTCTTTTTAATTTATAAAAATTTCTGAAATAAAAATAAATTAATATGCAGATTAAAATTAACAATATTCCTAAGAAAATCACTTTAAAAACAAATTATTTGTGAGCCACTTTTTTAATTGAATATCATTATCAAAAGATATCACCTCCTCTCTGTTTTCAGGAATTTGTTTGTCAAATAGCCTAATAATAAATTCTTCTTTGGCTGCCTCGTCATCACCCACAATTATTATACCTTTAGAGTTGAGCTTATTTGCCTTTCTAAATTGCTTAGAGAAAGAGGCTCCACTTAAATCTAGTTCAACTAACAAATCAAAGTTTCTTAATTTTCTAGATAACTCCATTGCTAACAATTCAGCGCGCAACCCTTGATTCACAATATAAATATCAGTTTTTCTAGCAACTTCAAGCTCCTTGCCAGCTAAAAGAATTAATCTTTCTAACCCTATTGCAAAACCAATTGCTGGGGTATCGTTACCCCCCATTTGTTTTATCAAATTATCATATCTGCCTCCCCCGCATACTGTAGCTTGGGAACCCAGTGCTCCACTAGTAATTTCGAATGCAGTATGAGTGTAATAATCTAAACCCCTTACCAAATTGAAGTTTTCCACATAGGGTATTTTTAAAGCTTCTAATTGGTTCTTTAGTTCTATATATCTAGTTAAACTTTTTTCGGATAAAAAATTGAATAGTTTTGGAGAATTTTCAAGAATTTTTTTTGTATGAGCATTCTTGGTATCTAAAATCCTCAAAGGGTTTTTATTTATCCTATTTTGTGAATCTAAATCTAAAGAGTTCTTATTAATTTCAAGCCACTCTACGAAAGATTTTTGAAAATTTAATCTATCATTAAGATCCCCTAATGTGTTAATTTCCAGATTAAGTTCTTTTATTCCTAATGCCCCTAAGATATCCCAAGCTAAAGCAATAATTTCAATATCACTTCTTACTGATTCATATCCGATAAACTCCACACCCAATTGATGGAACTGCCTTTGTCTTCCCGCTTGAGGTCTTTCATATCTAAACATAGGGCCCATGTACCAAAGTTTTTGCAATGGGTTGGAAGATATTCCATTTTGAATTAGGGCTCTCACGACGGATGCCGTGCCTTCTGGCCTTAGAGTGCAAGATCTCTTCCCTCTATCAAGAAAGGTATACATTTCCTTACTTACAACGTCTGTTCCTTCTCCAATCCCTCTTATAAATAATTCTGTCATTTCCAATATTGGAGTTCTTATTTCTTTGATAGATGCTCTTGAAAGCAGATCAAATAAAATTTTTTCAACATTTTGCCACTTTATTAATTGATCAGGCAAAAGATCCACCGTTCCTCTAAGATTTTTTAAGTTATCCAATGTTCTAGAAAATAATTCAAAATTTTTAATTTTAAAAGAAATTAAATTTTGATTGGTTATATTGTGAGACAATTTTAATTTAACATTTAGAAAAACTATTGGAAATTAATAAAAATAAAGAGATTCAACATTGTGGTTCAAAACCAAAAAAAATTGCATTTGGAATTGCTCCCCTTGGTATCATTTCAATAGGAATAGTACCCATGGGAGTAATAAGTATTGGGATTGTTCCAATGGGTGTATTTTCTTTTGGTGCAGTTGCGATGGGAATAATAAATTTATCTGTAGTTGGGATGGGAATAATCTCTGGTGGGATAACAACTATGGGAATATGGGAGTATTCTCCTAATTCTCAAAACCATGGTCACAATCATTCAAAAAAAACTTTAAATTCAAACAAAGAAAATATGATGAAAGACCTTTTTAAAACAAAAAAAGAAGCCGAAAAGGCAGCCTCAAAGTTCGGATGTATTGGAGCTCATAAGATGGGTAATAAATGGATGCCCTGTAAGATGCACTAAAATTTTTTGAGTCAAAAATCTATTAAATATTAGCTTAAAATCTCTACTCTAAAATCAAGATTTTTTGCTTCATCAGTAGTTAATTTTCTTGACCAAGCTCCTTGGATAGGACTATTCCATTTAAATCCAGCATTCTTAGCTAAAGACCTATCTTCATAACTAACCAATGCCTTATATAAAAACCTCGGTTCAGTAGCTTTAAGTAACAGTTCCTCTAAATTTTCACATTTTTTGAAAACCTCAGATAAATAAAAGCAATCAGCCAAAGCTCTATGTAAATTCCAAACTGGAATTGAAAAAGATAAAGCAAGATCAGTAACTGAGGGTCTAGTTTTTAGTGATTTTTGAAAAGTCCAATCAATATCATCAAGACTACATATCCATTTTTTATTAATTTTGGGCAATATTCCTTTCCCAAACCATTTTTTATCAAACTCTACATTATGCGCCACAATGAAATCAGAATATTCAACAAGTTTTAAAAAAAAATTCAAACCATCTTCCCATGGTTGAGAGATTTTCGTTACCTCAGCAGATATACGATTTACATATTCAGCCTCATTAGTATTTACAGGTAATAAGAATGAAACTTGTGAAAGTACACACTTAAAAGATACGTCAAACAAAATACAACCAATCTCTATCACTTCATCTTTATTTTCATCTAAACCTGTTGTTTCAGTATCAAGAATTAGAATTTTTTCTATTTTTTTATTTTGATCAATAACACTTTTTTGAGAAGGGTTACTTTTAATTTGATCTTGAATTAAATCCAATTGATTTAATTCTTTTTTGTTAATTGGTTCCAATTGGCAGAGAATACTTTAATTTATCTTGACGCATTTAATAAAAATTTCTTTTAAATTAATGTTAATTAAACATATTTGATTAGAAAATAATTTTCGAAACACCTTCTAAATAATAAATTCATAATAATGACTTTCACAAAGTATCAATTTAACAATTTCTGTTATTGGCCTTCAAAACCAAAGAAGATAGTTGAATTTATTGGTGGAAGTTATCTAGCTTCTAAGCCAGACATTACTTATAGAAGATTTATAGATAGCTTAATAAATAAAAATTATGCAGTACATGCATACAAGTACACTCCACAATTTGATCACCAACAACTTGCTTTTAAAGCATGGAAGGATTTTAAGAATTGCCGGAAATCTCTTTTAAAAAGAATAGGAGTATCAATTCCTTCGATAAGAATTGGTCATAGCCTAGGATGTAAACTTCATTTGATATCTCCCGACGGAGGAAGAAATTGCGAAAAATTTATATCAATTAGTTTCAATAACTTTAGTGCTAATAAATCAATCCCATTATTGAAACAGATTTCACAAAAATTAGAATTCAAGAGCGAATTCAGTCCAAGTCCAGAAAGAACTTTTAGAATAATTGAAAAGACTTACAGTCAAAAAAATAACTTCCTAATAAAATTCAATTCAGACGAATTAGACCAAACAGATAGATTATTTTCTTGTCTTAAAGCAAGAAAAGAAGACAACTCAAAAGGAGTAATGTTAAAAGGAACTCACACTATTATTGCCAGTGCAGGATTAAGAGAAAATTTTCTTGGAGACTGGGCAGATGATGATTTTAAAAGAAATACTATTAAAAAAATTTCTAGCTTAATAGATGAATCCCCCTAGGTTATTTCTTTCAACTTTTCTAAAACAGAACTATCTTCAAGAGTACTTATATCACCACTTATTTTTTCACCAGAAGCTAAAGATCTCAAAATTCTCCTCATAATTTTTCCGCTCCTTGTTTTTGGTAAAGAGTTAGAAAGTATAATTTTTTCAGGCTTCGCGATAATTCCAATTTCATTAACAACGTGTTTTTTTAAGTCCTCTACTAATCCTGAAGAACTGTTAACTTCTTTCTCTAAAGATACAAAAGCAACTATAACTTCACCTTTCAGCTCATCTCTTCTCCCTACAACAGCGGCTTCTGCGACCAATTTATGACTCACCAAAGCAGATTCTATTTCCATAGTTCCTAGTCTATGACCTGAAACACTTATAACATCATCAACTCTTCCCATAATCCATATATATCCATCTTCATCAATGCGTGCTCCATCCCCTGCGAAATATACATTCTTTTCCCCTTTAAAGGAAATATATTCCCAATAACTCTCTAAATATCTCTTTGAGTTTCCATGAATTGTCCTCATCATTCCTGGCCAAGGCTTTTTAACAATCAAATATCCTCCCTCATTCTCTTTAACCTTTTCTCCATTCTTATCGACAACTTCAACTTCAATTCCTGGTAAAGGGTAAGTAGCTGAACCTGGTTTAGTAGCAATTACTCCAGGCAAAGGACTTATCATTACACCACCAGTTTCAGTTTGCCACCAAGTATCAACAATAGGACATTTATTTTTACCTATGACTTCTTTATACCAGATCCATGCTTCAGGATTAATTGGTTCTCCAACTGTGCCCAAAAGTCGAAGACTATCCAGATTATAATTATTAGGGATTTCTTGCCCAGCTTTCATAAACGCTCTTATTGCCGTTGGAGCAGTGTAAAAAATTGAAACTTTATATTTCTGAACAATTTCCCAAAAAGCCCCTAAATTAGATGGTCTTGGAACACCCTCAAACATTAAGGTTGTCGCGCCATTAGATAAGGGGCCATAAACTATATAGCTATGACCTGTAATCCAACCAACATCTGCGGTGCACCAGTAAATATCATCATCTTTTAAATCAAAAATCCATTTAAATGTCAAATGAGACCAAAGATTATATCCTCCAGTGGTATGAACAACTCCTTTGGGTTTCCCAGTAGAACCTGAGGTATAGAGAATAAATAGTCTATCTTCGCTGTTCATGATTTCAGGTTCGCACCAATCTTTTTGATTCTTCAATAATTCATGCCACCAAAAATCCCTATTATTAACCATAGAAATATCTTTTTTGGTTCTTTGGACGACCACTACTTTTTCAACAACCTTATTTGCTCCACATTCAATTGCTGCATCCACAGCATTCTTAAGCTCAATTACCTTATCTTTTCTGAAGCCTCCATCTGCGGTAATCACAAATTTAGCATTGCCATCTATTAATCTATCTTTTAAAGCTTCTGAAGAAAATCCCCCAAATACAACTGAATGAGGGGCTCCAATTCTTGCACAAGCTAACATTGCGAACATTGCTTCAGGAATCATTGGCATGTAAATGCAAACCAAATCCCCTTTTTTGACTCCTATTTCTTTAAGTGCATTAGAGGCTTTGCATACCTCCTTGAGAAGTTCATCATAAGTAAATTTTTTACTATCGCCTGGCTCACCTTCCCATATAAGAGCCGTTTTCCCTCCTAAACCTTTTCTAACGTGTCTATCTAAACAGTTATATGTAATATTTAGTTTTCCTTCTTTGAACCATTTAAAGAAAGGTGCATTATCACTATCCAAAACTGTTTGAAAAGGCTCAAACCAATCTATTTCTGAATTTGCAAAAGATTTCCAAAATTGTATTGGATTATCTAAAGCTTGTTTTTTTAAATCAACAAGTTGACTAATTGAGCTAATATTAGAACTTTCTACAAATTCTTTTGAGGGAGGAAAGATTCTCTTCTCTTGAAGGATATTGTTGATTGAATTTTTCTTATCTAATGCCATTAATAAAAACTAATATTTAACAATTTAAACTAATTAATGAAAAGTTTTCAAAAATTTTAATAGAAATTTCTAATGTGGGAAATTTCTTAAGATAAAAAATTTAGTAAAGGCGACTTAATACAAATTCAGGTAGAGCCAATAAAGCTCTTTTATATTCAGATTCAGGAAGCCATACTATGGCTTCTTTAGAAAGCATTGCAAAATCTTCAGCCAATTTTCTGGAGTTTTCAATCGCTTTAGAATTCATTATTATTTTTAACGCATTATTAAGATCATCCTTTTCTACAAGTTCCCTGTTAATAAGAACAGATAAGTTTTTATTTTCCTCTAAGGCATATAAAACTGGGGCGGTTAAGTACCCGCTGGCAAGATCACTGATTGCTGGTTTTCCAAGTTGCTTATCGTTACCAGTAAAGTCAAGTATGTCATCAACAACTTGAAAAGCAAGTCCAATGTTCTTCCCGAATTCATATAGAGAAGTTAGTCTGTACGCCTGAAGACCACTTAAGACTCCAGCAGCTTTGCAACTATTTGCTATTAGTGATGCTGTTTTACAATAACTTTTATTTATGTATTTAGAAAAAGTTTGCCCTGAATCAAATCTATTTAAATTTTGTTTTATTTCACCTTCAGCCAAATCCATAATTACTCGACTTAATAATTTAACTACGTCTACATTGTCGAGATTTGCCAAATGCCAACTAGCTTGAGCGAATAAAAAATCTCCAGCAAGAACAGCTACACGAGTATTAAATCTACTATGAACGGTATCAACACCTCTTCTTGTGGATGCTTCATCTACTACATCATCATGAACTAAAGATGCTGTATGGATCATTTCTGTAATTTCTGCCAATCTCTTGTGCTTTGTTTTCAGAACGTGATCTGGAGAAATGGCTTTTGAAATTAATAAAACTATTCCAGGCCTAAGTCTTTTTCCCCCAGCACTAAATAAATGTTCCGCGGCAGCCTGAAGAATTGGATGCCCAGCACCTATAAGATTTTTCAGTTCAAGAATAAGATCCTCAAGATCATTTTCAACTGGTTGTAGTAGTTCTGTTACTGTGTTCATTATTGACCTCTCCTATATATTAAGGAATCAATCATTGCTTCGGAGGTTTACCAACCTGATTTCTTTATTAATTTCTAACCAATATTTTACTTTTTTAGAAAAGTCCTCTTTTTTAGCGGTGACGAAAAATTTCACATTTTCGTAAGAAATACTTTCACAACTGGCATCCTCTGAGATTGTGAAGTATTCATTAAGGTTTTTTATCAAAGAGGACGACGGATCAACAATATTTATATCAGTGTCTAATTTATTTCTAAAAAAGTCATAAATCAGTGGATAATGACTACACCCAAGTATTAATTCTTGTATGTTTTCTTTTAAAAGTGGATTTGAATAACGATCCAATAGAAGATTAATCTTTTTAAAATTTATTTTGTGTTTTTCAATCTCAGGGACTAAGTCTGGGCACTCTTGCTGAAATATTTTTGTATTTTTATTATTAGTTTTGATTATTTTCTTATAATACATTGACCTTACAGTGGCAGAAGTCGCCAAAATTCCAATTTTATCTTTAGAAACGGTTCCTGATACAGAGTTGATCAAATCAAAGCAAGGGATTGCTAAGTTTTTTTTAAAAATATCTAATGCACAGGCATTAGAAGTATTACAACCTATCAGTATTGCGTCCAAATTCTTATCTTTAAACCAAATACAAATCTCTTTAGCAATACATCTAATCTCATATCTATTTTTGTTCCCATATGGAACTCTTTCTGTATCTGCCAAATAAAATACCTCAACATCCACCCGAGTCTTTAGTAAAGAATTAAGGATAGTAAAACCTCCTATTCCACTATCAAAGATGCCTATTTTCAGTTTCACCCTGTTTTAGATAAATATTCCAGTATTCCTTTTGCGATTGCATAAGCTATTTTGGTCCTATACGAAGATTTTTCTAACCTTCTAGCATCAAGTCTTCCTGTTAAAAATCCAACCTCCACAAGGACTGCAGGCATCCTAGTATTTTTAATTACAAAAAATCTTCCTTGTTTTACACCTCTATCTGGACTCCCAGGTGAAACTTTAAGAATTTGTTTTTGAATTCTTTTTGCAAGAAGCCTTCCTTTCCAGCCTGAGTAATAAAAAGTTTCTAAACCATTTATATCTCTTCTTTTACCTCTTGAAGCATTAGCATGGATACTTACAAAAATATCTGCATTAGTTTTGTTAGCTAATAAAACTCTTGGCGGGAGATCTAAATCAACTTCATTTTTTCTAGTCAAAATTACTTTTACACCCTTTTCGGATAGTAATTTTTGAACTTTTCTTGACACATCAAGAACTATGTCTGTCTCTCTTATTCCTCTAATACCTATAGCTCCAGGATCAGGGCCTCCGTGCCCGGGATCTATTACAACATAAAATTTATTCTGCTTAACATCTGGCAAACGCAAATAACTTGGAGATCTTTTACTAAATTCAACTGATTTTTTTCTAGATAAAATTTTATTATTAGATTTATAAATGGAACCCTCGCTAATTTTACGGAAAGACTTCTTGGGAGAGAATAATTTTATTCGCCATCTATTTTCATCAATCCCTACCAATCTCCAGGCAAGAGGATTCAAATTATTTTCTGAACTGAACTCAACAACTAATCTTGTTTTTCCGTTATTTGGTTTGCCCAATCTTATTTCTTTTACAGGACCATTTCCTTTAATAGTTCTTGGAGTTTTTAATTCTCCTTGGAAATCAATCCAGAATCTATCCCCATAAATATTGTCTCCTTTCTGGAAATATGCCTTTAATTTAGAATCCGTTCGGGTTCTTAATTCCAGAAAACCATTAGACTTTAAAGCCCAAGCAGCCAAAGCGCTAGCCGATTTTACTTGCGGGATATAAAAATTTAAAAATAAAAAAATTGAAAGATAACGCGAAAGCTTTTTTATTTTTAACTTCAACATTAGATAGTAAACAATTTATTTTTTCTATGTTTCAAGCTTGGCATTTGTTCTCTAATTTTCTTTACTCTTTCTGTATCTGCAGGAGCAATTGCAGCACCTTGAGTTTTCCCAGCATCTGATAAGACAGTTCCCCAAGGATCTATAACCATAGCGTGTCCATGACTTTGTCTTCTTCCATAATGTAAACCAGTTTGAGCTGGAGCAACAACATATGCTGTATTTTCAATCGCTCGTGCCTGAAGAAGAATCTGCCAATGATCTTTACCAGTAAATGCTGTAAATGCTGCAGGGATCATTATTAGTTCAGCGCCTTGTGATGATAAATACCGATAAAGTTCTGGGAATCTAACGTCGTAACAAATAGATAATCCTATTTTGCAAAGGCCCGGGACGTCTATTACAGGCGGATAGTCTGTACCAGATAAGATTGTGCTTGATTCTTTATACAGGTTTCCATCAGGTAAATCCACATCAAAGAGGTGGATCTTGTCATATTTTGCTAGAACTTGCCCATCTTTCCCAAAAAGAGAAGATCTATTTAAGGTGTGATTATCATCACCTGCAGGGACAGGATATCCTCCACCTAATAAGAAAACTTGATATCTCTGTGACATAGTTTTAAGGAAATTTTCGCACTTTACTGATAATTCAGAGGCTAATCTAAGTTTTTCATCGTCCTCACCCAGAAAAGCAAAATTTTCAGGCAACCCAATAAGTTCAGCGCCTCTCCTTGATGCCAATTCTATTTGCTCTTCAGCTTCGGCAAAGTTTGCTTCAACATTAGATGTGCTTGTAATTTGTAATGCAGCTACTAAAAAGTCAGTCAAGATTTAACTCCTAATGAACAAAATCGTAAATCATGAGGCACGGATAACACCTTTCTCAAATTGCATAGGAACAATATCTAAACAATCAAGTTCAGAACAACATTTAAAATCATCTTCATAATTACCAAGTCTTGTCAACCTTTTGCCGTGAGTTGCTGTTTTTAGGCACTTATAAATATCATTTTTCCATAAATGCCATAAAGCCAAAGCGGCATTTAATTCATCATTTGCGATGTTAATTTCAAAAATACAATTTTCGATTAAATAAGAAGCTAAAGCTCCAGCGGCTAATGAATCTTCAAGTGAATATGATCCCTCCCAACCACTTCCAAGAATTAAAACATTTTTTTTGTTCAAAGATATTATTTTTTCAGCAACTGACTTTCTGTTTGGAAAAGACATTGCGAACAAATGACCTACATTTTGAACTTTTTGCAATGATTTAGTTCCATTTGTAGTGCTCATAAATAATCTTTTGTTTTTTACAATTTCTTTAGTAACTGACAAAGGGGAATTACCTAAATCAAAACCCTTTATCTTTTTTCCACCTCTTTCTCCTAACATTAACCTACTCTTAGGATCCCAATTTTTTGCAGAGTGTTTTAGAAGATTTAAGTCTGCAAAAACCTGAATAGAATCTGCTCCATTTTTCAAGGCCCAAGAAATTGTGGTAGTGGCCCTCAGAACATCAATAACTACAGCTATATCAGAATTAACTTCTGAGACATCTTTTGCTACATGGTAATAAGTAAGATTAATAATGAAAATTAATTCTAAATTAATTATAGAAAACAGTTACTTACTTTGAATAATTTTTTTTTAAAAACAAACTTATTGATAATATGTACCTTAGAAATTAATTATGAAATTAATCTTTTAAAATAAAATATGGATAATATCCGCACAATAAAAGGTGGTGTAAATTTACAAGGCATAATTAGAGTTCCTGGGGACAAGTCAATTTCTCATCGCTCTTTAATTATTGGAAGTATCGCAGAAGGAGAAACTTCTATTGAAGGTTTTTTATATTCTGAAGATCCACTTTCAACTGCCGATTGTCTCAGGAAGTTAGGAGTAAATATTCCAACGATAATAAATGGAGAACCTTTTTCAATAAAAGGAGTAGGAATTAAGGGAATCAAAGAGCCAAAAGAAATTCTTAACTGTGGAAATTCAGGTACCACAATGCGACTTTTAATGGGTTTATTAGCTGGTCAAGAAGGTAAGAGTTTTATCTTAACTGGAGACGATTCACTTAATGAAAGACCAATGGCAAGGGTTGGCAAACCACTATCACTAATGGGAGGGACTTTCTTTGGCAGAGAGAACGGGAGAAAGGCACCAATAACTATTGTTGGAGAGAAATTAAGGGGATGTGTTGTTGGTACTCCCATAGCAAGTGCTCAAGTAAAATCAGCAATACTTCTAGCCGGATTAAATGCTTCTGGAACTACCTCAGTTATTGAACCTGCTTCTTCTCGTGACCACACAGAGAGAATGTTAAAAGCATTTGGTGCCGATGTGAATATCAGGGGGGAATTAGGAAGGAATATCGTAATAAATCCAGTGGATCATTTGACTGGTCAAAGAATATTAATCCCAGGTGATATCAGCTCTGCCGCATTCTGGATGATTGCTGGATCAATTATTCCAAATTCTAATATCCTAATCAAGAATGTTGGATTAAATCCAACTAGAACAGGGATACTAAAAATCATGGATAATATGGGATGCAATTATGAAATTTTAGATAAATCTATTATTGCTGGTGAACCAATAGGTTCTATTAATGTAAAAACCTCAAACAATTTAAAACCTTTTAAGATTGAGGGTGATATTTTGCCAAAACTTATTGATGAGATCCCTATCCTAACTGTAGCTGCTTGTTTCTGTGGAGGAATATCAGAAATAAAAGATGCGAAAGAATTGAGAGTTAAGGAAACTGACCGATTAAAAGTAATGGCCAGACAATTAAAGAAATTTGGAGCAAAAATTATAGAGAAAGAGGATGGATTAA
>FUFK010417126.1_pt1 | contig 12824 bp, 18 predicted proteins | sample 1021851 | NCBI WGS metagenome assembly FUFK01 (sample SAMEA51879418, study PRJEB19060) | metagenome | reverse complement strand
GATGGTAGGCTTTCTAAAAACATAAATCCTTGTTTTAATATTGGTTGCATCGGCTCGATGAAGCAAAGTGTCAGGACAGAAACCATCCAAACCGTCCATAATTCGTCTTTCCAGGATCCTTGTGAATTTGCTTGAGCTATATTCTCCCACTCACCGTCCGTTTCAATTTTCTTTTTTGTAGCCTCTAATTTTGTCAGCTCAACTTTAGCTTTAAGCTTTGCTTTTTCTTGTTTACCTTTTAACCATTCACCAGCTAAGCTAGTGATCCCTGAAATTATCGAACCAAACATCAATGTATTATCCTTTCTCCGGTATCTGTTAAGATTCCATCACCTAGCATACCGTCTAAATTTGTTGCAACCTCCTGAGCTTCATCCATATTTTCCATACCTAATACTTCTATGCATACGCTCGGTTTTTTTTTACCTAACTGTTTTATGTAAATCATATATCTTAAATTACTATAATATTTTTCATCCATTAAACTTTCATAACCAGGGTTATGACTCCTATAAAAATACTTATTGTTGATGTAGCAACCATCAGCTCTAATCTTGATATTCTTTTCTCAAGTCGATCAAGCATAACTTGAGTTGAGGATCTGTACATTGCACATTCTCTCTCGTGAGCATGAAGTTCTGATGATACATCTTGTATAGTTGTTTTACCCATATTAAAAAATCAAAAGTAGTAATATAAATACAGTTAAACCCATAATTATTTTATCCTTATTAGAATGATATTTTTGTCTAATAATGTTCATATATAATTTAATCATTTTTTCTATAACCCCATCTGTTTTCAGATTTATCCCAAACACCTTTCATAGCCCTTGGTATTCTTATCAAAAAATTACTAAATCGTATTATGTTTTTAGTTAACTGCATTATTCACTCGGCTTTGGATATTTGTTTTTAACTGCTTGTATTTTAGAAGCCATATCGCTAGGAAAAACATTAGCATGATATAAAGCATCAAGTTGATCTCCTATACTTGGGTATTCTTCTACTCTTTTTCTTTGATATTCTTTTGAATCATAATCAGCTTGTAACTCTGCAACTTTTTTAGCTACTGCATCTTCATCAACTGCAACTGAATTACCATTTGCATCAAAGATTCCATAATTATCAGAAATATTAACCACATTTGGGTATAATAAAAATATAGCATCATGTCGTATTGTCATCCAGAAATCTCCATAGCTGTTATTGTTGAAACTGCCCTTGTATATGTACTGCTGTTAGTGTCATTTCCTGTAGCATTTACTTTTGTTGCAACACCTGTTCCCGTTCCTGTGTATCTTACTTTGTAAGTTTGTTGACTTGTAGATGATGGACTTAATAAAATACTAAACACTTCTGTTTGCATAGTTGCCGTAGCACCAAGTAGTGTTGATGTAAAAACTTCTGTTCTATTTCCAGGAGTGTCAGTAGAATGAATAACATTGTTTGAATCATCTGTAACTTGACAATGAATTCTATTACCACTTGTAGTATTTATTCCTAAAGCTAAATGAACAAGAATAAAAATTTTATTACTAGTTGATGAGGGTGTAATATTTACAGACATTCCAGATACATCATTAAAAGTACTTGCATCAGTTGTACTTTGTGCATCATCCTTTGTAGCGCTTACTACTTGCAGTACTTTACCACCTACACCACTTGCTAAAGAATTAGAATTAAGTTTTATTATTGCCATTATTTATCTCCCAANATAGTATTCCAAACAGCTTTTATTTGATCTACAGTTGTGGCTGTGTCTACTTGCTCTGGTAAATCTCTTAAAGTATTTTTATCTGCTACTATCTGTGAAGTGCTATCTCCATTTTCAACTGCCTTAGTATAATCAATATCAAGTTTTTCTAGTGCTGACTTTCTTGCACCTCTAATTTTATCTTTCCACACTTCTTTAGCTTTTTCTATGTCAATAGTAATACCCATTAATCTCCTACTCCATCTGTTAATTCTGAATCATCAATAGTCCAAGCATTTCTAAAAGTTCTATCACTAGATATTTCTGAAACATCTACAATCTTATATAACAATCCTGTAGGCACATCTTTTCTTGCAATTTCTTCTATAGTTAACCCACAATTTGTTGGAACTATTATTCCTATGCTACCATCTGTGTTTTTAAATATAATTCTTTTATCCATAATTCTTACCTAACGAAATAAAACTACCATAATATGTGCAACATCTGAAAAACCACCATTATATGTACTACATTGTATTGTTGAAGCAGAGTTAATATATGCTTCTTCATAATCTACTATATCGCCACTTACTGTTCCTTTAGATGCTTCTATTGATACAACTCCATTTGCATCAGCCATAGCACTTGTTAAATTAACTGTATAAACACCTGAACTTACATCAGTTATGCTAGAAACATTTTGACTTGCTCTAATAGATACTGTTCCTGTGCCATTAAAATTCACCCATGCTTTAGCTGTATACCCATCAACCGCATCAGCAAAAGATAGATTACCACTACCATCTGTAATTAATGCTTTACCATTACTTGGTGCTGTGCTTGGCAAGGTTAAAGTATAACTTTGCGATGCTGAATGAGGTGGTCCCTGAATTTTAACACCGTGCGAGTTGTTTTCGCAGTTTAATTGTATGGATCCCGAGCTTCCGCCTCCGCCTTTTGATATAATTGTTGGAGCTGTGTTTAATTTTGCATTAGTTACGGACGAATCTGACGGTGTCCCCGTATCCAAAACATCCCCATATACAAGTATGAAGTCGATCGAATCAGAGCTTGATAGGGTACTTGCAAAAGTAATTGTTGATCCGCTGATCGTAAATGAACTACCGGGACTTTGAATAATACCGTTTAACGAAACAAGCATTGAGTTTATATTTTGCGGAGAGTAATTAGCTCCGTCCCTTTGCATAGTATATGAGGCTGTAGCTGAAGCTGTAATGCTATCAAGCTTTACTATGTTTTGTACCTGAGGAGCTTTACCGATATAAGGCACTATTCACCATCCTTTGGATATTTATCTTTAATAGGTTTAATCATTTCAGTTTTCCATTTTTCTATCCCATCATGATACATCTTATCTAACTGATCTGGAATAGATGGATATTCTCGTTCTCGCTTTTCTGCATATGTTAACTCTGGTGGAGTTGGATTAGCAAAAGAGCCATCACTTTGTTTTATTTGACCACATACTACATTATCAGATACTTCCTCAAACCCATCTTCTTGGTAAGGTTGTTTCTGTATAACTATGTTATCAACTATTTTTACCCAAGCCATATTACTCTCCTTTCTTTTTTATTGTTAACATTATGCGACTTTCCATATTTTAGCCGAAGCAAACACTGATGCTTGACCATCTGTTATTCCACTACCATATCCAAATCCATTACCTTGAGTTCTTTGTGTCCACACCTGAATCTCAAAAACCTTTTGTGCTGATATAGTAAAACGACCATCAATATGAATTGAGCCACTAGCACTATCACCTTGAGATACAAACATTGGATGACCAATTAAATCATAAGTGCTATCTGTGGTATTTCTTAAAACTATTTTAGATTCATTTGTTCTGTATAGAATAGTATTAGCACTTAAATAATATGTACCACTTGGTAAGGTTATTTGATTACTAGATAATGATGCTCCTGTTATCTCATTTGTTTTTACTGTATTATATGGGAGTTTTATAAAACTTCCTGATGTAGACCCCCCACCACCTGTAGCTGTAGCTTGCTGATTTACAACATGTAACAATGCTGTTTCATAAACTCCTTGCCCTACACCACTTGCTAACGAATCTGATAATATTTTACTTAATGGCATTATGCTACCTTCCATATATTTGCATCTGTGTAAACTTCTGTTCCGATTCCTGTATGAACACCCATTCCATTAGTTGACCTATTAGATGATGATTTTGATTGTAGTTCAAAAACTTTTTGAGCCGATATAGTAAAACGACCACTTACAATACTATGTGTATTTTGACCATAAGTTAAATGAGCATGACCACTATTACCTAGTAATACATCGGAAGCATCTGTAGTGTTGTATAATTTTGTTTGATGTTTATTACAAGCATAACCTAATCCATAGGCGTAAATATAATAAGTACCACTTGGCAAAGTTATTTGATTTGAGCTTAAAGATGCACTTGTTATTTCATTTGTCATTACTGTATTAAGAGTTCTTGTATTCCAAGCACTTGTAGACATACTACCACTTCCACCACCACTGCTTTCTTCTTGCCTTACATGAAACAATGCTGTTTCATAAGCTCCTTGTCCTACACCACTTGCTAACGAATCTGATAATATTTTACTTAATGGCATTATGCTACCTTCCATATTTTAACTACTGTATATTTTTCAACTTCACTTGAAATGCTAGAAGCAACACCTAAATTTTGACTATTAGATGCTCCCACAAACATTTGAAGTTCAAAAACTTTTTGTGCTGAGATTGTAAATCTTCCTACGACAGTAGCTTTATTTTGACTAAAAACACCTTGATTATTATATTCACTAGTACCTATAATTTCTTTACTAGAATCAGTAACATTATATAAATATGCTTTTACAATATTTGTTTTTGCATATGGTGATTCTGCATGAATATAATAACTACCACTAGGTAAAGTAATTTGATTACTACTAAGAGATGCTCCTGTAATTTCATTAGTAACAACTGTATTTAAATCTCTAGCAAATAAAACATTTGTTCCAGATGATTGACCTCCAGTAGTACCTGATGTTTTTTGATCTTCTACATGTAACAATGCACTTTCATAAGCACCAGAAATACTTGGGGTTGCAAAAGTATTATCACCTCGTAAAAATGTTGTAGCATCTTTTGTTCCTGTAGCTGATAACTCTCCTAATCCTACACTACCACTAGCAGGATTTATTGTACCTACTGCTCTACCTAAATATACACAATACATATCATCTGAACTTGTAGTTGCGGCTGTAAGTGTTAATGCAGTACCAGATACACTATAAGCAAAAGTTGGTTCTTGTCTTACATTGTTTATAAATAAAGCTATGTCGTTAGCACTTGTTACTGAATTAGATAACGTATAAGACGATGTTGCACTTGTAGTAAAATCTTGTTTAGCTAGTGTCTGAAACGATGTTGTTGGTGCTGACCCCAGATAAGGCATTCTATGTTTGCTCCATGATTGATACTGACATGTCTAAAGCAGATCCTGCTGATGCTTGAGCTTTAACCACATCGGTTGTTTGTAATACTAACTTTTGACCACCAAAGACTTCTAATGTTGTATTTGCTGGGATACTTACTGATTTTAACAAAAAGATATTAGCATTTGTTTCTGTATCAGATGTATCTGAAACCAGTTGCACATCTGCTGTGATTGCATTACCTGTGATGTTACATAAAGACATCCCTAAAACAATCGTAGTCGTTGCACTGGGTACAGTGTAAATTGTATCTAAAGAGCTGTTCGATACAGCAGCTTTAGTTTTTATTTTAAATGTGTTTGCCATGTTTTCTCCTTTAACCTAAAGCAATAGCCAATGCTGTAGCATCAGCAAGTGAAGTTTCACCATTGACACCTGCACTTCCTTGTGCACCAGTGTTACCAACTGGAATGCCAAGTGTGAAATTTAAAGTAGCAGCTTGAGTCGTTCCTGAGTTTGTAATAGCAACTGTAGCACTACTACCAGCACTCAGAGTGTTTGTCGTTACTGTTCCTACTGTTACACTAGCTCCACTAGAGTCCACATAGTTTTTAGTAGCTGCATCTTGAGCTGCTGTTGGATCAGTAACATTTTTGATTCTTCTACTTGTTGCATCAAATTGATCGGTGCTGTCTTTTGTTAAAGCATCACTAGCAATATCAATAGACTCTTGAGCCATATTAAAAGCTTGAATACTATCGTTGTCTAAATCTGATTCCTTAAAGACAGAACCAGCAGCATAATCAACGAGTCTTGTAGATTGACTTGTAGCTCTTCTTATCTCAACTATTGCATCTTGAGCTGGAGCTGTAACAAACTGTATTTGATTAGAAGTGGGAAAACTGTAATGAGTTGTAATTGTTTGTGTAACCCCAGCTACCTTTACGACAACATCATCAGTTGATCGGTAACTAAAAGGTACACTGAATGTAGTGGTACTGTTATCGCCAGTATAACGATTTAAAGCAAAGGCCATAGTTTTTCCTTATTGTTGTTGTTGTTTAAGTATGTTTAAGATAGCTGGCACTTCATTCATACCAGCTTTTGCAAGTGATTTAGAAACCTCTTTGTTAATAAACTTATCAAATAAATCTTTGTTTTGCTCTGTCTTACCCTCTTCTATTATTGTAAGAAGCATAGCTTGGTCTCTAATTCTTTGAATAGCAGCCTTAACTTTTGTAAACCCAGCTCCTCTTTTAGCTACATCTTGAGTACCAAAAGGAAGTCCAGCTCTTGCATAAGCATTAACAACTTCAACGAGTCTAAGCTCTCTTGTTTTTCTCATATATCGATCCATAAGAGTTTCTTTACCATCGGCTGTTTTAGTTATATTAAGTTGTATTCCTGGTAAGAACCTATGAGTTACTTGTGGTATAAAATTTGTACCAGTAGCCTGACCAGCAGCTATTAAATATCTTTCTGCATATAACTCTTCTTTCGTTACAGCTTCTTTTCTTATCTTAGTGTCCATTACATTTAGTCCAACAAATTTAGACATAAATGGATTGTGTATTTTTCTTGGTCTTCCTAAAGGTGTATATGAGTTAGCAATCGTTCCAGATTTAAACATGGACATAGCATACTGTTCTAAGGTTTGGGGATCTTTAAGTTGATCATCAAATTGGTAAGCAACATTTTGAGCTGTTTTTGGTATAAGCAATCTTACTTTTGATGTAAACCATTCCATTACATCATATTCTTTATCTTTACTAGTGTCATCTATTTCATCTGTAAGTTTTAACAGTTGATCAATACCACCAAATAAATTTGCATCTCTTATTGTATTTACTATAGCGAACCATGCAGTTTGTATATACTGTAAAGTTTCTTTATATACTGATGCATTAACAAATTCACCTTGTTCTCTTCTCATCTCAAGGTTAGTTAAATAATCAAAACTATTAAATAGTATTTTTAGTGGAGTAGATATAGGATCTAAATTTCTATAATTTATTTCTTGATCACCAATTCTAATTGTGTAGGGAGGTAAATCACCATACTCTTCTGACTGTCTTCTTAGCCTATGATTTGTAGCAGTAATACTACCAGTTGCATTTCCAGTTATATATAAAGACATAGCAGCAGCTACAACACTATATCCAAACAATGCTTCACCATTAGCTCTTGCTTGTCTTCTGATTCCATTTTTACCTTGCAAGTCAGCTAGATATTTAGGAGCTAAAAACTGAACCCCAGGTGTCATCCTAACACCAACTTCCATAACTCTTATTGGAGTTCTAAAGAATAACTGTCCCACAACTTTAAATATAGGATGCCCAGCTACAAAATTTTCGTATCTTCTTGCAGTTCTACTAACAACACCTTTTCCAGAAAATTCTCTTTTAAATAAAAAGTCTTTTGTAAAATCTAAACCCTCAGTATCTAGTCCAGTCTTCATTCCCTCTTTATTTTTATCTATTGCTCTTTTTACAAATATTTCTAGTTTTTTACCAGACAAACCTCTGTTTTTTCCATCTCTTATAAGAGCATCAATAGCAGTCTTTTTAAATTCCAAAGATTCATCTATTGTCTTTTTTATGTGACTCTTAAGGTCTTCTTTAAACTTTTTACTTTTAACATACTTTATACCAAGCTTTCTATCATTTAGAGCCTTTTCAGTAAACTCTTCAGCAGCTTGACCAGCTATGTAACCTCTGTAAGTTGTCTGCTCAAAGAAAGCATCAGTTGCTAATAGAAGTCTAGGAAAAGTTCTTATTAAACCTGCACCAAACCTTTTAGGAATAGAGGGTAAATTCTTTCCACCAAACTCCATAAACTTATCATAAGTATCAGTAAGAAAAGCTTTTTCATATTTTAATGCTGCTCGAAAAGCTTTAAACCCTGCTCCAGCAGCTTCTTTTAATGCACCATATTGAGCTGTTACACCTTTAATAGCAGCTATACTATAATCACCTCTACCAAAAAATTCTAACAAAGGATTCAATGCAGTTCTGTAAAATGATGGTATACCATTAACTGTTAATGATGTTGTACTTAGTGCATTACTAATCATAAGTTCTGACACTAATCTATTTACTGGTTGTATGATATCGTTGTAAACTTTCTTAGGTAAACCATCAGCTTCAAATGATTTTTGTATAAGTTCCTCTTCTACTTCTCTAAGCTTTTCTTTAAGCTCTACGACTTTTGTGTAATTCCCACTTTCAAACTCTGAATCAATTTGTCTGTTTAAAGATTTTATTAAAGGATTAACTCTTGCTTTATGTAATCGTCTTACATAAGCATCCATAAATTGGTTTAGATTTTGTTGTTGTTTCTTTGTTAATTTTACTGTTGGATCATCAGGCATAACATCCCCAGCTTTTACTTTACTCAAAGAACCAGCAAAAATTCTATCTTGTAGTTGACCTAATATTCTACCTGATGATTGTCTAAAATCATCATCAACTTTAGCAAGTTTATCCTCAAGTGTTTTTAAGTTTTTAAAATGATCTATAAGATTTCTACTTGATGTTTCATCAGTTGTATTTTGTAATATTTGAAATGTTTTTACTAGTTTTGAACTAACAGTGTCTCTAGCTTCTGCTAATGATTTTTGTAACAACTGACTCTGTGCTTCATTTAATTCAGTTCCAAATAGCTTATGTAACTCATCTACTTCATCTAAACCTAATGTTTCAAAATCTTTGGTTACAGCTTCAACAATTTTACTAACAACTCTTCTACTTTGAACCCCATCTTCTTTAACACCAACAGGTGCTCCATCTGTTAATTCTTTAATCTTTCTTACTATGTCATTTAGATTATTTGCAATAGGGTTAGAACTAAGGATAGCTTCTTCTTCTAAAAGTTTCTTTTCTTCATCAGTTACTTTTATTTTTTCTGATGGTAATTCTTTACCTGCCTTTTTTGCATCTAATAAGTTTTTTACTGTCTTTACTGCTACAGAACCAACCCCACCTAAAGCACCTCCGATAGCTGTAGCTAAAGCAACTTCACCTCCACTTATCTTTTCTTTTTTACCACCAGCAACTTCAACTGTTTGCCTTGATACATTTTCTAAAGCTGCAAAAGTTGCCATCTCAGTTGCTATCATAACACCTGTTCCAACAGATGATTTAAGTGCTTTTTTAATCTTTTGCTTCATTGCTTTTTTTGCAACAAATTTAGCACCAACTCCGATNCCTAGTGTTCCTANACTTAACCAATTAGTTAAATCTGNNCCCATANNANNAACAGCTCTTTTTGTACCAGACAAAGATAAACCTAAATCATCGTAGGCATCCATCATATATANGAAAGCTTTCTTTTGTTCATCTGAAGCTCTTCTAATNTAATTAGCTTTAAACATTGTAGNNCCAAGATTATANTTAAACCATCCCATTTGNTTAAGNCCATACTCACCAGCTTCTTCGTCAGTGCCATTAAAGTCTCTTCCTCGGTTCATTCTAAATATTATTTTAGAAGCATCNATAAAGTCAGGATCGTTTTTTAANAACTCATCATTGGTAGAGTTTTCTGTATCAGGNTCTTGATACATTTTATCNAAACTNGGTTTAGNAGGTTGTTGANTTTCAGCTTGTTGTGGAGCTTGTGTTTTCTCATAAGCATCAATCTTTTCCTGCATTTGCTGAACAGTAAGGTCTTCATCCTTGAAATTATAATTCTTACCACTTCTAGGATCAGTATATTTTCTAACCATTATAGTGTCGGTATCTCAAAATCAGGAGCTGGAATGTCAAAAGTTGAGACATTTCTCTGATCTGCTGATCTATTATCTAATGTTTTTATAAAACCAAAATCTTTTTCTAGTGCTGTTTTTGTTGCAACAGAAGCTTTTTGATATACTTGTTCTCGTAAAGTTTTTGGACTGACATTGTTAAAATCTTTTCCATTATTTTCATAAACAAATAACAACAGCTCATCAACAGCATCATCATAATATTGTTGTGCCCAACTTTGTAAGTCTACCCTTTGTTGAAGCAACTCATATAAAGGGCTAGCTGTAAAAGGTGCTACATGAGAATTAGTAACAACATTGAAATACCTATCATATTCAGGATTGTTTTTTAGGTTTTTTGCACCATTAGCAAGTGATTCTACCTTTTTCATTAAAGCTATTTTTTCTGGCTTATTAATATCTTCTGCATCTTTTATTTGTTCTAATATTTGAGAGGGTGGTATATCGCCAGTTATTGTTGAACCAACTATTTGTGTTTCAAGTCTTGTACTGTTAATTAAACTTGTTTGAGCATCAACTTCATCTGGGTCTTCTGTATTTAAAAAATCTATTAAATTTCTATTTGCAGGATCATAATCTAAGGGATTTATTCTTTGATTAGGGTTTTTTTCTTTTTTGGTATATAAATCTTGTTGTTCTTGTCTTATTCTTAAAGTTCTTTTTCTTTCTTCAGCTTGAAATTTAGCAGCTTCTATTGTATAAATAGATTGTTTTATAGATTGTTCTTTAGCAGCGACTTGTTGTTTAAGATCAGGTGTTAAATAGTTTCCCTTTGGTATCATCTCTAGCACCTTTACTGCTTGTGTAATGTCACCAGTCTCATCTGCAATTCTTTCAGCTACATCTAAAACAGTTTCAACTATTCCATCTCTTCTTGATATAGCATCTAAAGATGAAGATTTTGCCCAAGTATCATCTATTGCTTTTAATGAAGTAGGTTGAGCAGATGTTAAGTTACCTCTTATTACTAAAGCTACTTTTCTTCTAAAATCATCATTTTGTATCTGTATATCTCTTTTTGCTTGTTCTGATCTAAACTGTAAGTTGTACTGTCTGATCTGACCCTCTATTGTAGATAATGCTCCTTGAGCAAAAAACTCTCTACCCTCTACTTGTTGTGAAATATCTTGTCTTAAATCGTTAAAGAATACTGATCGTGCACCAGGATTAAACTTTATGTTTTCGTCTGATAATACTTTTTGTATTTGTTCATCAAAATACTTCTCTGCATATTGAGCACCTAATCCCTCGGCAACTCTTGCTCTAACTCTAGGTGATAAATCAGGAAATATTTCTCCTACTTGTGTCTTACTAGCTAGTCCAAGCTCTGCATCTTTTTTAAACTCATTAACATAGAAATCAATTTTTTCTAGATCTTCTTTTTCTTTTTCTTGTCTTTTTTGTNCNGTANATACTTCNGCAGCTACACCTAAAGCTTCTGCTAACTGACCAGCTCCTNTGCCAGCTTGTTGAGTACCTCTTCCAGCAAAAGCATCTATAGGTCTTGCTTGAGGTTGTAGTCCTGGTTGTTTTAAGTTACCAACTGGTTTATTTTTTGCCATCTATGCGAACCCCATTACTTGATTACCACCACCAAAATTCATTCCTGGTGTTCCAAAATTACTTGGTCTTAAATTTCCTGTGATTGCCGAGCTNCCTACAGATGGTATTTTTAGTGCATCGCCTATTCCAGGAATAGCAGCTATTGATGCACCAGTAGATATGAGAGAACCTAAGATGTTACCACCAACTGGCTGTTCTTGTTGTGCATATCTATTTGCAAGTGTTGCATAAGCTCTTGTTCTATCATCATTAAGAGCAGCTACAGTGTTCGTAAAGTTTCTTTGAATTGTTTGGTTAGCCATGCCAGCTTGCATTTCTGTATCAGCTAAAATTGCATCTACTGATAAACCAGTAATACCTGCTTCACCTAATCTCACTTGTTTAGTAGCTCGGTTTTCCATAGCTTCTANTCTAGCTTCAAATAAATCTTGTCCAGACTTCTCAGCTTCCTCTTGTTGTCTTCTATCTAAGATAGCCATGTCTCTTCTATAGGCTGCATCTGCATTAGCTCTTAAGACAGCATTTCTACCTTTAGCTGCTCTTTCTTCGTTCTCAGCTTGTATGTAATTAAAAGCTCCTGAAGCTACTGCAAAAACAGCACCGACAATAGGATCACACATTATTTAATTCCTTTGTAAATAAATAAAAATTTTCTTTTCGTATACCATAAGGTCTTTGAAACTTTACATCAAAGCCACACCACTGTAGCCACCTCATAGCTGTCTTATTTTTGTCGTGAACAAAATTATATAAGACTGGATATTTTTCACCTAAGTGATCTACCCAAGTTCTACACTCTCTTAAAAATTCTTTTGATATGCTTTTTATTGATGCTGATGTTAACATCCAAGGAACTCCATAATTAGTACCATTGACACAATCAGAAACACCAAACATCCCTATGATTTCATTACCATTGACAATAGTGTACACTTTAGCATTAGGAGCTGTAAATGCACCCATAAGAGCATCGATAGGTTTATGACCATTCATAGCTCGTATCTCTTCAATATCTTCTCTTCTTAAACGAGGAGCTAGTATTACAGCATGAGTTTTAGTTGCTTCTATTACTTCGGCCATTATATTCTTTGTGATCTGATAGTATAAAAACCCTCCCACTCAGCTTTTTGAAAAGCACAAGGAAGATAACTATCAGAAGTTATTGTTATAGTTACTCTGTCGTTTTTAGACAGAATAGGAAATCTAAATGTACCATCATCAAGTCTAACCTCTTCGATTAAACTATCAGCTTCATTAACAACAATTCCATTAAATTCATAACTACTAGCAGTCCTAGATTTAGGGGTTACGTTAATTACAAAGTGACCAGTATCTTCATAGTCAATACTCATAGTTCTTAA
>FUFK010076927.1_pt1 | contig 12824 bp, 12 predicted proteins | sample 1021851 | NCBI WGS metagenome assembly FUFK01 (sample SAMEA51879418, study PRJEB19060) | metagenome | reverse complement strand
CCAGTTTTTATAGCTTGTTTAACACAAAATTCATTAATTACTGGAAGCATGCCTGGAAAAGCTGCATCAACTAAGCTTACTTGAGTATTAGGTTCAGCACCAAATTTTGTAGAAGAAGATGAAAAAAGTTTTGAATTTGATGTTACTTGAGCATGAACTTCAAGTCCTATAACAACTTCATAAACATTATCATTTCTTTCAATTAAATATTCCGAATTATTTTTAGACATTATTTCATCCACCAATCAGTTATATTATTTTTATAATTGATTTTTTCCTCCATTGAATAAGCAATATTTAAAACTGTTTGTTCATCAAACGGTTTACCTATTATTTGTAAACCCAATGGATAATTATTTTTATCTACACCTGCAGGTATTGAAATTCCAGGTAAACCTGCAAGGTTTACTGGAACAGTAAATATATCATTTAAATACATTGAAACTGGATCATTAGATTTTTCTCCTATTTTAAATGCAGAACTAGGTGTTGAAGGTGTCAAAATAGCATCTACTTTATTATAAGCTTGGTCAAAATCTTGTTTAATTAATTGTCTAACTTTTTGAGCTTTAAGATAGTAAGCATCATAATATCCAGAAGATAAAACATAGGTGCCAATCATTACCCTTCTCTTTACTTCTTCACCAAATCCCTCTGATCTAGTTTTTTCATACATATCAATTAAATTTTTCCCGGAAGATCTTAGACCATATTTAACACCATCATATCTTGCTAAATTAGATGATGCTTCAGCTGGCGCTACAATATAATAAGTTGGTAAAGCATAGCTAGTATGAGGTAATGAAATGTCAATTATTTCTGCTCCACAATCTTTTGCATACTCAATACCTTTTTTCCAAAGTTTCTCAATTTCGTCTGGCATCCCATCAACTCTATATTCTTTNGGAATACCGATTTTTAAACCTTTAATATTTCTAGTTAGCTCTGATGAATAATTATTTCTTTTAAAATCAATTGAGGTTGAATCTTTTTTATCAAATGATGAGATCACCTCTAAAAGAATGGAGCTATCTTTGACATCTTTGCTCATTGGACCTGCTTGATCTAGAGATGATGCAAAAGCAACAATTCCATATCTTGAACAGCTGCCATAAGTAGGTTTTAGTCCTACTGTACCAGTGAAGGAGGCAGGTTGCCTAATAGATCCACCAGTGTCAGTGCCTATTGTTACAGGTGTTAAATTAGCTGCTAAAGCCGCTGAAGAACCACCAGATGATCCACCAGGAACTAAATCTTCTGCGATTGGGTTTTGAACATTGCCAAAAAAACTTGTTTCATTAGATGATCCCATTGCAAATTCATCACAATTAAGTTTGCCAAGCAATATGCCTCCTTCGTTCCATATATTTTGTGTTACAGTAGATTCATAGGTAGGTACAAAATTATTTAAGATATTGCTTCCAGCTGTTGTTCTTACTTCATTTGTGCAAAAGAGATCTTTTACAGCAATTGGAATGCCTGGAAGTTTTAAATCAAAATTTGGTTTATCATCAAACTCTTTTGAAAGTTTAAGACAATTTTCAAAATTTTCAGTTACATATNCATTTATTTTTTTTGACTTTTCAGCTCTATCAACAAAAGATTTTGCAGCTTCATTTGAAGATATTTTTTTCTCTTTAATATTTTTAATTAATTCATAAAGTGTTAAAGATGTTATTTCAGACATTACTCAACAACTTTCGGTACAACAAAAAAATCATCATTTTTTTCTGGTGAATTTTTTAATATTTTTTCTCTTATATTTTCACTAGTTATTTTATCATCTCTAAATCTTAACGTTGTTTCAGCTATAGAAGTTAATGGTTCAACATTATCTGTATTTAATTCATTTAATTTTTCAATAAATTCAAATATTGAATTCATATCAGTTGCTAGTTTTTCTGCTTTTTTCTCATCTAGTGAGATTCTAGCTAATTTTGATATGTGTTTTACAGTTTTAAGATCTATAGTCATATGGTAAAAAATATTGTCGCAAACTACCACTTAAGTTAAAAATATACAATATGATCACAATTAATGAATTCAAATCAAAAGTATCAGATGGATCAAGAATTATAGGTATAGATTTGGGTTCAAAAAGGATTGGAATTGCAATAAGCGATGGCAATCAAAAAATTGCTACNCCTTATAAAACTTTAGAAAAAATAAAGTCTTCTAAATTAATTGAAGATATTAAGAGTATAATCAAGGAGAACGATGTCAAAGGTATAATAGTTGGGAATCCAATAAATATGGATGGTTCATATGGAAAATCATCACAATCAGCTAAAGACATAGCAATCAATCTTGCAGATAAAATTAACATTCCTGTTTGTCTATGGGATGAAAGATTATCTACAGTTGGAGCTTTTAATTTGTCCAGTGAATTNGATATAAACGTTAGCAAAAGAGAGAAAGATATAGATAAATTTGCTGCAGCATTTATTTTACAAGGAGCCCTAGATTATTTACAGAATTAATGCTTGCATAGTTAACTCTATATAGTTATAGAGTTAATTTTAATGGCAATTAAATCTAAAAAAGCTATTAAAATTTCTCAAAAACATTTGTTAGGTATTCAAGACTTATCAGTCAATGATGTAAATATAATTTTGAATGAAGCCTCAAAATTCATTGAGTTAAACAAAAGCAAAAACAAAAAGCTTGATATTTTAAAAGGTAAAACGCAAATAAATTTATTTTTTGAACCTTCGACCAGGACTCAAAGTTCTTTTGAATTAGCAGGAAAAAGATTAGGTGCAGATGTAATGTCAATGAATATTACAAACTCTGCTATAAAAAAAGGTGAAACTCTAATAGATACAGCAATGACATTAAATGCAATGCATCCAGATATCATCGTTATAAGGCATCAAGATTCAGGTGCTTGTAATTTGTTATCTCAAAAAGTTAATTGTGCAGTTCTAAATGCAGGAGATGGACGAAGAGAACACCCTACTCAAGCTCTACTAGATGCGTTAACTATAATAAATAGAAGAAAAAAAATAGAAGGTCTTAAAATAGCTATATGTGGAGATATTCTTCATTCAAGAGTAGCAAGATCAAATATTTATTTACTAAACATGTTAGGTGCTGAAGTAAATATAGTAGCTCCAACTAATCTTATGCCAAATGAAATAGAAAGATTTGGTGTCAATATTTTTTCAGATATGAAAAAAGGGGTTAAAGACTGTGACATAGTGATGATGTTAAGACTTCAGAATGAAAGAATGACAAGTTCTTTTCTATCTTCTAACAGAGAATACTATGAATATTACGGTTTAACACCAGACAAAATAAAATTTGCTAAAGAAGATGCGCTTATAATGCACCCGGGTCCAATGAACAGAGGAATTGAAATTGATACAAACTTAGCAGACGATATTAATAAAAGTGTAATTAAAGAACAAGTTGAATTAGGAGTAGCAGTAAGAATGGCTTGCTTAAAGATATTTTGTGAATAAATGAAAAAAAAATACTTTATAAATGCAAATATAATTGATCCGTATAATTCATTAAATGAGACAGGTGGATTAATAATTGACGAAAATGGAAAAATTGAAGGTGTTGGTAAAAAAGTAAATACTAATAATATTCCATCTCGAGAAAAAGTAATCGATTTAAAAGGTAAGCATATATTCCCTGGTTTGGTAGATATGCGTGTATTTGTTGGTGAGCCTGGTTTTGAATATAAAGAAAATTTTAGAACATTAAGCGAAGCTGCTTTATCAGGTGGAGTGACATCCGTTGTAACAATGCCTAACACAAATCCAGTGATTGATAATGTTTCGATTGTTGATTTTCTTAGAAGAAGAGGAAGAGATAAATCTAAAATAAATATTTTTCCAACTGCTGCATTAACTGTAAATACAGAGGGAGAGAACATGACTGAATTTGGGTTATTGCAAGGAAAAGGGATTATTGGATTTACAGATGGAATTAAAACTATTCANAACCCAAGAATAATGAATAGAATTATGAATTCAGCCTCAGATTTAAATTCTTTAATTATACAACATGCAGAAGATGCAGAGTTATCAAAAGATGGAATGATTAATGATGGNATAATTGCTACAAAACTTGGTTTGCAGGGAATTCCTGTAAGTGCAGAATTGTTAATCTTAGAAAGAGATTTAACTTTATTAGAGTATAACAATTGNAGATATCATATATCACAAATTTCATCAGCGAGTTCAGTTGAAATAATTAGAGAGAGAAAGAAAAAAGTTAATTTTAGCTGCGGTGTTTCAATTAATAATTTATCTTTAAACGAAAATGATATTGGTGATTTCAAAACATTTTTAAAGTTGTCTCCACCTTTAAGAACCGAAGATGATAGAAATGCTCTAGTTCAAGGGTTGGTTGATGAAACGATTGATGTAATAGTATCAGATCATAAACCTGAAGACGAGGAAAATAAAAGATTAACTTTTGCACAAGCAGAAACTGGTGCATCAGGTATCGAAACTTTATTACCTTTAAGTTTAGAGTTATATCACAATGGATCAGTAAATTTAGAAACTATTATAAAGGCTTTAACATCTAGTCCTGCAAAAATACTTAAAATTAACAAAGGTAATTTATCAATAGGTAATGATGCTGACTTTTGTATTGTAGACATAAACAAACCATGGGTAGTGAGAAAAGAAAAATTAATATCAAAATCAAAAAATACTCCAATAGAAGATAAAAAATTGCAAGGTAAAGTAATGAATACTTTTGTTAATGGAGAAGAATTATTTAAAGCTGAATAATGGATTATATAATTACAGCTTTAATATCTTATTTATTTGGTTCAATTCCTTTTGGATACATATTTACAAAAATATTTCTTAAAAAAGATATAAGAGATGTGGGGTCTGGAAATATAGGAGCAACAAATGTTTTAAGAACAGGAAATAAAAGATTAGGATATTTAACCCTAATACTAGATATTTTAAAAGCTGTTATACCTGTTATTTATGTAAAGCTTTATTATCCTGATTTAATTTTTATTTCAGCACTTTGTGCTTTTTTAGGTCATTTATTTCCAGTTTGGTTAAAATTTGATGGAGGTAAGGGTGTTGCAACATTTGTGGGAATACTAATTTCAATAAATATTTATTATGCATTAATATTTGGGATTATTTGGGTTTTAACCTTTATTATATCTAAATATTCTTCCCTATCTTCCTTAATTGCATCAATCTCAATACCAATTTACATATTAATTTTAGGTAATGGTAATTTTATTTTTTTTACCATTATGTTTGTATTAATTTTTTATACACATAGAGAAAATATAAAAAGATTAATAAACAAAGAAGAAACAAAGAGTAAAATTTATTAATTTGACAGTTAAGTAGTTATAAGTAGTTTCAACAATAATGAATCTTGTAATTGTTGAAAGTCCTGCAAAAGCTAAAACTATAAATAAATATCTTGGTGCTGATTATACAGTTTTAGCTAGCTATGGTCACATTAGAGATTTACCATCAAAAAATGGTTCAGTTGATCCAGAGAATTCTTTTAAAATGATTTGGGAAGTTGACAGTTTTTCTAAAAAATATTTAAAAGAAATCACTGATACAGCCAAGAATTCTGACAAAATTATTCTTGCTACAGATCCTGATCGTGAGGGTGAAGCAATAGCGTGGCATGTAAAAGAATTTTTAGATGAAAAAAAACTTCTGAAAGACAAAAAAGTTGAAAGAGTAGTCTTCAACGAAATCACTAAAAAAGCTGTAACAAATGGGATAGATAATCCTAGAAATATTGAGAATGAACTTGTTGATGCTTACATGGCAAGACGTGCTTTAGATTATCTAGTAGGTTTTAATATATCACCTATTTTATGGACAAAGCTACCTGGATCAAAATCCGCAGGAAGAGTTCAGTCTGTAGCACTTAGATTGCTTACAGAGAGAGAGCATGAAATAGAGGTATTTCAACCCAAAGAGTTTTGGACACTAAATGTAAATTTTTTAACAAAAGATAATTTAATAATAAATACAAATATTAATCAACTTGATGGAAAAAAAATTGAAAAGTTTTCATTTAAAAATAAAGTGGAAGTTAATTCAGGAGTAGAATTAATAAAAAACAAAAAATATAAAATTAGTGATATAACTTCTAAAACATACACTCGAAACCCATCTGGTCCATTTACTACTTCAACTTTACAACAAACTTCATCTAGTAAATTAGGGTTTGGGGCATCAAGAACAATGCAAATTGCACAAAGATTGTATCAAGGTATAGATATAGATGGTGAAACAGTTGGTTTAATTACATATATGAGAACGGATGGTACAAATATCTCAAAGGATGCTGTTACCTCATTTAGAGATTTCATTACTCAGAACTACGGAAATGATTATTTGCCACCATCACCATTAAATTATTCAGGAAAAAAAGCAAAAAATGCTCAAGAGGCCCATGAAGCAATTAGGCCAACAGAGATAAGTAGAGTTCCAGATGATATGAAAAAATATCTAAGTACAGATCAATATAAATTGTATAATTTAATTTGGTCAAGATCCCTGTCCTCACAAATGGAATCTGCAAAATTTGATAGAAAAACTATTACTATCTCATCTGATGATGAAAAAAATATATTTAAAGCAAGTGGCTCCACTTTAAAGTTTGATGGTTTTTTAAAAGTTTCAAATTTAGATGGAAATAAAGATGAGGAAAATATTTTACCAGATGTAAGTAAAGGAGAAGTATCTTATAAAGATTTTAATGATGAACAACACTTTACTCAACCCCCACCAAGATATTCTGAAGCTAGTCTTGTTAAAAAACTTGAAGAATTAGGAATTGGTAGACCGTCTACTTATGCTAGTATCATATCTGTTATTTCAAACAGAGGATATGCTGATATAGAAAATAAAAGATTTTTTCCAACAGATAGAGGAAAATTGCTATCTGCGTTTTTAGAAAAATTATTTTCAAAATATGTTGATTATGATTTTACTGCAAAATTAGAAGATCAATTAGATGACATAACATCGGGTAAAGAGAATTGGATTAAGGTTTTAGAGGAATTTTGGAGAGACTTTAATTTAAATGTAACAGATGTTAAGGAAAAAAGAACAAGAGAAGTTCTAGACTTACTTAATGAAAGTCTGGGATCATTAATTTTTGAAGTAGATAAAGATGGAAATATAAATAGAAAATGTAGACTTTGTGATAGTGGCCAATTAAGCTTAAAAAATAGTTTCAGAGGTGGTGCATTTATTGGATGCTCAAATTATCCTGAATGTAAATTTACCAGACCTCTATCTAAATCTAAGGCTGCTCANCAATTAACCTTGGCAGAGCCGAANCTCATTGGTCAAAATGATCTTGGTAAAGATATATATTTAAAAAATGGAAGATTTGGCCCTTATTTGCAATACGAAAAAGAAAAAGAAGAAGAGGAAACAACAAAGAAAAAAAGGAAATTGAAAAAAGAAGAAAATAATATGAAAAATGTCTCAATACCAAAAGGGATTGATATTAAAAGTATAGATTTAGAAAGAGCAAAATATTTGTGCTCNTTNCCATTAANCTTAGGTAAAAATCCTGAAAATGATAAAGATATAACNGTNAATGTTGGAAGATTNGGNCCNTATTTAAAATGTGANAATAAATCTGCTCGTTTAGAGAATGTNGAAGAAATATTTAGCATTGGATTAAATAGAGCTGTAACATTAATTGCTGAAGCAAAACCTGGTAGAATTTCATCTTCATTAATTAAAGATCTCGGAGAACACCCTGAAGATAAAAAACCAGTAAGAATAATGAAAGGTCAATATGGGCCTTATATAAAATACAAATCACTAAACGCTACTATACCCGAAGAAAAAGACCCAATTGAATTAACAATGGAGGAAGCTCTTATTTTAATTGAGAAAAGAAAAGAGTACGATAAGAATAAAAAGAAAAAGAAAGGTAAATAATGTCTATTGATGCAAAAATAAAAGCAATGGGTTTAGTTCTACCAAAAGCTACTGATCCTGTTGGCTCATATGTTGCCACAAAAATTTCTAACAATTTACTTTATATTTCAGGACAAATATCAATTGATGCTGATGGACAATTAATTAAAGGTAAAGTTGGAAAAGATTTTAATACAGAGCAAGCTTACAAAGCAGCACAAAGATGTGCATTAAATATAATTGCTCAAGCTAAAAAGGCATGCTCAGATGATTTATCAAGAATTAAATCATGCGTTAAATTAACAGGTTTTGTGAATTCTACTGATGACTTTATAGAACAACCTAAAGTAGTTAATGGAGCATCGGATTTAATCAAAGATGTCTTTGGAGATAATGGCGCACATACACGTGCTGCTGTGAGTACTAATAGTTTGCCTTTAGGTGTTGCNGTTGAAGTTGACGCAATATTCGAGATTAAATAGTTATCTGCCTATACTATAATATTTGATATTTTTATTTTTCATTTTTGAAGGTGAATATAAATTTCTTAAATCGTAAATCTTAAATTTTTTCTTATTATTTAACTTATTAAAGTTAATCTGTTTAAACTCATTCCACTCTGTATGAATTATTATAAGGTCGCTCTTTGTGCATGCATCTTTGATATTATTAAAATAAGATACTTTCTTCTTATCAAAATCATTTTTAATTCCTGTAGGTTCATAGTATGATACTTTTGCACCCTTTTTAGTCAAATATGGGATTAATTTTAGAGATGCCGAGTCTCTCATATCATCAGTACCAGCCTTAAAAGTAACACCCAAAAATGTAATTTTTTTATTTTTCATCTTATTGTTTAATATTTGTTTAATATTATTTAATAAATATTTGTACCTATTATCATTNGAGTAAATTGTTGATTTAACTATTGATAAATTGGTTTTAAATTTTTTTGAAGTAGAAACTAATGCACGTGTATCTTTTGGAAAACAAGAACCACCATAACCTGGTCCAGCTCTTAAAAATCTTCCTCCAATTCTTTCATCAGCTCCCATACCAACTGAAATATCAGTAACATCAACGTTAAGTTTTTCACATAAATTTGAAATTTCATTTATAAAAGTAATTTTTGTTGCTAGAAATGCATTAGATGCATATTTTATAATCTCTGCTGCACGTCTTGATGTATTGAAATATCTTCCCTTCTTTTTAATAATTGGAGAATATAAATTTTTTAACACATTATTGGCCTTTTTACTGTTAGTTCCAACTACAACTCGATCAGGAAACATGAAATCTCTGATAGCTTCACCTTCTCTTAGAAATTCTGGATTTGAAACAACATCAAATAATTTTTTATTATTTTTTGTTGTTAATAAATTTTGAATTTTATCACCAGTAGTTACTGGAACTGTGGATTTAGTAACTATTATTTTATATTTATTTAAATTCTTTTTTATATCTATTAAAACTTGGTAAACGTATTTCAAATCAGCTTTATTAGATTTAGGATTGGTAGGAGTGCCAACACATATAAATATAAGATCTGATTTTTTAATTGACGCTGATATATTTGTAGAGAATTGTAACCTTTTTTGCTTCAAATTTCGTTTAATAAGTTCTTCTAAACCAGGTTCATAAATAGGAATTTCTCCATTTTTAAGTTTAGAAATCTTATTTGAATTATTATCAACACAAATAACATTATTGCCAAGTTCAGCAAAACATGTTCCACTAACTAATCCTACATAGCCTGCTCCGATCACACATATTTTCATAATTTTGCTATTTCTAATGTTGAATTAATGTAGCCATTCATAGAACCGCAATCTAAATATTTTCCAGAAAATTTATGTCCGATAAATAGAAATTTATTATCAATCATTGTTTTAATTGAGTCGGTAATATGTATCTCNCCNCCCTTTCCTTTTGTTTGGCTTTTTAAAATTTTAAATATATTCTTGCTCAGTATATATCTTCCAATTACAGCATTATTTGATGGCGCTTCTTGTGTATTTGGTTTTTCAATAACATTAGATATTATAAAGTTTTGTTTATTCAGTTTTTTTGATATTGAATATATACCCCAACGATCTACATTATTTTTTTTAACTGTCATACTAGCCATTATGGAGGCTTTGTATTTTTTATGTAATTTAATCATATCCTTAGAACAATTTCTTTTCATGATTAAATCATCTGGCAAGAGCATTAAAAAAAATTTATTTTTAATAAATTTTTTTGTCTTTAATACAGCATCACCGGTACCTAAAGGTTTATTTTGATAAACAAATTTAATTTTTTTTTTATACTTTAAAATTTTTTTGTATTCTTTTATTATACGTGGATCTTTTTTCTTTTTAATGAGTGATTTATAAAATTTGTCATTATAAAAATATTTCTTTATAATCTCTTTTTTTTTAGAAATAATGAAGATTATTTCTGTGATACCTGCATCTATACATTCATCAAGAATATACTCGATACCGGGCTTTCCATTTATAGGNAATAGTTCTTTNGCAAAGACACTGGTTAAAGGTAAAAGTCTTGTNCCTAATCCAGCCAGAGGAATAATGGCTTGTTTAATCATAAAGATAATTTATTTATAAGCATATATTTAAAATATGAAAATAATTACAAGTATTTTTGAATTAAATAAAGAGATTAAAGACTATAAAAATGTAGGATTTGTGCCTACAATGGGTGGAATACATGCTGGTCATAAATCTTTAATAAAAGCTTCACAAAATAAAAAAAGTAAAACTATTGTAAGTATTTTCGTAAATCCTACTCAATTTAACAAAAGAGATGATTTCAAAAAATATCCAAGAAATATTAGGAAAGATATCNCTATANTNAAAAAAATGAANGTAGAATATTTGTTCAAGCCAAGTGCNAGAGAAATATACAAATTTAAGGCTAAGAAATTTAATTTAAAAAAAAAAGATAAGATATTGTGTGCTAAATTTAGAACTGGTCATTTCGAAGGTGTTTTAAATGTGATGAATAGACTGATGACTATTGTAAAATCAAAAGATTTGTATATGGGTGAAAAAGACTATCAGCAGTTATATTTAATAAAAAAATTCTTGTCGAAAAAGTTTAAAGCAAGGATTAATTCATGTCCTACTGTAAGAGTAAATAAAAATATTGCATTATCTACACGAAATAAATTATTAAAAACAAATTCCCTTAAAAAAGCTGCAGAAATTGCATTATTTTTAAAAAAAATAAAGTATAAATCCAAATTACATGGTCCTAAATTGGCTTCTAATTTAACTGATTATAAAAAAAAATTAGAAAATAAATACAATATTAAAATAGATTATTTAGAATTTAGAGACGAAAAAAATTTAAAGCTTAACAATTTTAAAAACAATTATAGACTATTTGTAGCTTATAATATCGACAATGTNAGATTAATTGATAATTTTTAATTATAAAAAATAAGCCCCAACACCTAAAAATGAGACGAAACCAATTACGTCAGTGATTGTAGTAACAAAAACACTTGATGATATTGCAGGATCAATATTCATCTTTTTTAGAGTTACTGGTATTAAAATTCCAAAAAGTCCAGCAACTATCATTGTCAAGACCATTGAAATTGATATTATTAATGCAAGCTGAATATCATTAAACCAGAAGTAAACAATTACCGAGCTTATAATTGCAAAGATAATGCCGTTTAAAATACCTATATTAAATTCTTTAATTATATTATTAGTAAAATTATTCTTTGTTAAATCTTGTGTTGCCAATGATCTAACTGTAACAGCCAAAGTTTGCATACCAGCATTTCCACCCATAGAGGCAACAATTGGCATTAAAAAAGCTAACACTACCATTTGTTCAATTGTTGCTCCAAATAAACTAATACAATAAGTTGCGAGAAAAGCTGTAAATAAGTTTAATAATAACCAGTTGAATCTACGTTTTGTCTTTGTAATTACTCCATCTGTTATTTCTTCATCTCCAACACCAGCTAGTCTTAAAGTATCCTCTTCAGCTTCCTCTTTAAGAACTGTCAATACATCATCGTAGGCAATCATACCTACTAATTTATCATTTTTGTCTGTCACAGCTGCTGAACTCAAATTATAATTTTCGAATAAGTTNCCTACCTCTTCTTTATCCATATCAACAGGAATTAAAAGNTGAGACTCTGACATAATAGACATCATTTTTGTGTCTCTAGGTGTTCTTAAAACTTTTGATGATGGTACAGTACCAATTGGTTTGAAATCCTGGTCTACTATGAAAATTTCAAGAAATTCTTCAGGAAGATCTTTGTTTTCACGGAGATAATCAATTGTTTGACCCACAGACCAATTGCTTGGTATTGCTGTAAATTCTCTCTGCATAATTCGTGCAGCCGAGTCTTCAGGATAACTTAAACTTTCAAGTAAAGCAAACCTATCTTTTGGGGGAAGCGATCCTAAGATTGTATTTTTATCTTTTTCATCAACATTTTCTAAAATTTTAATTGCATCATCTGATTCTAAATTTTTTAAAATATTAACAATGGTATCCGACGATAAATAATTAATTAATTCAGATTGTATAGACTCATTTAATTCAATAAAAACTTCTGGATCAACTTTAAAATTATTTAATTTTATTAAATTCTCTCTATCATTTTCNCTTAAATGTTCAATAATATCAGCTGCATCTGCNGGGTGCATNTCATTAAATGAATTTGTAATAAATTCNGCATCATTATCNGAGATCTTACTTGTTACAACTTTGATGAATTCTTTATTAAATTCAAAGTTAACTTTTTTATCTTTAATTTTTTTTACCAAAGTCATAAATTTATCTATAAATTAGTTGGCACTATTAATACAAAATATTAATATTACAAATTTATAATGATGATTAAGATCAAAAAGTCAATAAAACCGATAAAATATGAAAACG
>FUFK010051425.1_pt1 | contig 12831 bp, 10 predicted proteins | sample 1021851 | NCBI WGS metagenome assembly FUFK01 (sample SAMEA51879418, study PRJEB19060) | metagenome | reverse complement strand
TCTATTGTAAATGCTTTTGAAAAATCAACATTTGATAAAGTGCCATAATTAAGTGTACCATTGTTTAAGTCAATTACTCCAGTATGTCCACTAAAATATGCATCACTTCCATCTCTTTGAGGTGTATTTCCTGTATTAGACAAATCATTAACACTTGGGTCAACATTATTAATTCTGTCTCTAAATGGATTTGTGCTATCTTTTCCATCTACCAAGAATTTAGTTTCTGCAATAATACTACCTGTTGCAGGAGAACCAGTAGTTACATATTCAAGGTCATTTCTTGTAGCATTAGTTAAGTTTGTAATTCCAGTCGCATCTTGAAATACATCAAAAGATGCAGAGTTAGTATTAGACGCATTAAGATTTTCTTGAGTGTGTACTCTTAATCCTAATGTAGAAATATCATTTACAATTTTATTATCATCAAAGGTACTAGCATATTGAGATACACTAGAGTTACTTATTCTTGCATCTGCAAAAGTACCAGATGTTATTTTAGATGCAGATAAGTTTGGTATATCTGCCTCTGTAAATCCACCACTAATTAAGTTTGCTAAATCTCTTGCTTTTGTCAAGGAGCTATCCTCCTATCATCACATCAGCCTCTTCCTCTGTAAGAGGTTCTCCAGCCATGAGTTTTGTTTTTGCACTAGCTTTTAAATCTGCTTTAGCTTGTTCAGCATTAGCAATTTCANNTTTTTCTNTTTCCCAATTAGCATCTTCAGTTTCTTTTTGTGCAATTTCTTCAGCAGTTAAATCNACTTCAATACCATTAGGATTNTCTGGATTAATTATTACTTTTTTCATAAATTATTCTCCTTATTTAACTCCATAAATTTTAATTTGGCTTCCTGCTTTCATAGTTCCACCATTAGAATAAAATTTCATTCCTCTCATTGCACCTGTACTATCCCAAACTCCAGAACCTTGTGCAGAATGAATTTGTGTAGTTCCGTCCCAACCAGTTGCAATATAAGAAACCATTTTTGCCGCAGCAGTATTTAATGGATTATGAATAACCATATAGATTTGATTTTGTTTTGATGCAGAACTAGAATTTTGTACTAAATAAAGTCTATCTCCATTCCAACTGTCATTCTGACTATGTGCAGCACCACTACCACTTGCAGTTGCTCTTTGTGAAATTTGAGTAGTGTTAGAATTAATTTCATTTCCTGCACTATCAATAAATCTTGCATTTATCCAACCACCATTTACAGTGCTATATCCCCAATAATATACATGGTAATTAGTGTAATCAGATGTGAACAAATTATCGAAAGTTAAATAAGTTGTATCTGAACCTAAAGTTGTTTCACCTAATTTTACAAAGTCAGATGATATTGTTCCAAACTCTAAAGCATTTCCACCAGAATTAACTTTAACTGCTTGACCAGCCGAACCTAAAGATAAACCAGCATTCCATATACCACCAGAACCAGCAGCGAATTGCGACCAGTAAGTTCCATTAGTTGGAACATTCCCAGTTGTAGCTTGTTTTGCTATGTATGCGTTACCATTCGTTGAATAATACACCACATCATTTTTACTGTATGCAGTTGAACCATCGTAATCTCCACGATGCGTAAAAGTCAAATTACCTATGTTTACTGTAGCCAAATCAGCCTCCTATATTTGTTATTATTATTAATGTTGTTTTTTATATTTTTATACATAAACATTTAGAGTACACTATATCGTTGCTATTAAGTTTCCATCACTAACACTAAAAGTAAATCCAGTAGATGCAAAGACTACATCATCAAATGCTGCGTATGTAGCTGCATCTATATTATCAGCTCCGGCATTAGTTGTTGTAACTTGTACACTGATTGTTTACTGCTGCTGGAGTATTTGCAGTTCCACCCATACCAGAGTGATTTGTGCAATAGTAGTAAAGTTGAGGAGCTCCAGTTGGCACTACATAAGTCAATGTATTAGCCGAGCTATCTCTAGTAACCCCAGTTGTATATTCGGACCCTCCACCATGCGTACCATCTGATGTAGTTGATAATGCAAATGGATGAGCAGATGGATAAGAGAATACATAAGTGTTACCCTCCATAAGTTCTAAAGTTTTTTGTGGTANTCCTAAAATATGAAATTTATTTCCTCCACCATAAGATGCAACAGTTACAGTATAGTTTACAGTTGAGGCANNAAATCCTAAATTAAATCCATAGACCTCTGCACTTGATGCTGNTAGCCAGGTCAAATCCATTTTGAGCTGTATTNACTACTAATGCTTTTCCAGCTTGACCAGATAAATCAGATGTAGTCTTACCAGTACCACCTCTTGCTGCACCCAATGTGCCAGATGTAATCGCAGAGGCAGCTATGTTGGCAACATTAAATGTACCAAAGGCTACGCAATCTACTACATCTCCATTTGTTAAGGCAGATGCAAAGACAATACTATTTCCAGATGTAATTGTTACATCAGTTCCATTAACCATCTTAGTTCCATTCAAATACACATCCATGAAATTTGGAGAATATGAAAGGGGATTACCAGCATCATCATTCCCACTTACTGTTGTAGGAGTTCCAGATATTGTAAATGTAAATCTTGCAGATGTACCATTAATAGATGAACCAGCATTTTGCCATCCACTTGATGATGAGTAAACTTTTAGTTGGTTATCAACAGTTGAAAAATAAAGTTCCCCTCCATCCAAAGCCGAACCATCTGGGTCTTGCGTTGGATTAGAAGATTGAGCTCCAAGATAGATACCAGCAAAATCAGATATAGCAGTTAAGTTTGATGCTACTTGATTTATGTTTGCTACAGCTCCAGATACATTACCTAAAACTGTACCACCAATATTTGCTACTGTTGTTAAGTCAGATGCAGATACTCCAGATAAATTTGTAATTTGTGTAGATAGACCAGCTACAGTTGTTATGTTAGATGCAATCCCAGCAGCAGCNGTAATATCACTTGCAATCNCAGCAAGAGNTTGAACCTCGNTACTGATTGTTGANAGTGTAGTTAATCCAGCAGTTGTTGGTCCTAAAATTAAAGANGTNCCATTACTATCATAAGCTATAACTTTATCTGCGTTNTTAGATGCAGTTGCATCAAAAGGGAATTGTAAAGGACCAGATGTTCCGGACCCAGTTACAGTTCTAGTAGTAGAAGGTTTTAACTGAATACTTCTGTCTGTNATTTCTTTTANTTGTTGNTGTCTAATTANTACATTGTCAAATTCNGTTTCTAAAGTTGTAGGGTTGTTTGTTTGGCCAGTTTGAAAAACTGTTGTTCTTGATAATGGCTGGTCTCCAATAATTGTAATTATTTCTCCAGCAGTTGTAGCAGAGTTAAATGTAACAGTTCCAGTTCCATCAGTATTTAGAGTTACAGAGTAGTGAGTGGTCTCAGCTTTGACTACATCGTTTACATAAACTTGTAACTCAGACGATGCGTTTACTTGAAAACTAAAATTAAACGCAGTCTGACCAGTAGAAGTGTATTGTACTCTTCTTGCTACATCATTTATATTAAAAGTTGCCATACTTTAGAATACTCCTTTTTTTGCTCTCTTACCAGTATTAGTTATAAACTCATTTCTTTCATTTATTCTATTATCAAGGTCTGGATATTCTTCTAATAATTCAGCCCTTGCTGCACTTTTATAGTCTGCATAAATTAAACTCAACTCTTTTTTCATCTCTCCAATAGGTAATTCAAAAAAATCTTTTTGGTTAATTACATAAGTCATCATATCTAACATATTCATTTCAGTACCATTTGGGCCTTCCATAGTAATACTATTAGTTTTTATAATGTAATCATTATATTGTTGTGCAGTCATAGGTATGCCATCTAGTGTACGAGGAGGCATCCTTAAACCTTGGCCATTTAATATTTCATTATAAAATACATCTACATCATTGTATTTTTGGTTTTTAATTTGGAATGGTGTCCAGTATTCCCATGTTGTTTTACCAGTACCAACTGTAATTTCTTCTCCCCAAAAATTAAGTAGTGGTGGTATTTCATCATTAAATAATGGATTTCTTGACTTCCATCTGTTTAGAGCAGAGCTCCAACCTAATAACATAAAATCTCCATCTGTTGTTGATGGCATTACATTTGATGCACCTGGAGATATTGCTCTTTCATAGTTAGCAACTAATGTTTCTGGAAATATTCCAAAAGTTACAGCTTGTTGTCCTACACTCAAACCATAAGTAGTTACTTGTTCAGTTAATAATTGTTTTGCTCTTTGTACTCTGTCATCAAATGTTTCATATTCTTTACCCCATAATTGTGAAATATCTCCAATAGCTTGTAACATTGGCAAGTGGCCCATATAATTAAATATTGCATAGGAACCATTCATGGCAAGATTAGTTAAATCTTCCATAGCACTTTCTGTATTAGGAGAGTGATTTGCAGCCCAAGCATAATCAGCAGCAACAGCAAGTAAACCAGATAGTGGCTCAAATCTTGAGTATGAAACAGATGTAAANAAACCAGTTTCCGGATTTCTAAATGCAATAGAATATGGTTGTAACCCTTGGTTTTTCCAAGTTTGTTTACCTCCAAAATCTCTAGGTGCTGAACCAGTAATAACAATATCTTGGTCCCAACCACCACCAGACGCATAGGCAAATCCAGCTATCAAACNAGAACCCATAGCCATTTTACCTAGAGCTGCATCTGCTCTAGCACCACCAGCAGACAATTCTCTATAAAAACTTGGCATAGCCATGGCTAATGGTGTTCTTTTGCCTAACTCTAAAACTANATTTGTAGGTGTTCTAAAAAATGGTACATAAATTTTTGCCATTGGATGAGACATAACTCCTTGCATACTACCTAGGAAACCTTCTAGCTCTTGTTGGAAAGTAAGCTCAGTTGCTTTTGCTTTTGATGCAGCAACAGCTTGAGGTGGAGGATTTTTCATAAACATAGCAGCAGCTTGACTAGCTGTTTCTTTGTTACCAGTTTTTTTAAATACTTCCATACCATGTCTATATGCTAGTGCGTGTAATTCCGACCTATATGCTAGGGTTTTAAAAAATTCATCTTCTGCAATAAGCAATCTACCAGGGCCTCTATACATCATACCCATAATGTCTATGGCTTTACCCCATGGACTATCTTTTAATCCAGGAAATAAATTTTCTGTTGTTATTGCTTTTCTTTTTCTAGTATCTATTTTTGTTATTGGGTCTAGTGGTTCTTCTGTTTTTAAAACTTTGCCAAAATTTTGTGTAGCCTCCCATAAACTTCTAGTCATGCCATACATTTTTGCATAACTNTCTCCAAAAAATATTTCATCTCCNNTACCTTTACCTAGGCCAGTCATTTTACGCATTTTAGATATACCAGCACTAACTGCTGTTTCTGGTATTTGATAAATTTTAAATGCTAAGTTTGAAAATACATTTATTTGGTGTGTTACCGGAGATGCAAGTAGTGAGTTTATAAATAACTCAGACATTACATCTCCAGTCTTTTCTAACCAAGAGGGAACTTGTCTAGCAAAGTCTGATTGTGAGTACATATCACTAAATTTAAGAAAGTTGTTTGCGTGTAATTTTACAACATTACCATTAAATCCTGGTAGTTGTGTTTCTAAATTAAATTGTTCTATTTGTTTTACATTATCTGGACTATCTATACCTTTTGCATCAAAATATCTTTTTATGTGTCCTATAATCATCAGAGACCTTGCAACCTCTGTGTTGTTACCAGCTACACTTGACATAATTGCAGAATGAAAACCTAATGCTTGTGCATATTTTTTTTGTGTATCTTCAACATTTAATCCTTTATCTGCTTTGCCTTTTGATACTAATTTTGCAAGTCTTTTTACTTCAAACAATGATTGAATAGATATTACATTTGCTTTTAAAACTTCTGCTGAGTTTTTAAATTGTGTGCCTTTGTCTCTATTTAAAATTTTAATTACCATTTCATTGTTACCAATGTTTGATGCTTGTTTAATTATATCATCAACAGTCATCTTGCCTCTTTTGGCCTCATCAATAAATGGTTTCATAACCTTTTGCACAGCCATACTATATTGTTTTATGTCATCAATATTTTCCATTTTATTAAGATTAGGTGTAACAATAGGTATAGATTTTTTCTTACCATCTTTTCCTACCATCTTAAAAGTAAAACCTTTTTCTAATTCTAAAGGTGTAAATAATAATTTATCTAAACTTTCTATTTCATCCGGTGTTGCGTCTCTATAAACAAGTCCACCTTTTACTTCTGTAACTAATTTATCATCTTTAAAACCATACATGGGAGAGGCATCTGTAGCTGTTTTAGTAATACCTTTAAAAACACTAGCATATAAAACTGGCTCCTCTGGTTCTTTTAATGTTGTGTTGTATTGTGCAAAGTTTTCTTCAAACTCTGTATCTGGTTTATTAATATCTATTGTAGAATTGTCTGTTACTATTTCTTTAGGGTCTGATACCTCTTCTATTACTGTTTGTTTATTTAAAACAGTATCAGCAGCCTCTTCTTTTGTAGGTCCAGTAAATTTATCTAAAACTTTGTTAAGTTCTTTATTCTCGTTTTCCTGGAGTAGTGGTTCCTTCGGTATTGCCATCAGTTTGCTCCTCCAGTTGCCAACCCAGTTTCTTCAAACCTTCTACTAATTTCTCTCGTCTCTGTTCCCTGGTCAATGTCTTTCCTAGGGTTATAAGTTCCAGTTTGTTTGAGTTCTTCAATTCCTGGTTCTGTGTAGATTGTTTTGAACTCATTTAAGTCAAATACTCCATCTTGGTTTCCTTGTTTTGCAATATATAACGCATCATCTTTATTATCAACTCTGACTGATACATCAAGTACAAAGTTGCCTTTTTCAGCCCAGCCACCAGCATACACTTCATTATATCTTCCATCAAGTATATTTTCCATAGCCTCTACTTTATCTAATAATAAATCAACATCTTGCATATTAAATTTTTTCTGTGGTTTTATTATTTCAGTAGCTTTTATAGGGGCTACCATATATCCACCACTATAACCTAAATCTTGTGGTGTTTTACCATCCATAGTTACAGAAAAACCATCTGGGTTATCTTTGATAAAATAATACATTCCAGCCTTTTGTTTGCCATATTTCATTTCTCTACCTATTTTACCAAGATATTTAAACAATGGCACAACAGCCTCTCCTACTGGTCCTAATGGTGTGTCTCCTATAATAGCTTTAAATTTTTCTTCTAATACTGTGTCTGCTGTATATTCTGTTTCTGGTGTTGCTATGTAATTGAATATTTCTCTAGCCATACTTTCAGATTTTGTATTATCAAGACCAGTCATACTTGAAATAAAACTTACAAAATTTGGTTCCATAGGCACTTGTGCAGTTGCTACTGTTGCTGCCTCTGCTGATAATGCTTTTGTCATAAAACCAGTAACACCTTTTAATTTAATAAATTTATTTGCAAGATTATAGTAACCTAAACCTGGAGTTAAGAATTGAACAATACCCTCTGTCAAACCTCCAGCTAATCCTTCTGTTTCTCCTATGACTGGGTAAACTTTTTCTTGAAAATATTTTCCAAATTCTGTTACTGTTCCCTCTTCTACTAAACCAAGTTTTTCTGCACCAGCAAGACCCAAACCGGTTGCACCCTCTGTAAGTTTGATAAGACCTCTTGCTGCACCTTTGGTAACATCAACTGCAACATCTGCTGTATCACTTGCAAGGCTAGTTACATACTCAAAAAAACTTTTATCTACTGTTGTTCCAAAACCATTACTATCATATCTAAGAACAATATCCTCTTCTCCACTAGCTTTTTGCTCGTACTCTGCCTCTATAAATTTGTTTAAATCATCACTTGCCATAATTTTTAAAAAATCTCCTTGCCTCTTCAAATTCTTTCATTCTTGCATCTGTTGCAAATACACCTTGATTAAAAGCATCAATATCTTTTGTAAGTTTTAAATTATTTTTATAGTAAGTAAAAAATGCGTGGTATTGCATCGCACCTACACTTGTTAAGTTTTCATCAAGAGGTGGTAATTNTATTTCAACACCTTTACTATTTGTATAAGTCATTTCACTAAATGCCATGTACTCAGATAATTTTTCTACTTGCTTTTTCTTTTTATCTTCTTCTATTTTTTTGTTTGCATCATCAACAGTCTTTTTAACAAAACTTTCAATATCCATTCTTTGACCACTTCTTTTTGCTCTAATTAAATCTGCAACAACCATATTATATTTTTTAAGTTTTTCTAAATCTTGTACTTTTGTACTTAGTCTAAGTATTTGTGGCTCTACACCTTCTAGCAATAATTCTTTTGCTAACTTAATACCATCTTGCATATCTGCATCTTGTAGAGTTTTGAAGTCTCCTAATAGTTTGTTAGTGTCCCCTGGAGATAAGACAAACCTTTGTCCATCTACTGTTNCTATACCAGTTCCATTGTATGCAAGNATATCGCTAAAATCTTTAATCTCTCCCAAGTTTATTTTTAATTGTAAATCATCTTTAAGACCTGGTGTAGATATTGTATTAGGGTTTTGAGATAAATCAAAACCAGTTATGCCTTTTGCATAGCTTTCGTATTTTTCTGGTTTTGCAATTTGTATTACACCAAGTGCTTTATTCATTCCGGCTGTATCTCTNTTTTCGTATGCGTCTATAAAATCAATACTTGCTTGTTTATATGCTTTATCAAATTCTAAATTTATAGCATCTTGTTTTGATTTATTGACACTTTCTCTATCATCTAAAACTGNTTTTACATCTTTTAATATTTCTTGTTTTACATTGTTATCAGATGTCATAAGTATTTCCTGGACCATAGCAGCTTTCTCAAAATAAATTATATCATCATCAGTTGCTAAACCTTCCTTTTGTTTTTTATCACTAATAATTTTTCCATCTGGTGCAGCCATTTTTGAGTATAGATTGTAACCACCAACANNACCCTCTGAGTATGTTTCTACAAAGTTTATAACAAAATCTGTTTTTACTCTCGTTGCTGCTTTGTCAAANTTGTTGAGTATTGTTGTAGCCTCAGCAACAGTAAACTTTTGTTTAGCAATAAAATTATTTAAGTTTTTTCTTTTTGCTAAAATTTTGTTTTCAATACTTACATAAACTTGTTGTCCACTATCGCTGTCTATGTAGTTGTTAGTTTCACTAAATATTTTTTCTAAATCGTTTAGTTCTTGAGTAACAAAACCCATAGCCAACACTTTTGTTTGTGTTGCATTTTCTTTTATTTTTTTATCAATATAGCTTGTGTAGTAAGTGTTTGCTTTTGTTGCTAACTTAGCATCTAACTCAACAGCTAAATCTGGACTTATACTTGATACAAGTTTTACATATTCATCTTTAATATTTGATAGTGTTTGTAAATACATTGTTTGAGATTGATTGTTTTCGTTGGCCTCTATNTCTGCATTTGCAAAATCTCTGTGTGCAGNNATAGTCATNTCATTTATAANAAAACCCATNTGTGCNGCTNNTGCAGCTTTNTTNAATATAGTTTTNTNNTCTTTAAATAATTCTTTTCTGTCGTTTGCGTCTGTCTCTAAAACTTGTTTTAGTGTTGGTGCATTTTCTACACCATACTTTGTGCCTTCTTCTACTTTTTGTTCGTTTACTTTTTTAAGTGCAAAGTCAGATACAGTATCTATTCTTTTTATAATCTCTCCAGCTACATCTGCTTGGGCTCTGTAATTAGCAAATGATAGTTGTATATCACTAGCTCTAAAACCAGGTAACTGAGATTTATAAACATTTCTTTGTGCCATTAAGTTTTAAAAATATTATAACTACCCATAGCTGCATCTGCGACAGCAGTTATAATAGCTCCTTTCTTGCTGGTCTTAGCAGCATTGTTTAACATAGCAGCCTCAGCTACACTAAATGCCTCAACAACTTCTTTTGTATCTTTAGATTGAAAAAAATCTGTAACTCCATATCTCATACTCATTTGATTTAATACTGACATAGAGCCATCAAATGGTGTAACACCTCCGGCTGCACCTTTTGCTATATTAGATGCAATAGTTTCATTAAGTTTTTGCAAAACTTTAACACCATTCTCTTTAGCCTCNACTCCTTTTGTTCTNCCTTGTAGTAAAGCTATATCTGCTTTACCTTGATAGTAAGCAGCCATCGCATAACCTTGGTATAATGTACCATAGGCTTTTGCTGCTACTGCTGTTACTGCTATTGCTGTCCAATTTATTGCCATTATTGTCCTACACTCACTTTATATTCTACTCCCAATAATGTAAAAAATAATGGACTAGACTGGGAGAATGTCATTTGTCCTTCTCTATCAAATCCTAACATAGGTTTCCTTCTTTTTTTTCCAGTAAAAAACTGGCCACTACCTACTGTAAATAAAAAGTCTTTACCATTCAATGTTAAGTTTTGAGATAGATAAAGATTACAAGTAGCCTCTATTATTCTTTTCTTTTGTGCAACAATGTTACCACTAGAAAGTTTTAGTTCTACCGGAAGTGTTTTGACTTCTGGTGTATAATCTAATCCTATCTCAACATAAGTTGTAGGTACTGCATCAAGTGTTATTTGTCCAGATGAAACAGTTTTATCATTTTGCATACTATCATCTGCTATAACTTTTACTGTTTTACCTTCAAGATGAGATAAACCAGTTACAGTTGTAGTAGATGGTTTGCTACCACCAGATAATAATTTTGAGCTATCAGTTGTATTGTCATCATTAAAACACTCTACATAATATTTTGTTGAGCTGCTGATTGTTCTTTTGACTACAAAATAAATCTGGTCCACATCTACACCTACTTTTTCAAATGTGCCATCAGTTGTAGATAAACTNGGTGCAATAACATTTTGNCCTCGCAAGATNGAATAAGTTGCTAAGGACCCATCAGTTGCATTTACTAATAATAATAAATCTCCATCTGTTGTTGATGTTGCTTTTCTAAGAGCCATGTCTGTTGGATTTTTTAACAAGTGAGATGATAGTAAAGAAATATTATTTGATATGTAAGATAACTCTACATCACTAAATAAAAACTCTCTTAATGCTTTACCAGCTCTTTGTATAAACAATGTACCACTTTCAGCACCTACTGGTTTTATACCTTCTTTTGCACCTCTTCTTGTTGCACCATTGATTACAACATTAGATGGTGTGATAGGGTCCAGAGATGATTGAGGTAAAAAGAACTCTCCACCTTTTGTAAAGATTTGTAAGTCTCTACCAGANAACATACCAACGATAGCATTTGTGTTATCAGTTGCTAGTGTAACTTCTATACTATCATCATCTAATCCTTCTCCAGGATTAAAGTCAAAGAACCTACCTACTCTTGATGCAAAAACTGTATTTGGCCTAGACTTAGCTCCACCAAAATATAGTCTCCCCTCATGGAAGGTTGTTGTACGAGGATAGCCTTTTGAACCAGACCAGGTAACTTCATATCCACTTTCTAAAAATGTTGAGCCAGATGCTATTGCACTTGTATTGAAAAAAGGTATTTCAACAATAGCCTCAACAGATGTGTTACTTACAAATCTTGTAATTCTTGCTCTACCCAAACCATCGTTAGCCTCAACATATTGGTTTACATGACTAGATGTAAAGAATGAACCACCGGCTGTAAGTGTAATATTACCATCCACAGCCGATGGAGTTATAGTTTGATTGATAGTTGTTGTTGAGAGAGTAAAAGCAAAAAAAGGTGTATGCTCAAATGTTATATCGGATATAGTCCAGTCTGAGTGTGTTGCACCTCTAACTATTTTTTTTGGAGCCATATCTTCTTGTACAACAATCAGAGTATCTGCTGATTGTGTAAAGTCCATAGTCGCTAATGTTGTAGAACTTATAGTAGTAGTAAGATAATCATTACCACTAGAGTTAATATTAGTTACTAATTCTTTATTTTTAAAAATGTACATTCTGTTATGTACAAATAAAAGCATATAACTTTGTGTAGTAGAAAACTCAAAAGGTACTAACTTCATTCCATTTTGTGGATTAGCAGCACTCGGTATTTCAAATAAAAATTGTAAACCAGGTCGTCTTTCAATACCACCTTGTGGCTGTATCAAAACATTCCTGGCTGTTTCTAATGCGTTGTAATATTGGTTAATATCTATTCTTGATTTTAGTAAAGGGTCTATCTCCCCAGTAGTAAAGTTTGATTGTATTGTTACAGCTCTGCTCATTATCTAACATCTGTTAATGGGAAATCTACTATTGCATAATTAGGCTTTCCTCTTCCATCTATATTCATAGCTTGTCTGAGATACCCACCCCTTCCATTCTCAGTCGCAGTCCCAACTGTTATTTTTCTCCAGTAATCAGATTTAGTAATTTGGTCTGTTACTGGTTCAGCCATGTGCCAAGCTAACATATACACTAATAACTGAACAAAATAAGAAGGCATAACACCTTCTGAAACCACACTTGATACATAATCTACAAAAATAGTTTCTTCGTGAGTTGCTATTGCTGGTCCAGAGTTTGTATAAATTATTTCATAACTTTGTATTGGCAAAACTCTAGTACCACTTGAGTTATAAACTTGGTGGGGTGTACCACTTACTGCTGTTGATGGAAGGTCATATTGATATGTCCACTCATTAACCGGTGTTTGACTTGACCTTGCTAACTGTTCTTTAACAATAGCAAAGGACCAAGGATATAATGATAATGTTTTTCTTTTTATTGTTTCGTAAATGTTGTTTGCAACTGTTGAGGCATCGTTAGTCGTATCTGAAAATGACGATATAGTATCTGCACCTAATAAAATTAGTGCCTGGTTTGTTATCGTAACTTTAGTATCTCCACTTGCCATAGTAATCCTTTAATAAATGAAGAGGCCC
>FUFK010062457.1_pt1 | contig 12833 bp, 12 predicted proteins | sample 1021851 | NCBI WGS metagenome assembly FUFK01 (sample SAMEA51879418, study PRJEB19060) | metagenome | reverse complement strand
TCTTGGGATAAGCCGTACTTTGCCTATTTTATGGAAATGGGTACTGGTAAATCAAAGGTACTGATAGATAATATTGCTATGTTATACGATAGTGGCAAGATCAATGGTGTTCTAATTGTGGCACCAAAGGGTGTTGTTAAAACGTGGTACGAACAAGAAATACCTACACATATGCCGGATCACGTAGAGCATACTGATGTTTTATGGCAAGCAATGATTAATAAAAAACAACAAAAAGAATTAAATAAACTTTTTGTGCCAGGTGAAGACCTTCACATTTTAGTTATGAATGTAGAAGCTTTTTCAACTAAAAAGGGTGTAGAATTTGCAGCTAAATTTCTACGTTGTCACAGAACTATGATGGCAATTGATGAATCTACTACTATTAAAAATCCTGATGCTAAAAGAACTAGACATATATGTTCTTTAGGAGAATATGCACAATACAAAAGAATATTAACTGGATCTCCTGTAACTAAATCACCTTTAGATCTGTATAAACAATGTGAGTTTCTTAAAAAAGAATTACTGGGACACACTTCTTATTATACTTTTAGGACTAGGTATGCAAAAATGAAAACTGCTAATTTTGGTGGTAGATCTGTTCAAATTGTAATAGGTTATCAACACTTAGCTGAGTTATCTGAAAAATTAAAACCTTTTTCACACAGAGTTTTAAAAGATGATTGTTTAGATTTACCTGAAAAAACGTACGTAAAAAGAATAGTTCAATTAACTCCTGATCAAACTAAATTGTACAAACAAATGAAAGTTTTAGCTCTTGCTCAAATGAATGGTAAAATGATGAGTACAGCCACCGTGCTTACTCAACTAATGAGGTTACAACAAATTACTTGCGGACACTTTACTGCCGATGATGGTTCTTTTCAAGAGGTGCCATCTAATCGATTACCAGAATTAATGGATGTATTAGAAGAAGTAGAAGGAAAAGTAGTTATATGGGCACATTGGCAAAGAGATGTAAATAGGATTTTAAGGGAGATATCAAAAAAGTTTGGCGAAAATAGTTTTGTAGATTATTATGGTTTGACTCCTATGGCCGATCGTCAAAAAAATATTAAAAAATTTCAAAATAATGATGAATGTAGATTTTTTGTTGGCACTACACAAACAGGTGGTTATGGTATTACATTAACTGCCGCGTCCACTATGATATATTATTCTAATGGTTATGACCTGGAAAAGAGACAACAATCTGAAGCAAGGATAGATAGGATAGGACAAAAATATCCAATGACCTATATAGATATTATGTGTGAAAAAACTGTTGATGAAAGAATTGTTAAAGCTTTAAAAGAAAAAGTTAATATTGCAACTCAGATTATGGGTGAAGAATTAAAAGAATGGATTTAAACTAAATCCCTAGCGGAACCTGTTATAGGTTTATATTTTGTTTTACCATCAAATCTATAAGCGTGCATAAATTGTGCACGTCTACCTTCAGGTATCCAGCTGCAATGTATCCAGCCCGAATTTGGTTCGCCGGGAGTGTAGTACTCGAGGATCAATTGATCTGGTTCTAAATTTTTATATATCCAGTCTGCAAGCTCTGCGTTGTCTGTGCCTATAACCTCAAAATCCGCCGCCTCTGCTTTAGCATGTTGGCTGTTCGCTGAGCTGCCGATGGCAAGACACAAATCTACGCTACGAAAACCGCTCGTTACCTTGACTCTGCCGAAGTGGTCACGTACCGGTTGAAGAATGTTTTCGCACAATGCTTTTAGTTTATCTATTTGATCTGCACTAGGATTATTATCAATACCTTTTCGGATTGCTGTATCCGATTTAGTTAATTCGTGGAGGCTGAAGTTACGTGAAAGATTCATGATTTTTTATTGTAAGATTAAAGTAAATATAACATAACCCATACCAGTAATCAATGCTCCAGTAGACACTAATAAGATACTTTCTATACGGTTTATTTGACGTTCTAGCTTATGTATCTTATCATGAGTCTGCTTTTGCATTATTCTGCAAAGTTTCTCGTGTTCTTCTATTTTTTGTAATGCGTTTTTAGCCATTTGGAAATAGTAAACGGATTTTTTGGTCCATTGTCAAGTTAGAAAATTGATTAGCTGCCTGCGTTTGTGTCATAACGGATTGATCAATTTGTGGTAGATTTAATGATGTAGGTGTGATAGGCGTGTCCTCCATTATTGGCATTAATGGATTATCTATTGATGGAAATACTGGTTCATCTAATGATACATAACTAAGTTCGTCAGCTATACTATCAATAGCGCTTTCAGCTTCATTAAAAGGATTATCTAAACCTAATTTAATTGCATTTTGTTCAAAAGCTAATCGTATTTCTTTAGATGGTCTAAATGGTTGAAAACTTCCTTCTCTTAAAGCACTGTACGCTCTTGTTCCAACTCTATCAAAAGCTTCTTCAATTTGATATGAAGACAAACCTAAAGTTTCTCCTGCTTCCATATCTAATTTCATATTTTTTTGTACGCCAAACAAAGCACGATTAGCATTAATAAAAGAATCTACAATAGTTCTAGGCTCAATTGGTCCACCTCTTAAAGTTTCTCTAGTAAATAAAGATCTAGAATCCCTAGTTCCTTTTTGAAAGTCTGCAATTTTAAAATTTATAACTCGTTCTGCATTTATATCTACAGGTCTAAAACCAAATAGTCCTGCAAACTCAGGACCAAAATCATAAGTTTGACCATACTTATCAAACTTACCTTTAGTAATTACATTAACCTCTTCTATTGATTGGTCCATTCTTTTTAATTGGTTAAGTGAGAAAGGCATTTGTGCTTCTACTAAGTGAGCCATAATTTTATTAGCTTTGTCGCCTGGGGTGTCTTGTGGATTAAACACTTGGAAACCTTCTCTTGTTCTACCACCTCTAATTAATATATCTGTAACAGCTTCTGTCCAAATAGATTCAGAAATAAATGGTGAGGCAAATTCTTTCATAGCTTCAAACGTACCACCAATAAAGTCATTCATAATACCGTCGTTATCTTTTTCACCATCAGCCACTGAATTAACAACAGTTTGTAGTGGTCTAATTAATGTATCGTATGCATTAGCATGACTAAAATCTATGTATGCAAACGAACCATCTTTCTTTTTAATTGGTAGTAGAGTTGAGTTTTTAGACCAGCCAGCAACGTATCTTCTAAGTGCATCTCTTTCGTCATCAGTTACATCATATAGTGCTCCAAACATTTGAGACACACCATATGGTACCGCAGCAACGGTTGTAGTAAATCCAAATAATCTTGTATATCCTGTTCTTTGGAACGGTTTTAATGTTTTATCATTAACTATTATTTCTTCGTTAATTTCTTTTAATGCTCTACTTACAATGTTTGTACCTGTTCTAGCTATTTCTGCAGGAAACGATACGAAATTACCTATAGGTAATTTTCTTAAACCTTTAATAAATTCTGATACATAGTCATAGTTTGGTATGTTATTTCTAACTATATCAGCTGCTTGTTCTTCTAAATATTCTTTTGTTAATCTTACTTCTTCGCCAGCTGCATTCTTAAACCATTTTCCTCTAACCACACCCACTCTTTCAAATGCTTTTTCCATTCTTTTTTGTTCCATAGCCCATGATGCTATCTTCCAAAAGTCATCTTCAGCTGTGTATAAGTCTTGTGATACAGATTTTAATTTTGATAATGGTTTTAATAATAATCTCATACCCTTGTCAGATGTCATAGTCTCACCAAAGTTTACATCTTCCATAAGTCTTGCAAGGTCCCCGAGTCTAACGTTAGAGTTTACAACTCCAAGTTCTAACAATCTTTCATACAATTCATTCTGTTGTCTTGTACCTTTTAATGGTGTTTGTAATGCTTGATAAGCTTGTTTAATTGCTTGACCATCTGGTATGATACCATTGGCTGTAGCAAAAGCTCCCGCACTTACAAAGTTACGCATGTGTGTAACAGGTGATAAAATTGTTTTAGCAATCTGTGATGTAGCTTTAGGATACAATACTAAACTTTCATACATTTGTGCTAAAAATTTATTATTTTCTGTAGCCATTGATGTTTGTTTTAATGCATCTGCAACACCTGGTCTTGCGTACAAAGGATTCTGTGCATCAGCAAAAGGATTAGTTGCACCTTTACTAATAGATAATTTACCTGATGGATCTATAACTTCTATTTTTTTAAAGTCATCACCAAAAAATTTCATAGCATCGTCATAACTTCTTGCAAACATTGGCTCTTTACCAGCGGCCTCAAGCTCATCAGATTTTTTAATTAAGTCATCAAAGAAAACATTTCGTCTAGCAATGACAGATAGTTTAGCGGTACCACCTAAGATAGTTTGCATAGGATTGTTTTGTTTACCTAATAATTCTTCAATAGCTTCTCTCGGCCCACCTTTTTTTATATCTAACATAGACACAAACTCTTTTGGTTTAGCATCATTTGCTTTATCCAATGTAGTTTTGTTTAAAAAGAAACTTGGTATTTTAAACAATGGTACATTGTTTCTATCCATTTTAAAACCAGGAGGCATCTTAACTGTTCTAAGTATACCGGCAATTGCATCATCTGCTTCTTGAACTTCTAATTCTTTACCAGCTTGTCTTGCACTTTGCATTAAAACAGCTCTTGTTTTTTTTATTGCTTCTTCTGTTGGTGTATAATTAAACCAAGGTATTAAAGATTTGTTTTGAAATACATCATAAGTTGCACCTAAATAATCTTTAAACTTACCACCAAATATATCTTTAAATTCTTTTAATTCTTTTTTGTCTAACTTACCACCAACCTCAGTAAATAATTTGCCCCACCTAGTTCTAATTGTAGATAAACCTCCAAAGATAGCAGTTTCTATTTCTTTTGCTTGGTCGGCGTTCTTTGCAAATTTTGCTATTTGTTCTGTAACTTTTGCTTTTTTAGCTTTATCTAATGCACCAAAGGTCATTACACCTTCATCATCTAATTTAGGATTGCCTTCTAATAATAATTCATTAACGTCACTTAAAAATTTATTTCTGTTTTTAGCATTTTGTTTATTAAAAATAGTTCTAATAGGTGGGAATAATTTATCTATACTAATATCTATTTCTCTTGATGTGTTTCTTGCAGCTGCTGCATCGCCCGCTCTTAAACCTATTTGTTGTCTCTCCATTTGAAAAAATTCTGGAGTCTTGTCGCCTCTTGCTCTAAGTTTACCACCAACTTTATCAATCCATTTATCTATTTTACTATTGTTAACATCTAATTTTTTATTTCTTTGTGCAAGTTTCTTGATCCCTGTGCCTACACCCCCGATAATACCTGTAAACAATGCACCTTCCGTACCAAATTTAACTCTGTTTAATAACTCTCTACCTGGATCGTTCTCATCATCTTGTAAATCAAACGCTAGTGAACCTGCTGCTTCTACATCACCAACAAATACACCTTCAGCAATACCGCCTGTAACAGCTCCGGCTGCAAGCTTTAATGCTCCGCCACCACCTCGCATATTTTTTAATGCGCTAGCTAGTTTAGGACTGTTTGCTTTAAATAGGTTACCAGTTTTAGCTGAATCGATTGCTTTCTCTGCAAGTTTGCTACCAAGTTTAAAACCATAACCACCTGGTATACCTATGTTAACTAATAGTTCGGTAATTTTTCCTGCGGCTGTTGCTTCTGCTCTTTCGTCAAATGTTGTAAGGTCATCAAAGAATTGTTCTACTTCAGCAGCTTTATTTGTGCCTGCTCCAAGATCTATAAGTGTTGCGCCTAATGAAAATAGGCCTTTAGGTATTGCAATGGCACCAGAAACAATCCCGGATAGGACCGATTCAATCGTGCCTACTTGATTAAAATCTTCGGCCATGGTCCCTCCTAACTACCGAATCCCCACCAGCTATTAGTTTTTTCCGATATAGTTCCAAATGATTTAATAATATCTACTGAACCATCTGCATCTATTCTAGCAACGATTCCTTCTAATTGATAAACTCCAGGTCCTTTTCTTTTAAATTCATCTGATTCAACAAATGCTTTTATATTTTTATGAGATTTTTTACTTATTTCACCTTTGTTTTCATTTTCTCCAACTTCTCCTGCACGTATCATCCATTCAATACCAGCTTTAACGCCATCTAATCCAGAACCTGTTGCTTTTTTAGCAGCTAAATATGCTTCAGTTGAACTTTGAGAATCTTTAGTTAAATATCTTATTGCTTTTTCTTTAGAACCTAATTGTTCAGTCCAGAAAGCTAAATCTTCTTTATTTTTATTTGTTTTACTAGCTTCAATTTGTTCTAGTTTTAATTGTTGTTGAGCATCCATTAAGTTTGCAGCTTCTCTTAGTTTTTCTGGTTTGTCATATGATTGACTTGTTTCTGCTATAACATCTGAGACTAAATTTTCTGCGCCCAAGCCTGTTCTAGATATTCTTTGACCTGCTTTAATCATTGCATCATACAATGCATTTTTTTGTGCACGGTCATAGCCTAACGATTCTAAAATAGTATTAACTCTTTCTTTTTTAGTTGGTGGTGGAGTATCCTCTATCTTACCTTTATCCGCAATAACTTTATTTATTGGAGTATCCTTTTCTAGTTCTCTTGGATCTCCAACGATAAGAGCTTCATCTCCTTCAAATACTCTACCTTTACCTTTTGCTGAATCTTGTTGTGCTTTTTTAAGTCGTGCATATTCGGTAGCTGATATTAAGTTTAAATTAGCCTGAGCTTCAAGAGACAGCCCTTGAGGTTCCTGCATAATTATTTGACCACTTTCTGGATCTTTTACAGTTGTTGCAAAATCAGAACTTAATTCTGAAAAGTCGTCCTGTGCTGCTGTAGTACCTACCATATTTAAATCAGTAGGCTTCGTAACAACTCTTCTCATGTAAGGTTTAAACTCTCTATAATCTTTATATGGATTTCCAATACCTAATTGTGCAGCTGCGTTTAAAACTTTTGGATCTGCTACTTGTCCCGCTTGTAAATTAGCTTGGACATTTTTAAATACTTGGCCAGCATCTTGATACCTTTGTCTTGGTTCTTTAATACCATCCATGATCCCTTCTTTAATAGGGCCACCTATTCTAAACATTGGTCTATTTAAAACTTTCATTAATTATCTCCCGGGAATCCAAATATTTTACCATACAATCCACCTACTCCTAAAGCTGTACCAATTGCTGATGATAGTGGACTAACTGGTTGTTGTGGTGCGTATTGTGGGCCAGCAACACCACCAGATAAACCTGTTAAACCTTGACCATATGCAGATAATCTTCCGTATGGTTCGTAAGCTGCAGTTCTAGCTGCTTCTTGATCTGCTTGTAATCTTGCTTGTTCTTGACCTTGTCTTAAAGATCCTAGTTGTCCTAATGCTCCAACGTCTGCACCAAGTCCTGCTCTTTGGAAATTAGATAGCCCCATTTGTGCTGCACCTAAACCAGATTGTAATCCAGCTAGTTGACTACCTTGTGTAAATGCGTTTGCTGCTGCTTGTTGTGCGTTTTGAAATCCTGATTGTAACAGTTGTGCTCTTAATGCTTCTCTATCTGCTAAAGTATTAGACATATATTCACCAAGCATAGCACCTTCTCTACCGCCGCCAAATCCACCTTGCGCAACAGCAGCGTCTCTAATTTGTTGTTCACCTGCTTGTCTAGATTTATCAAATTCTGTAAGGGTTGTATCAATAACTTGTTGTTGATACGGTGACATAAAAGGTTGGTAAGCTGCTGGACCAGTTAAACCACCAAGACCACCGATTGTTGTAGCGGCTTGTTGTTGTGCAGCTTGTGCATCAGCTAAAAATGGTTTATAAGCACCAACACCTTGTTCAGCTAGAGTAATAGCTCGTGTTTGCAATGGGTCTTCACCAGCAACAAATTGTCTACCAGTAAATTGACCTGTAGCTATCGGTACACTATATGCACCTTTGGCTTGTGCTGCGTAATCTTTTGCGTATTCTTGTAAAAAATCTGGTGTTGCCATTATACTACCCTTGTTTCTAATTGTTTCATGTTATCATACATTGCTTGTGCGCCTTGTGATTCTTCCGATACTTTACCGCCAGCTTCTAAATGATTCATTAAATTTTCCATAACTTCTGCGCCTTTATCTATATCTCCACCACCTGCGTTTCTAACAGCATCTGCGGTAAATACAAACTCATTTACACTTAATCTTGCAGGCACGTCATCTGCTTTCTCTCGCTTACCTATTGGCACAAATCCACCTTCAGCTCTATAATCTTTTTCCATACCACCTAAATCCATTAAGCCGCCTTCAGCTCTACCTACTCTTACACCACCTGATGGATAATTAAATTTATTTGTTCCAGGAGGAGTGTTATAACCAGCTACACTAGTTAAACCACCATTAGCCATCATCATAGGCATTTGTGGTTCTGTTTGTATTGTTTCTGCTTCAGTAGTCATTATATCTTCTTGTTCTGGTCCCTGTTCCCCGGACGCTTGTTGAAGAACAAGCATTTTAAATTCTGGATACGATAAGTCACCACCTTGTGCTACGTATTTTTGATATTCTTGTCTTAAAAATTTTTCTGCTTCTGGTGGTAATTGTACATCTTCTGTCATAGAAGCTTCTTCTACTAACTCTCCGTCTTGAAAACCTCTACGCATTAACACTGGTAAACCTAAAGATATTTCGTCTTCTTCATCTTCAACTCTCATACCACTTGCATAACCTATTCTGCCACCGTTAGCTACTGGTTGGTAAAATCCTTCTTGTACATATTGTTGGTTTGGTAAAAAATTCATATAAGGATCTCGGGCTCTTGCCATCATCATTGCTTGGTAAGGACCAATAAATTCATCTACTTCTTCTTCTACTTCTTCATAAGGCCCCATCTTAAATGCTTTTTGTAAGAATGGTGTTGCAACTGCTGTTGCACCTAAACCTAATGCTAAATTTTTACCACTAAAACCTGCAGTACCAGGAACCATTGATTTTAAAAATCCACCTAACTTAGGAAGAAACTTAGTTTTGACACCTGCATTTTTCATAATTGCAAGTTCTCTTGCAGTGTTTCCGGCTGTAAACATACCCCCTAATCTAGAAAATAAACTAGCTTTACTAGCACCGAAAGGAATCATACCCAAGCCACCTATTATAGCAGCCTTACCTAGTGGGCTTTTGACTATCTTCTTGACCCCACGGACAGCTTTCTTAACTAAGCTTCCTAATCCGTATAATTGTCTGGGTTCTTGCATTCGAGATATTGCCATATTTTTACCTTAATTTTCCCTTTTACTTCGTTTTTGAGAACAAATCAAGAGCCGGCATAATGACCTTTACGTCTTGTGCCATGTCCTCATTTTTATAACCTTTAGCTTCCCAGTCTTTTCTTTCCTTAAAAACCTCACCAGTTTCCTTGTGTCTGTACGTTGTTTCTACTTTTGCTTGCTTTATTTCCATTAATCTACCTTCTCCTTTAATATATTTAAGTAACTTACAGCAAAGTCAAAGGACCCTGTGTTACTTGATTGTATGGTAAGGGTGGTTCCACCCTCAACTATTAACGGTTGNGTTAATAATTCTTTAGATTCATTAGCTGTNAAAGCAGCAGATTTAATAGCTGTAATACTATTATTTACAACAGTAACAGTTGGTGTTGATGCTGATGTTACTAATATTGATTTTACAATAATAGTTTCATTTACTCCCGGTTTATTTGTACCAAATACATTTAATGCATTACCTGTAGTATCGTTGTCCTTACCTACAAATTTATATTGGTTTATTACTGCCATTATTCTAAAAAGAAACTTTTAGCTTCTATCTCCTGTTTAACTTCATCTTGAAATGAAGTATTTAATTTTGTTATTACAGAGTCAAGATCCCTAACCAATGATTGTATATTAGTTTGACTATATTCTGGTTCTGCTCTTGTTAATGATTCTACTATCTTAGCCATATAAACTTACAATGCCTCCTCTACGTAATCCGTAAGCATGGTGGCTTCTATAATCTCTTTGTGGAGCAGGTGCGCTACTTTGATTATTACCACCATCACCACCACCACTAAAATATTGTTTTTGTTCTTGTGTTACAACAGGTGAATAAGTTTGAGCTTTTTCATTTGCAATTAACTCGTTCTGTAAATTTTGCAACTTTTCTAAATTACTTTCAGAATAACTTTTTCCTGCTTCTTTTCTGGCTATAATCTTAGCCATTCTTTTATCAATAGATTCTATCATTCCTGTTCCCATTAAATTAACAGGATTATAACCCGCCATTATACCCGATTGAACCCTGCCTATATTATCTAGTCCATAATTTTGCGCCATATAATTTTGCCCTATAACATCTGATACTGCGGGTTGAGCTATGTTACCTATTAGGGGGCCGAAAAAAGGAATACCGGTTGCCGCACTAATTACACCTCCCATAATTTTACCACCTAAATTTTTTATGTCTCCAAGGTTTGTTGGTAAATTAAATTCAGGAAAAGATATGTTATTCAATATACCTGTTTTTCCTTGATTGAATGATGGTTGATTAAGGCCGTATAGTGCCATTAATTCTTCATCTGTATATTTATTGTTATTAGGGTCTGCTCTTAATTGCTGTATTGCAAATTGTATTTTATCCATTACCTTCTTCCTCCCGGTGCAATATCTAATCTAAACGTGCCTAACTTCCAGTCTTGACTAGCCGCAGTGTTTGCAACTTTCAATGCAATAGACCTTGCTCTTATTCGTGTATCTTTTTTTGTTGTAGTATTATCTACAGAAAAATTAGTAGTTGTTGCAGAACTATTTGGATAAGTTTTAGTTACAAAACTAACTTGTGTATTACCAGTTTGNGAAATAAAGTCAGGTATAAATCTGCTTATTCTCATTATAAANTCNCCNTCTCCNCTAATTGNTCANNNANNCCAACTACCTGTCCTGTAGGGTTTCTTCTTTGAGTAATATCAAAGTCACCAGAAGTGATTGACCCAATAACTGCTGTTATTACTCCTCCTGCATCTATTTGATCGGTCCCTGTTTCCTGTTGATAGTATGTTGTACAACCATCAGTGTTTCCTGTAACATCGTAAGATGCATTACTATCTGGGTTATAGTACGTTGCGTGAGGTTTTGCAAATACTGCTGAGTCTTGCCAAGCGGCTCTAGGCAACGTTCCTGTAGTCCATATAGGCCTTCTAGGNGTAGAATCTAAATAATTGTANGTTACTACCCTATTGACAGCNTCTGATGCAGCTGTGCAATAGAACCANTTTATTTCTCCAAATANNTTATTTAATCCACAGTTTACAAGATCTCTAGATGTAGAGTTTAAGTCGTCGTATACATGGTCTTCAACCAAACAAGGTAGTGATTTTAGTTGACCATCATAAGAAAAGAATCCGTTTTCTGACATCCAATAAGCTGTACCATCTACTTCTATACAAGCATTCTTACCTAGCAATCCACAGTTGGTGCCCACTTGTTCNAATGAGAATGTAAACGGTTGACCTACAAACTTCATAAGGAATAATGCAGTNTCGGTCCAAACGTATATTGCATCCCTACCTTTGATTGCACCCATAATCATANAACCATCTGCAAGTCTTTGCGTACCTGCTGTATTATCTGCTCTTACGGTATAAGCATTTGTGCCATCAATATTTTCTTGGTCAGAGAATCTAATAAACATATCGTCTTGTGTCGTAGATGTTCCAACCGTTGTTTCAGTTCCAAAAAATACTAAGTGTCTATCGGGTGTAGATACTAACACATGTCGCGATGCTGTAGGTGCATTAGCAAGTAATGTTGCTCTTGTAGAAGTTGCGGCTGCAGCGGCTGCATCCCATTCAAAACATGCNCCGTTATATATAAGAGCAATTAATTTTGTACCATAGTTATCCAATACCCAAAGTCCTGGATCAATTGTAAAGTCAGCGTTAGATGGATCACCCCAAGCAACATACTCAGATATATTAGTAACAGTTGCACCAGAACTATGTGTTGCTTTTGTAGTTCCGTTTGCACCTCTAGCCCCACCACTTAATGTATTCGTTGTAGTGTTGTTAGCAGTAAAACTTATATCTTCAGTTCCAATTCTAATTTCTCCTTGAGATGGAAATGCTGCAGAGTTAGCTAATACAATATCTGTTGTGGTTAAATCTGATAGAGATGTGGCCAATGTCGTAGTTGCAGCACCAATTGCAGTACCACCCCATAATGCTGTACCCCAACCATAACCTCCAAGTTGTTGTGCTGGACCCACCGTGTAATAACAAAGAACATCTGCTGATCCGGCGCCACTTAAAGGTGTGCCAGTTTCATTTGCTGCCATTGTAATAGTAAAGCTAGTTGTAGTTGGAACAGATGTTACCATNAATTTTTGGTCTTCAAAAGTTGCATTACTAAATGATGAACCAGATAAACCTGTAACATTGTTAAACATAACAATATCATTTTCTCCCAGTCCGTGAGTGCTACAGTTTATTGTAACTGTAGGAGTNCCGGCTGAACTAGTNAATGTTGCTGAAGATATTGTAGCTCTAATAGGGTGTATGTCATAAAANATACCACCCGANTATACGTATAAAATTCTGTTAGTTCCTATTGCTGCGTATTTAATACCGGAGTTGTCGTCCCAATGATGAAGTGCTCTAGCTGCACCAGTTAATTTGTCGTCGCCTAGCTGTTCCCAGCCACCTATTTTTTCTGGTGTGCCGTATCTAAACCTGACATTGTCTCCGTCAAACCATTGTCCCTCGGCCCCGGTCTCCGTGACTTGTTTATTGAATCCAGGTAAAAACCCTAATTTTTGTAGCATATAACCTCATTATATTACATGTTCCTTATTGGTGGAACACCTAACATCGGCCTTTTGTCGAACCTGTTCT
>FUFK010731633.1_pt1 | contig 12837 bp, 10 predicted proteins | sample 1021851 | NCBI WGS metagenome assembly FUFK01 (sample SAMEA51879418, study PRJEB19060) | metagenome | reverse complement strand
ATTATTCATAGTATTATTCGTAGTAGGGGGTTTAATAGCATAAGAGTCAAATAGTATAAGNACTCNCAGGCAGTAAATAAGGTTACAAGTTTTATTAGTTTTGACGTTATTGAGTATATAAAGTCGGTAACCTGATATCAGCAGCGTTAAGATACGTATTAAAAGCAAGCGGCGTACCACAGCTTTGCATCAAACTGGCCAATGCTTGTACATANTCATTGGCTGCTTGCGCTTGTTCGGTACGCGCTTTGAGCGCTTGAGTCTGTGCTTGTACCACATCGATGGTGGTGTTTACACCTTCTTGCAGTCCTAAACGGCGTAGACGCAGTACCTCTTGGGCCAGATCGACATTGCTCTGTAGTGCTTGATACCGAGCTTGAGCGTTATTGACATCATTCCAGTTCTTTTCGACCAATAATAAAAGATTGTCGCTGACCTCAATCTCAGATAAATCGGCTTGACGGATGCGCGCATCGCTAGCAGCTAACGATGCGGTTTTATCCAGCCCGCCCCACAGCTTCCAACTGGCAGATACCCCCGCAATCCAGCTCGGGTCTTTTTCAACTTGACTAAAACCATAGAGTAGTACAGTTGGCTTATAGCCTGTGTCTGATAACGCTCGAAGCTGCTGCGCTTGCGCGCGCTTTGCCGCCACTTTTTGTAGTCCTGGATGGTTGGTAAGCGCTAAGTTCTGATAGTAGCTGACATCGCTCAAAGGCTGGCTTGAGACAAACAGCGGGGTCGTCGGTTTGATACGGTAATCAGTGCGCAATAAACGCTGCAGCGCAATCATTGCTAGACGAGCATCGTTGTTGGCTTTGATAGACTCGCTTTTTGCATCGGCAAGCGCGGATTGGGCTTGCAGACGATCNACCCGCGAAATAAAGCCTTCTTCGAATAAGCGCTGCGCAGTATNGTCGGTTTGTTGCAGGGTATCATAAGCATCTTCACGTAAGTAAGCGGCAATAATCGCCAATTGCGCCCTAAAGTAGCGCTCAATAAGCGTATTATATAGCTCGTTTTTGTCTAATATACTATCAGCGACCGCTTCTTGCGTACGCGCATTAGAAGCTCCGGTTAGCGCTGCAGTGCGCCCAGCGGTATACACCGGCCACGCCACTCCAAGACCTGCCCCTGTCGTGGAGCCTGAACGGTTAAAATCATAAGAGTCTGGAATACGCTCACCGATGATCTCACCAAAATTAGGCAAGTCTGGTACCGGCGGAATAGGCGGCGCTACATTACTTATGCCTGGGCTGTTAAAGTCATTGCCCACATTATTGACGCCATCAATGACTCGATTTCTAAGCGAGGATAAGTCGATATCTTCTTGTACCNTATAGGCATTGGCAGATAACTGCGCGAACACAAACGGCCGATCTACTGTCGCAAGGGCGTCTGTCTGATATTCGCTAGCGGCNATAGCGGCTTGATTTGCAGCGAGTTTCGGCGACACTTGAAATAAGGTATTCTGTGCTTGCTCTAAGCTCAAAAAGCTAGATACCTCTAACGGGTAGCTATTGGCAACACTTTTATGGGTAATAGGGTCAATGANGGTGTCTAGAGTCGCGCTCGCTGCTAGTGNCTCTGCGGCAAGGTAGCTAGTATTATTTATAGCAGTACTTACAGAAGTAGCGCTATCTACAATTTGCGTAGTTGCCTGAGAAGTGGCAGGCGTATAACTATCCGCTAAAGCCTGACCGGAAGCGCCAGAGAGCATCAAAGTGATTATCATAGAAGGTAGAGACAATAACGCAAATTTCATAATAGAGGTAAACCACTTATCAAGATGTCGTGCTGAATTTAGGGCATTATAGCCCTGTTAGGGTTGACACACCAGTTTTAGGTTTAGACTAAGCGTTGTTATAGGGTTTATAAAGTTGCAAGGATTATAAAGTGACAACGGCTATAAAAATGCGCAATTGTAAATAATGCTATAGTCGATAGTATAGAAAATAATGATAACTTTAAGGAGTAGGGAATGGCAGGGTATATTTTAGCTTTGGATCAAGGCACGACTTCTAGCCGCGCCATTATATACGATGACCAAGCCAATACTGTCAAAATAGTGCAGAAGCCGACTCAGCTTANCACCCCGAAAGCCGGTTTTGTCGAGCAGGATGCTCAGCAGATATGGCAGACACAAATCAGCTGTGCTCATGATGCTATTAATCAAGCGGGGTTATTAGCGACAGATATCACCAGTATCGCCATTACCAATCAGCGCGAGTCCATTGTGGTTTGGGATAAAACCACAGGCAAGCCGCTTGCCCCAGCGATCATTTGGCAAGATAGGCGTACCGCTAGCTATTGTGAGACGCTAGCCAAAAAAACCGTCTCGCATCAGCGCAGCGTCGCCCAAGAGATACGTAGCGTCACAGGCTTACGCTTAGACCCTTACTTTAGTGCCAGTAAAATCGCTTGGTTATTAGAAAACAACCCAGATATTAAGGCGCGCATCGATGCCAACAAAACCGAAGAGNTGGCGATTGGTACTATTGACAGCTGGCTTATTTATCAGTTGACCGGTGGTGAGCACGTCATCGATGTGACCAATGCATCTCGCACCTTANTATACGATATTAATAAACTGGCCTGGTCGAGTGAGCTGTGTGCGCGCTTTGATATACCTATGTCGATACTGCCAAAAGTCCTACCTTCTGATGGCGACTTTGGCAAGACCAAAAAAGGCTTATTTGCCAAACAGATCGCTATTCAGGCGGTATTAGGCGATCAGCAAGCGGCTTTATTTGGTCAAGGCTGCCTTGAGCCTGGCATGGCAAAAAACACTTATGGTACCGGCTGTTTTATGCTGATGAATATAGGCGAGACCCCTAAGCTCAGCGAGCAGCAACTGCTCACCACCATTGCTTGGCAAAAGACCGCTGTACAAAGCCGCGCTGAGCAACTCACCTTTGGTCAAATGGTAGAGTCGGGTCGGCGGCTATTACAAATCCCAAAAAAACAAACCACTTACGCGTTAGAGGGTAGTGTCTTTATGGCAGGCGCTATCGTGCAGTGGCTGCGAGATAATCTTGGCATGATCAGCGAAAGTAGGGATGTCGAGCGCTTGGCTCAGCAGGTCGATAGCAGCGAAGAGGTGGTACTATTGCCAGCATTCACCGGTCTTGGTGCACCGTATTGGCGCTCAGATGTCAGTGCTAGCATCACCGGTATGAGCCGCGGCACTACCAAGGCCCATATCGCCCGCGCAGCATTAGAAGCTATCGCTTATCAGACTTATGATGTATTGATTGCTATGCAAAAAGACAGCCCTCATCCTTTGACTGAATTGCGGGTTGATGGCGGCGCCGCTAATAATGATTTGTTAATGCAGTTTCAAGCTGACTTGCTTGGTGTACCGGTACTACGTCCCATGGATACGGAGATTACCGCTAAAGGTGCGGCGCTACTAGCGGGACTAAAATCTGGACTATATGATGATAATACGATGATAGAGTCTTGGAAAGTGGAGNGTAGTTTTGAGCCAACGATGTCAGAAACAAANCGTCAAACGTATCTAGGTAAATGGCAGGATGCCATGACGCGCGCGNTGACTCAACTTTGATTTTTTGATGACAGTTTTATAAAGGTTTTATTGATAGATACTCAAAAGGCTATTAAACGGTGCAAACCTGCTNGCAGGATACATGCTGTAACGTAAGCTAATATTGGCGTTGACATAGCTTACATATCCGGTGTAGCTACTACCACGCAGATGATTTTATACTTAAATAGTAATGAGGTTGTTTACTAAAGAGGACATGAAGTGGACTTAGCCACTTCAGTTTTCTTTGATTTAGCTTGTTCAGCGCTACATTAGTGTTGAATCAGTGCCGAAACTGAAGAAGTTAAGCTCTTATTCAACCCTCATTTGAGAACTCTAAATTTATAACAATTAATTAAAGGATTAAACGATGAATAACAATAAGACTGATAATATAATTAATAATGAGCCAAGAGTAGACGCTCAAGGTAATGTCATTGATGCTAATGACCGCATTATCACTGATGACAACATGGTTGGCGGCGATAAGCAGCGTATCATAGATGACAATGCTCGCCGTATGGCAGACCAAGAAGTGGTCGATAGAAAAGTGGTCACTAACGATCCTGATAATATTGATCGTAGTGAAGTCAAACACATGTCAAAAGAGACAAAAGACGACCTAAACGCTGACATGATCACTGGTGAGCCAGGCTCGCATCCAGTAGGTACTGGTATTGGCGGCGTTGGCGGCGCAGCAGCTGGTGCGGCTATCGGTTCGATGGCAGGCCCACTAGGCACCCTAATCGGTGGCGCTATCGGTGCAGTCGTAGGTGGCGGTGCAGGTCATGCTTCAGCTGAAGCGATTAACCCGACTCATGAAGAAGCTTACTGGCGTGCTGAGCATGTGAATGCAAGCTATTATAAAGAGGGTCATGACTTTGACCGTGATCTAAATCCTGCTTATGCAGTCGGTTATGCTAATCGCGCTAAGTATCCCGCTGATGCTCGTTTCGAAGATCACGAAAGTGACCTAAAGCGCTCTTGGGAAGAGGTCAAAGGTGAGTCGCGTATGCAGTGGGAAGAAGCGCGTCTAGCCTCACGTGATGCTTGGAACCGTGTAAGTAGATAATAGCTGCATTAGTGAATAGGACAGTAAAAGTATCTTTACCTAATTTCTAAACAGGCAAAGATAAAAATAAAAGCTTCTAGAGTTGTTCTAGAAGCTTTTTTTTACGCTTATACTTTTGGCGTAAAGCGATTACAAAGTTATGTTATTCTGAGATTATCTATCACAACCTTTATAAAGAACGCAAATGGCTGTTACTAACGACCCTTCATCAAATAAACCTATGCTAAGCGCCTCTGAGCTGTCTGCTGATGTCGCAAGCTTCTATCAAGGTAAGTCGCGACAAGGACAAGCGCCAGGCCTTTGGACCCTCGTACTCTCTCAAGTTACGACTTGGATTTTTGCCCGCTCACTGATGAATGCCGCTATATTGGGCTTTTTTTATGGTATTGCCGGCGCTTTAGCTTATGCGATGTATTATTTTAGCTTTGTCACTGGCGCGCATATTGTCGATAGCCTACGTTTCAAGCATGGCTTTCATAACATGCAAACCTTTATGTATGACAAATTCGGTAAAACCGGCGAGCACTGTTTTAATGCCGTGATTAGCTTTCGGTTGGTGAGCGAGATATTTAGTAATTTATTAGTGTTTGGCTTTATTACGACCTTGTTTGTGGGCTTTAATGAGAGCTACTTAATAGTGTTTATTGCCATTGCTACCTTAATCTATTCTTCAATCGGCGGCTTACATACNGCGCTAAAGACTGATGTTATGCAAGCCTCGCTGACTATCGTAGCAATCGCAGTGCTAGCTATCGCTATGTTTATGCACCCGCTATTCTCTTTTACCGATATTGTCAGCTCTTCCAACACCGCCGATAATAAAGGCTGGATATTACTGATCGTTGCTTTTATTCAAGTTTGGAGTTACCCGGCCCATGATCCAGTGATGACGGACCGCGGTTTTCTAGCAGATCGTAGCACCACCAAAAAGTCATTTTATTATGCCGCGCCTATCTCCATGATTTGCATTATGCTATTTGGTCTGCTTGGTGTGTTTGCTCAGTTAAATAATGCTGGCGGTGCTACTGAGGTAACACAAACACTAAACAGCTTATTTTCGCCAGCGGTGATGCTGTTATTTTGTTTTGCGTTAATCGTTTCCGCGATCTCTACGCTCGACTCAACTTATGCGAGTGCCGCAAAACTCGTCGCTGTCGATATGAAACTTATTAAGCCGACAGTTAGAAACGGCAGATTGGTCATGATCGGCTTTTTGCTGGTAGGCTTAGGGTTTATTGCTACCGGCAGCAAGGACTTATTTGACGCCGTCGCTATCAGTGGTACGGCTTCGCTATTCTTAGCGCCGGTTGTATTTTTTAGTATTTGGTCTAATTGGCAGGTTAAGCCTTGGGCGCTCGTCATTAGCTTCGCTTCAGCTTTGCTAGCCGGCGTCATTTATATGCTAGAAAACGCGGGTTATGTTACATTAATGACCCCGCTTTTTGGTGTAGAGCACAAATACGTCAAGCTATTAATACTCTGTGTTGTCGCGTCATTACTCGGTTGCTTATCTTTTATAGTTGCTCGTAAAAAGGATGCATCAAAACCGTAAATAATCATACAACATGCCTGAGCTATATTTGCGAATGAGAGTTGCAAAGACGGTCCTTAAAAGTGTTGTAATATCGTTTAGTAATAAAGCAAACATACTTTTTGAACACGTGTTCAACACTAAGGTGAGCGACTTATGCTATGTTAAGACAGTTTAACGGTTGAGTTTAGTTTACCTTGTGAAAACTNCAGCGCCTAGACAAGTGGCATAGCTGATACGTTTTATCATACATTCATCTATTAGGCTGCTCACATCTTCACTGTTTATACTCTTTTTTATACATAATAAAAATAATAGGTTGTTTATGAGTCAAGATACCGCCAGTAATAATAGTTTTTATATTGCCACTGCTAATTTACTTAATTTTGCCAATCCCAATCGTATCTTTTATGAAAACGCACCAGCTTATACCAATAAGGCTTACGAGCATAAATTGAACGGACTAAGTAGCCTACTATCCAACGCTCATGCTGATATCATCGCTGTGCAAGAAGCTTGGGATAGCAGGGCAGTTGAGTCGTTGGCAATGTCATTAGGGTTTGAGGCTAAGGATGTCATTATTCCTTTAGCCAGTAATGAGCAATCAAGCCCCTATACCCAAGGCAGAGGAGCCATAGGGACGCCAGCGGTAGGTATTATTAGCCGCTTTGAGGCGATAGAGACAAGCTTGCTAGAAACCGTTGTCGATGAAGCGACAATTGATATTCCAGACATTGGNCCTTATCGTCAGTTTAAACGTCCGCCATTGTTGGTTANAGTCGAGGCTTATGGTCAGCCTATTACGATTATCACCGCTCATCTAAAAAGTAAACGTGCTTTTTTCTTACGTGATGATGATGGCAATTTGTTAGAGGATATGGATGACCCTAACATTCGGGTTCGCGCCAAACTGCGTAGTCTGTGTATGCGCGCGGCGGAAGCAGCATCTATAAGAATGACGATTATAGAGCGCTTAAAGCATACGCGAGAGCCTTTGATACTGCTTGGCGACATGAATGATGTCACTGGCAGCGTGACTACNCAGTTGATGACAGAGACAGGNGAGGTAAATTATGATAAAAGTATGCGCGATGTATCATTATTCGATGCAGCTCGCGTGCAAGCACGCTATGGTTGGATGAAGGATGTGGCATATACTCATATCTATCAGGGTATGCCAGAGGTTATCGATCAATTATTTGTCTCAGAAGAGTTTTTGCNCGAGAGTAAATTCGCTCTCGGTCACGTCGAGCGAGTAGATTATTTTAACGATCACTTAAAATGGGATTATGCTGATAGAGTCACTGATCATGGTATTATACGAGCGAAAATAAACATTCATGGCTGATGCTATATCTCATTAGCTATTATATTGTGGTTTAAGACAANGCCTGATTTTGCCGACTAAAAGTTAAATGGTTGTGATGCAATACATTATTTGCTAACGATAATAATAGCTATCATATTGTCTATTATTAAAGACCATATCAGTACTTGATTTAGGGCTGATGATTTGATGAAAACAAGTTATGGCAATAAGGCTAACATTAAGAGGTTTATAATGAGTGGACAAAAAGACGACAAAATCGAAGATGTGTTAGTAGACTCAGAGNTGGCCAAAAAACTGGTACCGAATAAATTTAAGTTTACCAGTCAGCAAGGCCGTGCTCGCCGTCAAAAGTTACTGATGGGTGCTAAAAAGCTTAGCGAAACCATGCCTATCAATGATATCACCTTAGCTGCGGTATGCGAAGAAGCAGGCATCCCGCGCGCTTCTGCATATCACTTCTTTCCTAATATTGAAGCGATATTTTTGGCCTTAAGGTTCTTGAATGCGATTGATATCTTAGAGATATTAGCGACCGTTGAGACCGAAGATTATGATAGATGGCAGGGCTACCTGATTGCACTTGTCAAGCGCTGTGTTGAGATTTTTCATGATGACGAGACTAAAGCGAAGCTGATATATGACACCAACACTCCTGATTTTGAGGGGGATAGTTTTGGTGAGGATATGGATCATCAGGTCATCGAACTGGTTCACAAGCGCTTATCTGAGCGTTATGAGATGCCTGATTTTGACAACATAAAAGAGATCTTATTAGTGACTTATGGCATTATCAATGCGATATTTACCTTATCTTATCGCCGTCATGCCAGTATCACTGAGCACTATGTGCAAGAAGCGGGAACGGCGTCAATTGCTTATCTGCGCTGCTATCTTCCCGAAAACTTGCCTCGTAAAGAGGCATAAAAGCTACCGCTGAAGTTTAATGACAATAAAGCCGACTCAATGTCGGCTTTTTGCGGTTTATGCGTTAAGGGATCTCTGTAAGAACAGCATTAAAACAAAACTAGCTACATCGTTTATTGAATTTATTATTGCTAAGGCTATCATGGATAATAAGCTATCTTAGCCAAGAGGGCCAATCTAAAAACTGCAATGAGAACTATGACTGAATATTATGATTTTTATTACCAATAATATTACTTTGAACGACAATGAAGTAGAGATTAATGCTATACGCGCTCAAGGTGCAGGGGGTCAAAACGTCAATAAAGTCGCCTCTGCTATTCATCTGCGCTTCGATATCAGAGCCTCAAGCCTGAGCGATCTACACAAAACACGCCTGTTAACCAGTAAAGATAGTCGCATTAATAAAGACGGCATATTTGTGCTCAAAGCCCAGCAATATCGAACCCAAGAGCGTAATAAAATAGACGCCATCGAGCGTCTACAGGCCTTTATCAAGCAAGCCACTTATGTAAATAAAACTCGAAAAGCAACGAAACCAAGCCGTAATGCCAAACGTAAGCGAGTAGATAATAAGACTCAGCGAGGTAAAGTCAAAGCGTTAAGGGGTAAGGTTGATTACTAGCTAAGGCTTTAATTTTACTCACCACTGCTGTCGCATCCATAAACTTTAATTATAAAATTTTAATTATATTGTGAGACCCTTCTATGACCTCATTACTTCCGCGTTTATATTCGTTTCGTCGCTGTCCTTATGCGATGCGGGCGCGCCTTGCTTTATTATTTGCTGAATTACCAGTTGAGCTACGAGAGATCGTGCTAAAAAACAAACCAAGCCAAATGTTAGCGATTAGTCCGAAAGGCACAGTACCCGTCTTGCAGCTGCCTGAGGGCAGGGTAATTGAAGAAAGCCGAGACATTATGGTATGGGCGCTTGAACACAATGACAAACAAGGACTGCTCGATGCTAAGCTTATTAAGCAGGCGAATGACTTACTGGACAAAAATGATCATGAGTTTAAACACTGGCTTGATCACTACAAATATGCAGACCGTTATCCTGAGATGAGTCAGGCTGAGTATCAAGAGCGAGGCGAGGTATTCTTACAGAGTTTAGAGGCCTTGCTAAATAAAAATGCTTATTTGCTAGGTGATAGCATCAGTATTGCTGATATTGGCATTATGCCTTTTGTACGCCAGTTCGCTCACGTAGACCGCGATGTTTTTTATGGCTTGCCTTACCCAAAGCTGCAAAGTTGGTTACAGGACTGGCTAGAACATCCGCTATTTAAGCAAGCTATGACGAAGTTCGATCCTTGGCAAGAAGGCGACGAGGTAATCATATTCCCTAATTAAAGTAGATATATCATTCAGCCAGTTTAAAATTACATTATAGACAATGAATTTGTCGTCTATTGCCAAGTACAAGCCAATGCTCTGTATAATGAGACAATAGAACATTCCTTTAGCGATACGCTTTTAACTAGAAGACTTTACTATGCCAAACCAACGTCCGTTATATATTCCCTTTGCAGGTCCTGCGCTATTAGAAACCCCTTTACTAAATAAGGGTAGCGCCTTTTCACCAGAAGAACGTGATAGCTTTAATTTAACCGGATTATTGCCTCATACCATCGAGACGATTGAAGAGCAATCTTTGCGCGCTTATCATCAACTTCGCTCATTCACTGACGACATGGATAAGCATATTTACTTACGCAACATTCAAGATACCAATGAGACCTTATTTCATCATTTGATTGACCAACATATTGAAGAGGTCATGCCGCTCATCTATACCCCAACGGTTGGGCAAGCTTGCGAGAAGTTTTCGCAGATTTATCGCCGAAAGCGCGGTATATTTATCTCTTATCCCGAGCGTCATAAAATCGATGATATGCTACAAAACGCCACTAAACAAAAGGTAAAAGTGATCGTAGTCACTGACGGTGAGCGTATATTAGGCCTAGGCGATCAAGGCATTGGCGGTATGGGTATTCCTATCGGCAAATTATCTTTGTATACCGCGTGCGGCGGTATCAGCCCTGCTTACTGTCTACCAGTCTTATTAGATGTCGGTACCAATAATCAGCAGCTGCTTGATGACCCTATGTACATGGGCTGGAGAAATCCGCGTATCTCTGGTGAAGAATACAATGAATTTGTCGATTTATTTATTCAAGCCGTTAAGCGGCGCTGGCCAGAGGTNCTCTTACAATTTGAAGATTTTGCACAAGAAAACGCCACGCCACTATTAAATAAATATCGCGATCAATTATGCTGCTTTAATGATGATATTCAGGGTACGGCTGCGGTTTCAGTCGGTGCATTGATCGCAGCATGCTTAAACAAAGGCCAAAAACTCAGTGAGCAGAACATAGCGTTTTTGGGTGCAGGATCGGCAGGCTGCGGTATNGCNGAGCATATCATTCGCCAAATGCAGCGTGAAGGCTTAAGTGAGGCGCAGGCACGCAGACAGGTATTTATGGTGGATCGTTATGGCCTACTCACCGATAACATGACAGAGCTACAAGCGTTCCAAGTGCCACTAGTGCAAAAAGAAGCAGATATGCAGCACTGGGATAAGAGTCAGAAACTTGGGCTTTTACAAGTGGTTAAACAAGCAAAGATAACGGTATTGTTTGGGGTTAGCGGGCAAAAAGGTCTGTTTACCCAAGAGATTATTGAGTCTTTATGTGCCAACACAGAACATCCTATTGTGCTACCGCTGTCAAACCCAACGTCTCGCGTTGAAGCCACACCGCAAGAAGTGACAAACTGGAGCGACGGACGCGCAATCATTGCTACGGGTAGTCCTTTCGCCAATACCACTTATAATAGTCAGTCTTTTGAAGTGTCACAGTGTAATAATAGCTATATATTCCCAGGTATAGGCTTGGGGGTCTTGGTAGCACGGGCAACAGGTATCAGCGATAATATGCTCATGGCCGCAAGCCAGGCCCTAGCAGATATATCTATGGAATACAAAAAAGCACCCGGTGCTATATTACCGCCCATCAACGTCATTAAAGAGATCAGTGAAAAAATAGCTCATGCTGTGGCAATGCAAGCTGTTGAAGATAAGCTTGCCCTGCCAGTCACGGCAGAAAACCTACAACGTCGATTAGAAGCAAATTTTTGGTTACCTGAGTATCGTAATTATCGCCGTACTTCTTTTTAGGGCTATAAAATATAAAGAGATAAGCTGATTATTATCAAAAATAGTAGTCAGCTCATTAATGATAATTACTTATATATTATTAGCTTGGATGATAATAATAACTTGAGCTTTTTAAACAACAAAAAACCCTTACAAGTCAATGACTGTAAGGGTTTAAATTTGGTGGGCCCAGTATCAACCATATTTAATCAATAAGTTTTTGATTTACATGTTATTTATTAAAAATAGTTTTGGTTATACCAACGATTATACCAACAAATGAGTTGGTGATATACTCAGCGATCAATCAACATGGTAAAGAGTTTGACCTAAAATACTATTGTTATTTATTGTTAATACAGCGTTTTCTTGTGGCTATATTAGGGGCTGTATAGAATTGAGAAAACATTGAAAAAAATAAGCAACGCCTTACTCTAATGTTTACCACAACAAAGAAACAAGGCGTCACTTATGGCTCGCACCAAGCTCAACGATGAACATTGGCACAAGCTATTTATTATATTGCGACAAATTAACGTATATAACAAGCCCAATCTAAGACGTACCGTTGAAGGCATGTTGTACCGCATACGAGTAGGCTGTCCATGGCGAGACTTACCTTCTTATTTTGGTCATTGGTCTAGCATATATCATCAATACCGTTACTGGCGTAAAACCGGTAAATGGCAAAAGCTCATGAAGATAGTCACAGCAAACTATGATAGTGAATGGTTATTTATAGACGGTAGCGTGGTCAAAGCTCATCAGCATAGTACAGGCGCAGCCAGTCATCTTGATGAGGCCATTGGTAAAAGCGTTGCAGGTAATAGCAGCAAACTGCACTTAGTGGTCGATGCTTGTGGCAACCCTATACATGTTGAGCTGTCAGGTGGGCAAGTACATGACTCTAAGATGGCAAAGGCGTTGATATTTAGCACGATTAATAACCAGACTAAAGCGGTGATTGCAGACAGGGGCTACGATAGTAGCGATATTAGAGAGTGTATCTTCACGCACTGTGCTCAGTCAGTCATACCTGTTAAGTCGAACTCTAAAAGCTGTAACGACACACTAGATTGGTATTTGTATCGTTGCCGTCATTTGGTAGAAAACGCTTTTGCTAGATTGAAACATTTTAGGGGCATTGCCACGCGATATGATAAGCTCAAAGATAGCTATGCAGCGGCGGTAATGCTCGCTTGTGTCTTTATCTGGTTGCCCCTGATTTGAATTCTATACACACCCTAGTAATATTTATAAATTATTGAGGAAT
>FUFK010038089.1_pt1 | contig 12838 bp, 9 predicted proteins | sample 1021851 | NCBI WGS metagenome assembly FUFK01 (sample SAMEA51879418, study PRJEB19060) | metagenome | reverse complement strand
TGAGGCGGTCTGTGCTGCGGCAGACGCGCTACGCCAGACGCAGGTGGGCAACGTGGTCAGTTATGTGATCAACCGCAACATTAACTACACCAACGTGTGCCATTACAGCTGCCGATTTTGTGCATTNTCAAAAGGGGGCGGTGAGGTGGCTTCCGGCCGCACTGCCTACGACCTCGATGGTGCGGAGCTGTACAGACGGGTTCAGGAAGCGGCCGCGCTGGGTGCGACAGAAGTATGTTTGCAGGGGGGCATTCATCCTGACTATACCGGGCAGACCTATCTGGACATCATCGAGACGGTGAAGGCGGCTGCGCCTGATATGCATGTGCACGCTTTTTCTCCGCTGGAAATCGATCAGGGCGCCAAGACTTTGGGCTTGTCGTTGGAGCGCTACCTCAGGCTNTTGAAGGAAGCGGGGCTGNATTCATTGCCGGGTACNGCTGCGGAAGTACTCGATGAGGAGGTACGCGCGATGCTGTGTCCCGACAAGGTCACCAGTGCTCGTTGGCTGGAGATTATGGAGTGCGCTCATGAGGTGGGTCTGTTCAGCACCGCAACGATCATGTTCGGGCATGTTGACTCTCCGTCCGCATGGGTCACGCATTGGCAGCGGGTCATTGAGTTACAAAGGCGCACAGGCGGGTTTACCGAGGTCGTGCCGCTGCCTTTCGTCAGCGAGGGCGCGCCGCTGTATCGCCGCGGTGAGTCGCGTCCAGGGCCAACCTGGCGCGAAGCACGCCTGATGCACGCGGTACTGCGACTGAACGTTGGGCATTTCATTCCCAACATTCAGGCCTCCTGGGTGAAGTTAGGGCGCGCTGGTGCCCTGGATATGTTATCGGCGGGAGCCAATGATCTGGGCGGTGTACTGATCAATGAGAGCATCACCCGGGCAGCCGGCGCGGCCCACGGCCAAATGTGGCATCCCGAAGCGCTGTCGCAGGCCATCGCGGGGGCAGGGCGCATCCCGCAACAGCGAAACACCCGATACGAGCCACTGCAGACCAGTAGCATTGATCTTCAGCTGGCCGCGATCCGCTGGGTCTGTGAGACGCCTGCGGGGCGGGTGGCCACCTCCAAAACCGTAGAAAGCGCCTGACGCGTAGGGGCTTGACGCTTGTTGTCGAATCTGGCTTGCTACCAACATGCAAGAGGCATAAAGCGGGCGGCCTGATAGGGTTTCGAAAGCCTCTCTTATAGTGAGTTATCTTGCAGAAAATAGCGGTTAAACGCCGCAGAAAGGGGGAGTATCGGTGAGCGATGAGTTAATTGCCCGCCTGGACCAACTGGAGTCTCGACACCACATCGAGGCGCTGGTCAGCAATTATTGTCACGGTTTCGACAAGCGAGACTTCGATCGGTTTTTGTCGATCTGGTGGGATGACTGCGTGTGGAAAATTGGTCCACCTTTTGGCGATTTTGCCGGTCACGATGGCATTCATGAGGCGGTATACGAGGTGCTCTGGCCTGCTTGGGCGCAATCGCAGCACGTGACGTCGAATTTGGTGGTGGAGTTCACCGGGCCCGATACAGCGACCGGGCTCTGCGACGTGGACTGTATGGGGCTGCTGACGGACAGCACCGAAGCCACCTTCGTCGGCGCCACCTACAAAGACAGCTACGCGCGACGTGACGGTATTTGGCGGATCTCCGAGCGGGAGGTCACCATCCATTATTTCAACCAATTCGCGGGCACGACACTTAGTGCTCCGGAAGGGTAGTTCTGCGTTGAAGAACTTGACGCCCAATAAATCAAAACAGCCACAACACATGAAGAGGGTAAAGCCATGAAAATAGGATCAAGACAGACTGTTCTGAGCGCTGCGGTATTGGCCGCTCTGGCGGCGCTGCCCGTTGCGCCCGTTGCGCTCGCGCAAGAAGGGTTGATGCTGGAGGAGGTCGTGGTCAGTGCGCGAAAGAGGACCGAAGACCTTCAGGACGTNGGTCTCTCGGTGAGTGCTTTGACCGAGACAGAGATCAATCGCACCTTTGCGCGCGACATCAGAGACCTCGCGTTTATCTCCCCAAACCTGATTTTCGACGACACCTCGCAGGGCCCGGGTGGTAACGCGGCGCTTTATATCCGCGGGGTCGGTGTGGCCGATGTGGAGAAAAACTTCGATCCTGCGGTGGGTGTCGAGATCGACGGCTTGTTCATCGGTGCGAACAGTGGCGCGATTTTGCGCAGCATCGATTTGGCATCAGTGGAGGTGCTCAGAGGACCTCAGGGTACCTTGTTCGGTCGTAATACGGTCGGCGGCACCATTCGCGTCGAGAGAACCCGGCCCACGGGTGAGCTCGGCGGCAAGGTGCGAGTTGGTTACGGGGACTATGACAACTACTGGTATGACGGCATTTTGAATTTCGGTGTTACAGACAATCTCGCCGTGAAGCTGAGTGCTGCCCGAAACAACCTGCGTGACGGCTACTACGAAAATGTNGNCCTGGGTCGCGATGAGGGCAAGATCGATTATCAGTCGTACGGGTTTAACGCGCTCTGGAACGCGACAGACAACTTTGAGCTGGAATACACCTATACCAACGAAGAGACGGATCAGGATACGCCGCCACTCCTCAACGTAGGGCAGCCCGATCAGTTGTTCTGTAGTGGATTTAACCTGTGCGCTCCTAGCGTCAACCTGCCGACGACGGGTGATCGCTACAAGACCTCGCGCGTGATCTACGAGCCCACAACCTGGACAGAGTTTCCGCTACCGGACGGCATCGTGGTCTCCTCACCGGACGATCTGGCACTAAACACCGACGATGCCACATTTGACGCCGAGACCCACATCATCGAAGCGCGCTGGGACATCACGGAAAATCTCAGAATGAACTACATCTACGGTAGGTTTGAAACTGAGGAGACCATTGTGTCCAACTGGACGGCTGAAGAGCCGATGCTCTTCGGCACAGATCGACCCGCCGAGTATGAGCAGCAAAGTCACGAGCTGCGCTTTACTTATGATGCGGGTGGTGCACTGAAGCTGGTGGCGGGCGTCTATGATTGGCAGTCTGAATACGACATTCGGCTGCGCAGCTGGATTACCTTTGTTGTCCCGGGCGTCGTTCTGGACATTCCCCAGTACACGCATCAGGAGACCGACTCGCGAGCGGCGTTCTTTGAAGCAGATTACGCCTTCAATGACAGCTGGACCTTGACGGTGGGCGGTCGATACACCAAGGATGAGAAGCTGACGCGACAGCGCGGTAACTTGCCCGCAGATGCTGACACTGACTGGAGCGAATTCACGCCTAAAGTGGGTCTGCGCTTTCGCCTGAATGACGATGCCATGCTTTATGCCACTTATTCGGAGGGCTACCGCAGCGGAGGATACAATGGCCGCGTCGACAGCTTTGAATCGGCGACCATCCCCTACAACCCGGAGTTTCTTGAAAATTACGAGGTGGGTTTCAAATCCGAGTTCGGTGGTGGTCGCTTCCGTCTGAACGGCGCCTACTTCTATATGGACTACAAGGACAAGCAGGAAGAAATCGGTCTGAAGTCTGATGGCGCTACCGGGCAAAGAATCTCAGTGTTCAATGCGGCAACCGCTACGATGAAAGGTATCGAGCTTCAAGGTCAGGCTCTGGTGAGTGAGGGTCTCACTCTGGCAGCTAATTTCGGTTACCTCGACTCGGAATATGACGAGTTCACCTTTGATTCGGGGTTCGGCATTGTCGATAACAGCGGTCTCGAATTCAGGCGTGCCCCGGAGTACACCGGCTCCATATCCGGAACCTATGAATGGGATATGGCGGGAGGCCAAGCTTGGATTCGCGGTGCCTTCCGTTTCATTGACGACTTATTCGTAGAGCAAACCAATAGAGCGGAGCTGAAGAACGGTAAACAGAACTATCTGGATGCGTCGATTAATTATCAGCGAGGTGGCGCGACATTTAGCTTGTTTGGCCGTAACTTAACTGACGAGGATGCGCTGGCGCATGGCCTCAATGTTTCTGGCTTGTGGTCCTATGCTACGCCGGTTGCTCCGAGAACCTGGGGAGTAGAGGTCGTGTACGATTTCGGTAATTAAAAGGCCGAGTAGCGTTTCACATAATCTGAGAGGCGCTCATTGTGAGCGCCTCTTTTGTTTTGGGCGTGTGCACTGACAGTGCCAAGCGAGAAATAAAGAAAACAAAAAGGGAGACCGGGATATGGGTCGCATAACTGACAAGGTTGCGGTGATTACAGGAGGTGCGAGCGGCATCGGTGCGGCAGCCGCTGAGAAGTTGCTGGGTGAGGGTGCCTATGTAGTGCTGGGTGATATTCAAGAACAGGCGGGGGCCGACATGGTGGCAGTGCTGGGCGATCGGAGTCGCTTTAAAGTTTGTGACGTTACCAAAGAAGAGCAAGTCGAGGCGTTGGTTCAATCTGCCGTTGATGAATTCGGCAGGATCGACGTGATGTTCAACAATGCGGGCATCGTGGGTGCTTTGGGCCCTCTGGAGTCGACCACCGCAGAGGAGTGGCAGTTCACGTTAGACATTCTCCTTAATGGTGTTTTCTACGGCATGAAGCACGCCTCGAAGCACATGAAACAAGCGCGATCCGGGTCCATTATCAGCATGTCGAGTGTGGCCGGTGTCACCGGTGGCTTGGGTCCCCACGCCTACGCTGCAGCCAAGCACGCGGTGGTCGGTATTACTCGAAATTTAGCTGCAGAAGTCTGCGCATTCGGTGTCAGGGTGAATTGCATTGCGCCATACAGCGTGGCGACACCAATGGTCGCTCAGGCCTATTTGGATGATCACACCGATATTGATTCGACGCTAAAAATGTTGACCGATGAGTCGCCTCTCAGCGGGCGACCGGGTTTAGCGGATGACGTTGCGAATGCTGTGCTGTGGCTAGCTAGTGACGAATCGGGTTATACGAGCGGCCACACGCTGACCATCGATGCGGGCATTACGACGGGATCCATGGCGGGTCCGCCACGCTTTGCCGAGAAGGCGCCTTTGATGAGAGAAGCTGGAAAGCGAGGGGTAGAGTGATGGCTGACACGGGAGATCTGGCTTCTATAACTGAGTTAATGATTCAGTACTGTGATTTGATCGATTGTGGTGATTTGGCCGGCTGTGCTGCGCTGTTTGAGAAAGGCGCGTGGGGGATCGTCGGCACGCTCGCTCAAGGTGCGGAGGAAGTCAGTGCACAACTTGATAACGTCACCTTATATGATGGAAGGCCGAACACCCGTCATCTGATGAGCAATGTTGCCATCAACGTTGATCCGTCAGGCCAGACGGCGGTCGCGAAAAGCTGCATTACAGTGATGCAGCACGTACCGGATGACTTTGCGATGCAGGCGATATTCATTGGATCGTACAACGATACCTTCGCGAAAGACGGTGATGCCTGGCACTTTGTGGAGAGAGCGATTACGCCAGATCTGATTGGCGACATGTCGCGACACAGGGCCGATATGAATTGAGACGGGTTGAACGTTGCACATCATCGATTACAACCTGATTTAGCGGGTTGCTTGAGCTGAGACGGCTTCGATTTACGAAAACGAGGAGTGAAAATGAGCGGTAGGCTGGAGGGTAAAGTCGCGGTCGTTACCGGGGCTGCCAGTGGGATCGGTGCGGCAACGGCGAAGACTTATGTGGATCACGGTGCCCGAGTGGTATTGGGCGACATTCAGGATGAGGCGGGCAAGAGCATGGCCGCCGCACTGGGTGGCTCGACCCATGCCATTTATCGTCACTGCAATGTGACGGAAGAAGCGGACGTTCAGGGACTGGTAGAGGCCGCTGTCTCGGAGTTCGGCCAAATCGATGTGATCTTCAACTGCGCGGGCATTGTCGGTGCGGTGGGTCCTATATCTACCACGCCTGCTGCGGAGTGGAAGCTCACCATCGATATTATGATCAATGGTGTCTTTTATGGCATGAAGCATGCTGCTCGATACATGAAGGAGGCTGGCTCCGGCTCGATCATCAGCATGTCCAGCACCGCAGGTGTAATGGGCGGGTTGGGTCCTCATGCCTACGCGGCGGCCAAACACGCGGTTGTCGGGATGACGAAGAATGTGGCGGCCGAAATGGGCGGCTACGGAGTGCGTGTGAACTGTATTGCGCCTGCAGGGATGGCCACGCCAATGGTAGCTGATGTATTGACGGGAGATCACCATAACCTCGATGACACGATTGCGGCGCTGGCGGAGGCATCACCCCTGAAGGGCCGCGCTGGTCTGGCCCAGGACGTCGCCAACGCAGCGCTCTGGTTGGCTAGTGAAGAGTCAGGCTATACCAGTGGTTTGACCCTGACAGTGGACGCCGGTACTACAACCGGTTCCACTGCAGAACCGCCGGCGTTTGCCGAGTATGCGCCCATGGTGCGTGAGGCGGGGCGAAAGGGCGTCGACTGACAGGCCGCTCTACTTACTGAGGCAGGCTGAAAACGAATAGCCCCTGGCCATCTGGGGGCTGATAAATATCGGGGAAAATCACCGCGGTCAGCGCCCGGAATACACCAATACCTGCTGGAATTGCGACGAACTGTCTCCCCTCGGCCTCATAGGTAATGGGGTAGCCATGGGCCGGTGCTGGCAGGCGAGTGGACCATAATCGCTCGCCCGTCTCGNTATCGAACGCNTGTAAATGCCTGTCCAAATCNCCAATGAAGAGCAGGCCGCCATCGGTCGACAGGGCGCCGCTCAAGAATAACGCCGGCTGTTCCACTTTCCAACGAACTTCCATCGTGCGCACATCGATCGCCAGTAGGGCGCCCGCCAGGCCCTCTTTGCCCGGCATGGGGTAGGTGGCGACATCGGCACCATAGCCACCGCCGCCGGGGCTCAAATCCACCTCACGAGGGGTCATGTCAGAACATAGTTGATGCATGGGCAGGAAGAGCAAATGTCGCGCATCGTCGTACGTCGCAGACTGCCAGTTGTGGCCCCCGTATATGCCGGGGCATGCGGTGTAGGTGTCACCGATACCAGCGGTGGCGATATCCTTCCGGTAGGTCAACTGCCCGGTGCCTCGATCAACCTCGAAAATTGTTTGGTCCATAGTGTCGAGCAAATCCAGATAGTCACCGGTGGCGCGATCCAATTTCCATAAAATGCCGTCCTTGCCCACCGTCAGCAGCGTTTGCTCATCGTCGATATCAGCGAGTATTCGTTCGAAACCGACCTCCATATCGATGGTCTCACCGGGGATGTGCTGAAAGTGCCAAACCAGTTCCCCTGTTTTGGGTTTCACGGCCAACGTGGCGTTGGTGTAGAGCGCGGCGTCTTCAACTGACATGCCCCGGCTAGGCGCTGCCCAAGGTTTGGGTTGAGAGGTGCCAAAGTAAACGAGATCCAGCCCGGGGTCATAGGATCCGGCTATCCAGATATCGCCTCCTCCGCGGCGATCGGGGCTCACATCACCCCAGCTGGCGTATTCGGGCGTCCCGGGCTCCGCCAGCGTTGCCGTTCGCCAGAGTTCCTCGCCGGTCTTGGGGTCATGGCCGGTAATGAAGCAGCCATCTTGTGTAAACAGNTCACAGCCGTTGATACCGCTAACGACGATACCGTCGGCCACAATGGGCCCCGCGCTGTGNGTAAAGGCCTCCCGATAGTCGGCTTTCTCGGTACGCCAGAGTTCGAATCCGGTTGTCGCGTCGATGGCCACGATGGCAGCGTCGTAGGTCGTCAGAAACAGGCGGTCCTGCCACAGTGCGATATTGCGGGTGGGCCCGCCTAGCATCTTGGAGGCCGGCGGGAACTCGTATTGATATTCCCAGATCAGTTCACCGGTTGCGGCCTCGATCGCTTGAATCTTGTTGTGGGCATGGGTCAGGAACATGATCCCGTCTCGCACCAGCGGGGTGGGTTGGTTGCTGCCTTGGTGCATGGCCATTGACCAGGTCATACTCAGTCTAGAGACGTTATCTCTGGAGATGTCGACCAATGGACTGTGCGCATGTCCGTCCGGCGTTCTCCGCCAGTTCAACCAGTCGGCGGCGTCAGGCTGATTGAGCTCCTCGGTGGTCACGGGCTTGAAGTCGTCAACGCGNCGCGTAGTGAAGGNACCGGCACTGCGCGCCATGTCCATGACGCTCCCTGCCTCGGCAAACTCTACCACCTCGATGTTGTCCGCAGGCGTGCCGGTGAGCGCCTCCGCCGAGCTGACAAGTAAGGCGTCCGCGTCAAGGCCAGATTGACTTATCACATATTGCGCGATGCTCGCATGCTGCGCCGGAGACAGGCTNTGNGCCTCTCCAGGTGGCATTTCTGCACTCTGGTAAGTGAGAAAAGATTGAGCAGAGACCGCGGCCCATTTGTTAGCAAATGCTGGACCGGAGAGGGCGGCGCCATGAGCTGAGCCCCTCAATGTGGCGGCGTGACAGCTCGCACAATGCTCACCGTAAAGGCGCTCGCCGGTGNCGGTGGCCGCCCAGGACAGCGGTGATATCGCGGCAACCAGGAAGAGTATTGCGGCCCAGTTAGTATGGACCCGTGCCACCCCTGAAAGTGAAGATTCGTTCATCGAGCATCCCCCTGATTTCTGCTCGGATAGGCAGAAGATCAGGCTCCGCCAGCGCTCATTAGTGCGGCTCTGTCGCGCTCCGAGCTTGGCAAAAAATGACCATATTTTTCCAATGCTTTNGCTCGCTGAGTCGGTGTGTGATAACTCGGGAATAGGGCATCGTGCGCGGAGTAATTTCGCAGTACGGCTTTGGCGACCGCAACCTTGTGAACCTCTGTCGGGCCATCCACCACGCCCAATTCCGGAATGTTCGCCCACATATTCGCTAGTGGCGTCTCATCAGAACTGCCGAGGCTGCCATGCAGGTGCATCGCCCGGGATACAATCTCTACCAACACTTTGGGTGTCGCGGCTTTGATGGCGGCGATTTCTTTGCGCACTTCCCGGTTATATTCCTTGTGTTTGTCGATCAGCCAAGCGGTGTAGAGCACATGCAGTCGGTACTGCATCATCATCGTGTAAGCGTCAGCAATTTTTTCTTGCGACATTTGCTTGTCCGCCAGCAGCTCACCCTTAGTACGGCGGCTTAGTGCGCGTTCGCACATCATATCGATCGCACGTCGGATGACGCCGACCGTGCGCATGGCGTGGTGCACCCGACCACCACCCAGACGGGTTTGCGCCACATGGAAACCCTGTCCCTCGTTACCGAGCAGGTTCTCTGCGGGGACACGGCAATCCTTAAACGAGATATAGGCATGCACGCCGTCGCCCTGTTCGATGTAGGGACCGACCGCGGAATTGCGGATGATCTCCATGCCCGGTGTGCCTTGCTCCACAAGGAAAATCGACGCGCCCTCATGGATGGGAACGTCCGGATTGGTCACCACCATGACTAGTAGAAAAGCGGAAAAGCGGGCGTGGGAGGCAAACCACTTCTCGCCATTGATCACCCAGTCATCGCCGTCTTGGGTTGCTGCACACAAGAACTCTCCCGGATCGGCGCCTGCCTGAGGTTCTGTCATGGAGTAACAGGAGGCGATTTCGGCATTGAGTAGCGGTTTGAGATATTTTTCCTTCTGCTCCGGCGTGCCGAATTTGGCCAGAATCTCCGCGTTGCCGGAATCGGGAGCCTGACAGCCGAATACGCTGGGTCCAAAGCGGCTGCGACCGAGAATCTCATTCATGAGCCCCAGACTGACCTGCCCGTAACCTTGCCCGCCCAGCTCGGGCTCCAAATGGCACGCCCAGAGCTGCTTCTGTTTGACCACCTCTCTGAGCGGCGCCATGGCGGAAAAAGCCGGGGAATTGGGGTCCCATGGATCACCAGGCTCACGGAATACCAGATCTAGGGGTTCAATTTCCTCGCGGGTAAATTCGTCAATCCAGTCCAGTGATGCCTGAAATTCCGGGTCTGTTTCAAATGACCACACGCCTTTTCCTCCTGAGGGTATCTATCGTCGGCTCTCGTACCGTGGGGCAGCCGTCAGGCTTGCCAAATCAGGGCGCTAGTTTAGACTTGCTAGACGCAAACAAGCAACGAGACCGATAAGAAATAAAAGGGTTTGCGGCGCGTTGATGCGCAATTCAGGAGTGAATACTATGGCGGGCGATGGAGTCTGGATCGTCACCGGTGCCTCGCGGGGGATTGGTGCGGCGATCGCACGGCTGGCAGTCGATGCGGGGCATAACGTGGCACTGATCGCGCGGNGTGAATCCGTNATGGAGCTTGCTCAGTCGCTCGGGGAGTCCGCGGCAGGGTTCCAGTGCGACGTGGCTGANCCAGCCTCAGTTAGCGAAGCGGTTGACGCGATCGTGGCACGTTTCGGACGCGTTGAGGTGCTGGTCAACAATGCGGGCGTGCACCGCGGCGGCAAGATACACCGCCTGACCGACGAGGCATGGCAAGAGGTGCTTCAGGTTAATCTCACGGGTGCCATGAATATGACCCGGGCCGCTGTGCCGCACATGAGCGAAGGCTGCGCAGTGGTCAATGTAGGCGCGGTGGTGGGTTTCCGTGGCTTCCCCGGCGACTCGGCCTATGCCTCCTCCAAAGCGGGGTTGTCGGGGCTCACTCAGGCGCTGGCGATTGAACTGGCGCCAAAAGCCATCACGGCCAATCTGGTGATTCCGGGTCTGGTGCTCACCGAAATGACATCCGAACTGAGCGAGGCCGCACTCGATAAAATGACGCAGCAAATTCCGTTGCGACGATTTGCCGAGGATCGCGAAGTCGCCGAGGTGGTGTGTTGGGTGGCGCAGAGTCGATACATGACAGGCGCGGTCGTGCCGGTGGATGGCGGCCTGCTGTCCAGCTTCGGTGTGGTGTGATGACGTCGGAGGCCACCGAGCAGGTTGCTGACTGGCTGCGCGACTCTCTGGGCTGGGCACAGGCTGAGTTCGTGTCTGCCCTGGCCGGCGGCAACTCCAATCTGACATGGCAGTTCCGGGACGACGAAAAAGCTTGTGTCGTGCGAACACCCCCCGCTGANGATATCTCGCCAACGTCTGCGCGAGGCATCCAGCGGGAGGCACAAATCCTGCAGGCGATCGCCGATTATCCGGTCAAGGCGCCGGGCGTGCTGGCCTGGTGCGATGACGAGACGGTGATCGGTCGGCCGTTTCTGGTGCAGGAATGGGTCGATGGTGTGGCGCTGACTGATGCCTTGCCGTCCGCCTATGCCGACTCGCCTGACAGCGTGAACCGTCTCGGTGAGGATTTGATCGATCAGCTGGCTGCGCTCCACGCCGTGCCTACCGATTTGGAAGCACTTGCGAAGCTGGGGCGTCCCGAGCGCTTTGTTGAACGACAGATTGAGCGCTGGCTGGGCGTCCGCAGGGAACACGCGGTCAGGGATCTGCCCGAGCTCTTCTCTCTCGGAGANTGGCTGCAGCGTAATGTGCCCGNAGCGTCGGCGCCCGCCGTCATTCACGGGGATTACCACCTTGATAACACCTTGGCTTCTAAGGAGCACCCGGAGATCCTCGCGATCATCGATTGGGAGCTCGCCACGGTGGGCGACTGTTACATGGACGTCGCGCTGATGCTTATGTTTTGGGGCGACTATCGCACACAGGAGCCGCCTGCNTTTAGCGCCTTGCAGGCGGTGTCACGGCGTGCTGCCGTGGTCAGTCGACGAGAGCTGGCCGGTCGCTGGGCAGAGTCGCTGGGCCGGCCGCTTAACCATATGAACTTCTATATGGCGCTGGCTTTCTGGCGNTTGGCGGCGATCATTGAGGGTGCCTACGGGTTGCATGTCGCAGGCAAGCTCGACTCTGACTACGCACGTGGCCTGGAGTATGACGTGCCGGCACTCCTAGCTGAGGCACAAGCCGCGGCGGCGGGGGACTGGTAGGCGGCATGGCGAACAACATGACGAGCACGATGATGAATACCCCGCTGGGGGTGAAGACGCTGCACCGGTTCGGCGCGCGACATTTCGGCAGTAGTCGCGTCGGTGACTACGACGGTCAGCAAATACAGTGGCGCAGTTATGCGGACATTGACGCGAGCAGTGCACGCCTTGCGAACGCGTTGACGCGTCTGGGTATAGTGCCCGGTGACCGCGTCGGCACGTTCATGTGGAACAGCACCCAGCACCTTGAAACGTATTTGGCGGTACCGTCACTGGGCGCAGTGCTGCATACCCTGAATTGTCGGCTTTCTACGAAGCACATCGCCTACATCATCAATCATGCTGCCGATCGATTCCTGGTACTCGATGCGCGGTTAATCGACAGCTTTTTGCCGGTCCTGCCACTGATTCCCGATGTCGAGCATGTGATTGTGTCGGGGGGCGGTGATGAGGCTGCCGGCTCGCTGAATGATCCACGTGCCGTGTCCTACGAGGCATTGCTGCGCAAAGCGGAAGACGCTTTCCCATGGCCCGAGCCTGAGGAAAACGCGGCCGCAGGTATCTGCTACACGAGTGGCACCACAGGTAACCCAAAGGGCGTGGCTTACAGCCAGAAAACCACCTATCTGCACGCGCTGGCCTCGCGTTCTGTAGACAGCTTTGCGGTGCAGGAGCGGGACATGATCCTGATGCTGCCATCGATGTTCCACGCCAATGCTTGGGGGTTTCCCTACAGCGGCTGGATGTCNGGCGCCGACATGGTGATGCCGGGTCCGCACCTGCAGGGGCCCCATCTACGCACCATGATCGAGTCAGCGCGACCGACCTTGACGGCAATGGTGCCGACTCTGTTGGGTGATCTGCTACTTGCGGATGAGACTGCGCCGCTGGATTTGTCCTGTTTCCGGGCCATTGTATCGGGAGGCTCCGCCGTACCGTCGTCCATGATCGAAGCGGTGCGAGAACGATGGAATGTGCCGGTGATCCAGGGGTGGGGGATGACAGAGACCAGCCCGATGTGTGTGCTGTCGCATCCACCCAAAGACCTCAATGGCGAGACA
>FUFK010045762.1_pt1 | contig 12841 bp, 16 predicted proteins | sample 1021851 | NCBI WGS metagenome assembly FUFK01 (sample SAMEA51879418, study PRJEB19060) | metagenome | reverse complement strand
GTCAAAGACAATAATGACCTTCTTGTCAAAGAATCCCATAAGATCCATACCAAAACATGGAAGATTACTGCCTGTTTTAGGATAGATGATGTTGTTGTAAATGCAAGATTTTTCATTCCAGATCTCCACTTCTCTACTTTTTATTATATATGGAGTATTATATGTTTTTGCGGTTAAGTGTGTACCTTTAGACTCCCATGTAGCCCAAACGCTCCCTACTCCATTATAGAGAGGGAACGTTTCGTGCAGTATTTTTTTGTAATTAACCCACAGATTCATTTTCTTCTGGCATTTTAAAGTCAGCATCTACTTTGTCATACAACTCCATAAATGATTGCTTTGTCTCATCGTCAAAACGATTGATACAAACTTGGATTGCTTTTGCTTTGTTATTGAATATAGAATAAGCACGGATGATGTGAACCAATCTACGAGTACTAATTAACTCTTCAATACCACCATCATAGAATGTTTTACGAATGATGTCTGCCCAATCTACAAGTCTCTTAATGAAATCGTCATCATAGACTCCTACACTCGCAGAATGAAGACGTAATAGTTTAATTTCATTTGTAACTGTAGGATACTCTTGTTCAAATGTTACTGGGAATCTTTCGAGGAATGCTTCGTTGAGCACGTTAGTTCCAATAAAGCGTCCGTCGTCTGAACCTTTACCCTTAGTATTTGCGGTTGCGAATATGTTGAATCCTCTGGCGGGTCTAACGAATCTGCCAATCTTCTTAAGGAAAACTCCATTTCCCTCAAGGATGCTCTGAAGGCAGAGGATCTTGTTAGAGGCAAGGTCGATTTCGTCAAGTAACAAGATTGCTCCTCGTTCGAGTGCTTCAATGACTGGGCCATTGTGCCATACGGTCTCGCCATTAACAAGACGGAAACCGCCAATAAGATCATCTTCATCTGTTTCAATAGTAATGTTTACACGGATAATTTCTCTACCCAACTGAGCACACGCTTGCTCAATACCAAATGTCTTACCGTTACCAGATAAACCAGTTACGAAAGTAGGATAGAACTGTTTGGATTGAATTATCTTTTTAAGATCATTGAAATGTCCAAACTTAACAAATGTTTCTTCTACTGTAGGAACAAGATTTTTTTCAGATGCTGGTGTACCAGAGGGAGAATTAAATGTTTTTTCAATTTGTTGAACTGTTTCTTGAGTTACTTCAAGATTCCATTTTCCTTTTGATACTTTATACTTTTGTAGTTTTCTAGTAACTGTCTGATAAGTGATATCATTCATAGAGCAGAATCCTTTAATATCTGCTGTTGTAAATTCTGACCCATAAAGAGATCTTAGTTTATCAGTGAGTTGCTCCTCGGTCATTTTAGTTTGGAAAGGCACGTAAGACATGATGTAAAATTTATTTATATACTAATTATAGTACTAAAAAAGGGGTCTGACGACCCCTAGTGGACACTTTTTTAATTGGTCTATGTTATGTTTTTGAGTTGATTGATTAGTTTATCTTTACTTTGTCTCCTATCTAATTCAACTCCTAATGTTCTACCATATGACTCTAATTCTAATTTAGACATACTATTAAAATCCAAGTCTGATGATTCTACATTTGAAGCAATTTCTTCCTCTGGTCTTGGTGGTAATTCATCTGTTTTTTCCACTGAACCTGTAGTTACACTACCCTTTAGTAGTTCTCCAAATCTTGTCATTTTTCTATTTTGATTGATAAACCTATTTATCAAGCGACAAGTTCTATAAACTCCCCTAGTATCTTTTTGTTCATCTTTTTACCTTTAAGACTCTTACCAAAAGCTTTCTTGATTTCTGCTTTTGTAGCATCTTCTTGTACTTCAAAAGTATCCTCAACAGATAAAGAATTTGATGATAACCCAAAGTAGGTATGATAACCAGCATCTTTAAGAGAGAAACATTTTTCCTTTTTCCAGTGCTTCATTATCTTTTCATACTCAGCATTATTATCATATCCAATATGTTTTCTAACAAAAGATCCAGCTTCACGAGATGGTAAAATACGTATTCCAATAAAATTCGTATTTGAAAAAGTTTGACGTAAATCAGTAATTAAAGTATCTGTAATTTCTGTCCAGTAATAACCATCACCACGACACGCATAAGTGTGACCAGTTTTACGATTTCGGATTAAACAATTATCACTGACATTTCCATATCCCATTTCTAAACTTTCTGTATAATGATTGTAATATTCTTTATGATATCTTATACAAGATGATTCACCGTCAGTTAATACTACGCATTGTACCTTTTGTACTTTATTATCTTTTTGAAACTGAGGTAAGATTTTATGAAGACATATAAGAGCTTCATTTAATGGAGTTCCAGAAAGATTCATTCCAAGGGGAATATCATAATAACATCTATCTTGTCTATTAAAGATACATCCTAATCTAAAAATATGTATCATTTGTTCTTCTAAAACAGCAGATTTAACTTTACTTGTAAACAAATTCATTAAAGAAAAAGTAGATTCGATACAGATCTGACCAGGTTTTTTTTCATAAAAATCTCCTGTATCTGGATTTGGACAATCATTTGTAAAAGCATAAACCTCAAAAGGTATATTGACTTTCTTACAAAACCACAATAGATTGTATAATTGCTTTAATGTATCAAGCAATACTTGATTCATTGATCCAGACCAATCAAGAATGAATACCAGACCATGATTTTTACCATCAGGAACTATGTTAACCTTTTTAAACAGATCCTCATTATATTTGTAAGTATGAAGTTTTGTTGTATCAAGAATACCTGTTCTGGAAACAGTTGAACGAGCATAAGCATCAGCAGATTTTTTACACTCAAATTCTTTTACAAGATAGTTAACTTCTTTTCTAGCACTTTTCTTAAATTCTAAAAATTTATCATCAGCAACTTTGAATCTATCTTCTGCATTTGGTACAACATCATAATAATAATGTTTCTCATCCCAAAATTTTGTTTCATTATTCCAATATGATTTTATACGATCATGTATTTCTGAATTTGATATAATTATATTTTCTAGTTTAACTTCTGGTAGTTCAATATATTCATTTTCTCTGCTTCTATTAGGATTTGTTAAATCTCTCAAAGCTTCCTCCAAATTGTCAGCAGTTTCAACTTCTAGTTGCTCAAAAGCCTGTCCACCACCAGTTTGTGGTTGACTATCATTCTCATCAGCATCACCATTTTCTACTTCTTGACCATTCTTAACTTCAAATTCTTGCTCACTCTCTTGATCACTATCATCATTTTTTGATTCACCAGTAGGACTACCTTGTGATAAATCACCATCCATTTCAAGTTCAGATTCTAAGTTCGCTTCCTCTTCTCTTCTTTTCTTAAGTTCTTCCATACAGTATTCATGAAGAAGTTTAGAAACTCTTAGAGTATCATCAAAAGTCTCACACATATTAATTTTATCAAGAATTACCTTTTCTTCTAGATTAAATGGAATATCAATAAAAGATCCAACTTTGTAGAATAAATTAACTCTATCAGCAGCACTCATTGTGGATACATCTTTGTACTTTATCTGAAAGAAATCTTGATCAAACAATTCATTATATCCAGTGTGAAAAGTTTTAGAGATACCACCATATCTTCTTTTCATTAATTTTTCAACTCTAGCATCTTCTACAATATTAACTATGCTTGGATTTATTTTAACTTCTTTCCACCACTCTGTGTTTGGAGTATAAAGAGCATGTCCGACTTCATGTGCTACTAAAGAGTCATATATGTTATTACTTGCCCTATCCCAAGTAGGAAGTGTTAGAACACGAGTATGAGTATTAAATGCTGCTGTCTCTACATTTTTGTTTTCTACAATAAGGTCTTCTGTAGCGAGAAGTTTAGCAAGTTGAGATTTGATTTCGTGATTAACTAACATGGTGGTTTTTTTTATCTTATACATCTATAATAACAACGAAACCGCCCCTTGGGACGGTTGATGTGACACTTTTTTAATTGTCTTACTCTGGCTCTAGCCTGTCGCATCGCTTGCGGTTTAAGCGTTCGTTTCTGTTCTTTCTTAGAATGGTGTTGCCAATTTGGAACTTTCATTGTCCTTAAGATATTTTACGGGAGAATCCTTTTATTTTATCAAACTTTATGACACTTTCAAATTTGTCACTCAGTTCAGTTTTATGAGATATGATAAAGATATTAGCACCTTTTATTATATATCTAATAATTTTCATAAATTCATCAGTTCCAAAACCATCAAGAGAACTATCAAATACCTCATCCATAATTAATAAATTAGTATTTACTGAGTTCTTAACCCTTGCTACCTCTCTCCAAGTGAACAAAAGTGCTAGATCAATTCTCATTTTTTCACCTTCACTAAAAGAAGAGTATGAGAAATCTTCATGTATTGGAGATTTAATAGTTTCATTAAACTCCTCATCCAAAGTAAAATTGATATAGAAATCCATCAATTGTAGATATCTATTTACTTGCTGATTAATAAAAGGTAAGTATTTTTTTATGATCTTTGTCTTAACTCCATCATCTTTAAGTAAGGAATAAGCAAAATCGTAATGTAATACTTCATCTCTAACCGATGATAGATCGGTCATTGTCTCTTTTAGATCTGTTTTGAACTCAACTAGTTTCTCATTTTCAGTATTTCTATTTTTAAATCGTTCGGTAATAGTTTGAATTTCAGATTCCAGATCTCTGATTTGTCGTTGAAATCCAGAAATCTTAGTATTGTTTTGAGAAATATCATGGTTGAGTTTTGTAATCTCCTTAGATAAATTATTAAAATGACGCTCTCGGTCCTTGTTCGGTTTTGATAGATTCTTCAAGGTCTTCGAACCCTTTTTTTAATTCCCTCGCTTTAGTTTGAACGTCATTAATTTTATTTAACCGAAACGATTCTTCTATAGATTGAGTACATGTAGGGCATGTTACATTATCAGTAAAGAACTTGTGTTCCTTGGTTATGGTGGATACTTTTTGGGATAATTTACCTTTCAAATTGTTAAGTTTCAGTAACTTTTCACCAGCACCAATTAATTCTTTTTGTTGCTCAGTAAGACCATATACACTATCTTCCAACCCTTCAGTTTTCATAATGAGAACACAAATTTCATCACTTAGAGAATCTCTTTTTTTCTCATTTTCAGTAATACTATTCTTTCCCTGATCCTCTAACTCTTTAATAAAACTCTTCTGCATTTGAATTTTATCTTTTACGTTATCTTTTTTAAAGGTCAAAGACTTTATCTTTTCTCTTTGTACACGCATTTTTTCTTTAATCAAATGATTCATCGCAGAAAAGATACGAATATCCAACAAATCCTCAATCACATCTCTGCGATTAGATCCAGATAGTTGCATAAAGGGAACAAAAGTACTACTACCCAGAATTACAATTTGAGTGAAGGACTTGTAATTTACCTTTAGAATAGTTTCTTCCAATATTTTCTGCATTGATCGATCATCTGCCTGTTTATTCATGACATTTCCATCAACATCAATCTCAAATATATTTGGTTTTATACCTCTTCTTACTAAGTACTCTCTACCATTTAAGTCAAATACAACCTCAACTAAACAATCTCTTTCATTTGTGGCATTGATTAATTGTGATTTGTTTATCTTACGAAACGGTTTGTTAAACAAACTAAAGGTCAAGGCATCTAACATTGTAGATTTACCAGCACCATTTGTACCAATAATTAAATTAGTCTCACTGTGTTGAAAATTAATTTCAGTCCACTGATCACCAGTAGATAGAAAATTTTTCCATCTAATCGTTTTGAATATTATCATCCTTTGGGGGTATTACTATATCTTCAGGTGTAATTACAGCATACTTATAATTATATACCATACATGTCTTTAACGCAAGTTCTTCATCAATTTCTACAACTTGCATTGGTTTTTCATACATTTCATTGTCTTCCAACATTAAAGCATATCGAGTAGCATCATCCTCTTCTTCAAACATAAACAATACTTTATCGCCCCGATGGTCTTGGACTGCATAAGCACCATCATCCTTTCTGTTTTGGAGTGTGAGAAGAAACATTAGTCTACCTCGCAAGCTTGTCTGTACAGGTCTTGAAAAATACCCTTTATAATATTTTTATCATATTCGAATTCAGATTCATCAATATATCTATTTAATATGGATAAAGTGTTTTCCTCTTCATCTATTTCAAAATTTTCATTTTCTTGAATAACAAAGTTTTCAATTATCTTCAAGTCTTGAACATTAGAGGAGTATAATTTATCTATAAATCTCTCAAATTGCTTAGTATTTGTTTTTTTCCTAACAATTACTTTTACAAGTTTATTTGTATATTCAGTCGAATCAAACGTTTGATGGGGTGTATCTTCATAATATATGTTATAAAATAATTTATAAGGATTATCAATTGGAGTATGTGTAAGGGTTTCCGTATCAAAAATATGAAATCCTCTTTTATCATTTACATCATTCCAATACATCTCATATGGATTACCAAGATAATATATCTTACCATCAGTTGAACGAGTATGAAAATGACCAGAGTAAACTTTTTCAAACTTACTAAAGATACTTACGTCCATACCATCTTCCATCATATGACCACGAGTTGCTTTAAAACCATTTATTTCTAAATGTCCCATTGCGACTTTACTCTTACTGTTATCAATAAATTCTTTACTCTCTTTAAAATTTTCAGAGTTTATCCAAGGTAAAAGTAGTATATCTAATCCCTCAATATTAATTTCGGTTGGTTTTGAATACGTAATAATATTATCATAATCTTTTAGTAAAAGTTCTGGTGAGTTAACTTTATTAGTATTTTTATAGTAAGCATCATGATTTCCAGTGATGGCATGTACTTTATATTTCTTTAGAGGTTCAAATACAACTCTCTTAGACCATTCTAAACTTTGATAATCAATTGATTTACGACTATCAAACATATCTCCCATATGAATAATGGTATCAATATTATTTTTTTCAAGATATGGAAAGAAAATATTATCGTAAAACTTTTTAAAATAACTATGAATATAGTCTGCCCCCTTACGAGCACCATAGTGAGTATCTGTAATAATTGCTATTTTCATCTATTGGAAGACTTATATTGGATATTATCTTTAATTGTATTATAGTCAGAACTATTACCTGCTAATGAATTATCATCAACTGCCATAACTTCATCAAATCCAGTCTTCTCAATTATCTTTGTTTTAATATCTAATTGTTTTTTCTCTTTCTGTATTCTTCTCAAAAATGCATAGTGAATAATCTGAGTAAAGTAAGCAAATGGGTTCCTTGACTTCTCAGGATCAAAGTTGTGAATATATTGAACACAGTTCTCAATACCATCAGATATCATATCATCACGAAACATATAGTTAACAAAATTTGGTTTATATGATAAGTGTGTCGCAATCTTTAAAAAACACTCCCCAAGATAGTTTGTAATACGTGGTTTTGGTAAATCATTTTCTTTTGCATGAGCAACCTTTGCCCTATAAACAATAAGTGCCTCCAAGAGTTCTTTATTATTGACATAGTGTTCAGACTTCTTTCTAGGCATAAAATGTCTCCGTCTAACTATATTATATTATAGCATACTTTAAATACTTGACAAGTTATCAAAATATGTGTACAATAACCTTGTAGAGGTTCAAAGGTTATAATAGCTTTAATTCTCTTTGTTAATATTAAATATCTTTTCCAAAGAGTCTCTAGCTTCTTCAACACTTGATATGTAACCCATTTTGTTTGATATATTAACTTTACCTCCTGATTTATACATATCTAAAGTCATACTATCGTTTTCGGAATCAATATCATCAATATAGTGTTTATATACTTGAATTAATTTTTTATCATTAGTCTCGGTCATCGTAATAATTTTATCTAGTTTTACAGCAAACATATCATCATCAGTCATCTCCATCCAAGGAGTTACTTTAATAAATGATCCTCTTGAAGATTGGATCATATTCATAATGACAGGATGATGTAAAAGAAGAATTGTATCCTCTTCATTGGTATCAGTACAGACCATAGAAAATATCTCTTCGCCTGATACTAATTTAATTATAGCGTAAAATTCATCTCCCATTAGTTCTTTAGAGGTATGTTTACTATATCATAATTAAAGTTTTCTTGGTTATAAACTTTAATTCTTTCAATCAAATGATTGAGAGTATAGTTCTTTTTCGATTTGTAACTGATGTCATCAGCAATGTCATAGAGAGTTGCTTTTGTTTTGTTATTTCCCTTTCTCAATACCCTACCAATTGATTGGAGGTTTCTGATTCTTGATTTTGATGGGGAGGCAAAGATAACATTATGAAGGTTTTTAATGTTAATTCCAGTTGAGAAGGTGCCGTAAGAGGCAATAATAATAGCATTAGTTTCTGTTTCTGTAATTGACCGTACTCTTTCTCGGTCTTCGGTAGCCACTCCACCATGTACAAAGAATACCTGGCGTTGTTCTATGATATTACTATTTATTATTAAATTATATAAGGGTTCACCATGACCTTCTACTCTTGCATAGAGAATAAGAGTATTACCTTTTAGATCTAAAGCAAGATTTTTAATAAAGTTATTTCGACGTTGGTGAGTAATAATGTATTGTATTTCTTCTTCAAAGGTTTCAAACTTATTTGGGGGATGTTTCAATAGTAATACATTTATATCTAATTTGGCAAGATGTCCCTTCTTCATCAATTCATTTGTTTTTACAACCTTATAAGATGGACCAAACAAACCCTCTAATACCCACTTATGAGTCTCAGTTCCATCTAAAGTCCCTGTAAATCCATATCTATATTTCGCATCAGCCAGTTTAGTCATGATTGATATGAGTGATTTAGACTTAAACTGGTGTGCTTCATCACCAACAACACAATTAAATCTTTCAAAATATTTTCGTGGAAGTTTATAAATTGATTGCCAAGTAGTTATAATTACCTGAGAATTAGTTTCTCTTTCCCTACCAGCATATATTTTATGACAAAATGATCCAACGTTCCATCCATAGTCGGAAAAATCTTTATACATTTGTTCTACTAGAGATGTTGTTGGAACAACAATCAAAATATTTTTTTTCTGTTCTACAAAATAACGTACTATAGAATATATCATCAAAGATTTACCAGATGCCGTTGGACTTATGATAAGTCTTCTATTGTGCTTTAATGCGTCATATACACCATCTATTTGATAATCTCTAGGTTTATACTTAGAAATAGCGGTCATATAATCTTTTACACCTTCTAATGATATAAATTCGTTTACTTCAAATGGTAAACCATAGTATTCATTGTTAACGAACTGATATGTGTATTCGTGATCATTACAAAATTGTACTACTCTATCTAACAGTCCAACATATATTTCTCCCTTCTGAGGATTAAATAACCTTATCCTTCCATCCCAATACTTATTTTTATATGATGGCATGAACTTTGCACCAGGTACTTCAAAAGTAAAGTAATCCGATAGTTCATAATAAACATGAGCTTCTGATTTTACAGTAAGATATATCTCATTCTTTTTTGAAATAACCAAATGAGACATAACATCTCCATCATTTAGTTTTATTTATACTAGCTTCTCTGGGTAAAATCTATACCTTCCATGTGATCATATTCATGCTGAAATACTCTTGAAGCAACTCCTTGAAGTTTTACTTTATGAGTTTTTCTATCAACATCTTCATATTTGACCACAATTCGATCTGGTCTTTTTATTTTTAAAAATAGTTCTGGATATGACAAACATCCCTCTTCCATTTCAACTTCCTCGGAATATGTTTTAATGATACGTGGATTAAAACATACCATTATTTCGTTATGTTCAATATCCCTCACCATCGCAAATGCTCTTTCCCAAATGCCAATTTGATTAGCAGATATTCCAATACCATTATAATGAATCATGTTTTCTATCAGTGTTTTTGATAAAAAATTTCTATCCAAATTATAACTACATGAGTTAATTGGGTGATGAAATAATTGATGTTCTGGTTTTACTAGTTCTCTTATCATTAGAATCCTGATTGAAATTGTTGCCATTCAATGGCATTTTTAATTTGATATGTTCTGTTTGAAACGTTTCGAATTATTTCTTCCAGAAATTTGAGAATCACATCATAATATTTTATTTTCATATTGATTGTACTCATTTTTTCATCTGCGTCCATATGTCTTTGTATGGCATCTTTTTCTCTCACTTTATATGGAAATGGTTCTTCTACATATGTTTCAGCGGGTGCTTTTCCTGTATAATAGTTATGTCTTTCTAAACGAATACGATTATATGACTCTCTTGCCTTCTCTCTCAATAGAGTAATTGTATTATAAATTGTATAATACTTTGAGTGAAGTTGAGGTATTTTTAATGATTCATCATGTAGATTATCAGGATCAATGACAGCATCTTTCTGCCACATCTCCTGAATTTGTTCAAGGTTCATAAAGCTTTTCCGTCAGTTCCTACAATATTGTAAATAACATATTTAAAAGTTGCCTCCGCTGTGAAATAATTTATATCCGTTTCAGTCGCATCAAAATCTAATGATGTTATTGATGTTGGAAATATATCTTTAAATTTTACAATAGCAACATCATTATAGTTGCTATTCAAGATGTGAAGACTTCCATCACAGAATTGTTCTTGAAAATCTCTCAACCCATCTCTATCGGTTGTTTTATCAATAAACTGTTGTGGTGTTTCTGGAAATCCAAGACCAGTTAACCAATTATGAACAGCAACATAATTTTCTAATTGTTCATCAACTAGAAATCTAATTGAAAGATCTCCATAGATTAATTTTTCTCCTGGTATATCAATCTCTTTTAGGTAACTTGGTTGAATTGCTGTTCCTAGTGAAATCTCAGGTATTCTTGCCGAGTTACAGAAAAAATCAACCTTTGGAAATTTTGAAAGAGAAAATTTAAATCCTACAGGAGCAAGAAAATTACGATTAGCTATTTGTGTATCTGATATCTTTGCCATTTATTACTCTCCATTTTGTAGTTTTTCTACAACTGTTTTTTTCTGCATTGGTGCTACGTCTTGTAATCCATTGGCATCGAACCAAGGAGCATTCTCCCAATCAAATCCTTCACCAAAAGTATTATCTGCATTCGCAACATACCAATGACATGCTGCATCAGGAATATCAACCGCACAAACTGCCCAGTCGTCAGTCCACTGTGGAACTTGAACCCACATGACTGCCACCGCTAACATACTTGTAAGAATTGATATCATGTTCTTAGTTTGGATTGATGTTAAGGACTTTATCTCCTATGTTTACATTGTTCTTTTTGAACCAACCACGATTTACTTCTAACGCATATAGAACTTCTGTTGGTGATGAAATAGGAAGCACTTTTAAAGGTAATAATTCTTCTATACTTTCTATTATACCATATTCATTGATAAAAGCAATATCTAATGGTATCACAGTATTTTTCATATGAAAATGTTTTTTACTAACATCTTCAAATACGAATAACATACCACTATTTTCTTCTAGAGATTCTCTAAACATTAATCCAAGATCAAATTCAGTTTGATTTTTTGGTATCTCAACGTTCAGTGGAAGGTTAATAAAAGATTCTCCCATTCCTCCACCACCATTTCCACCGTTACCACCATTACCATTTCCACCGTTTCCATTACCATTACCGTTGCCATTACCGTTGCCATTACCGTTTTTCTTATTTTTAGAATCCTCCTCTGGTTCTAGATATCCTCTTCTACCTACAAAGTATCCACTAGGAATTGGTTTACACTTTTTATCAGTGTAGCACCAATATTTCCCTTTAGGGCAATTTTTTGCTGATTCTTCAGTTAAAACTTTAGAAGCTGCTTGCTCAATAAAATCATTAAAATTTTTCATGAATCTTCAAGAATAGTTTCGTACCATTGCTCACTCATTCCCATTATAATACTATCTGCCATTTCTGGATTATCAGCATAACCCTCTTTAATTAAATATTCTTTAATTTTTTCAGTGCGTTCAACCGCTTCTTTGTACTGTCTTGGAGTTGGTTTCATTGAATTATACTAGTATTATATTTATTTAGATAAAAAAAGAGACCCCCGAAGGAGTCTCTATTATCTCGAACGAGATATTTATATTACATAAGGTTAGTAACTTTAACTCTTCTGTAGTATCTGTTAGCATTCTGTCTTAATGCTCCAAGTGCTGCTGTTGTTCCTTCAGCAAATGGGTTGGCAACAATACCATATCTGGTCTTGAATCCAATTTTTGGTTGGAATGTATCCTGACCAACCGCACGAACCATCTGTAGAGGAACGTAAGGACAGTAGAATAATCCAGCGTCATATGGAGAAGTACCTTTGTATCCAACAACGTAGTACTGAGCACCAGATGGTGTAGAACCAACGTTTGCTGAATATGGGTCGATGTACACTCTATACTTACCTTGTAATACACCAGCAAATGTATTGCCTGTGTCATCAACTTGTAGGTTAGCGTTAAGTGCAGGAGTGTAATCAAGTACACCAGCCATTGTAAGAGCAGAAGCAACGTCTGCGGAGCAAAGGATCATGTTACCCTTTCCACGACGAGTTCTTTGTGCGATTGCGTTTGCGTCTCTTTCAATCTGATAGATAAGTCCTTTGAACTTCTCAACTGACCATCTTCCGTTTGAGTCAACGTCTAAGTCAAAAGTACCACCTGTAGCAACGTTCTGTTGAGCACCAGGTTCAGCAACCTTATAGATTGTTCTGATAACTTCTCTGTTGATCTCAGCAAGTATCTCTGTTGAAAGGATATTTGCTAATTCTGCTTCAGCGTTCAATCCGTGGATTGCCTTAAGGTCTTG
>FUFK010046293.1_pt1 | contig 12842 bp, 9 predicted proteins | sample 1021851 | NCBI WGS metagenome assembly FUFK01 (sample SAMEA51879418, study PRJEB19060) | metagenome | reverse complement strand
ATTTCCTCGCTCAAGGTCAAGCACAACAATGTCCTCGGCTATCATGTCGATGTGCGAAACACGCATGCCGAAAAGCTGATGCAGGACNAACAATTCATCCACCGCCAGACAACGGCGCAGACTGTGCGGTTCACCACGACCGAGCTTGCTGAACTCGAACGCGACCTGTCGACGGCCGCCGACCGGGCCCTCGCCCGCGAGCTGGAGATTTTCGACGGTCTGCGCGCATCGGTCCTGCAGGCGGCCGACAGGTTGTCGGCNGCGGCGCGGGCTCTGGCCGCCATCGATGTGGCGCTGGCGTCGTCGGCGCTGGCGGCGCGGCGGCAATTCTGCCGGCCCGAGGTCCGCGACGACCGCAGTTTCGAGATCACCCGTGGCCGCCATGCCGTGATCGAGACCATGCTCGCCGCCGGCGAGAGCTTCATTCCGAATGACTGCCATCTCGGCGAAGCGGGCGACATCTGGCTTGTCACCGGTCCGAACATGGCCGGCAAATCGACCTTTCTGCGTCAGAACGCCCATATTGCCGTGATGGCACAGGCCGGGCTTTTCGTTCCTGCGGAAACCGCCGTCATCGGCGTGATCGACAGGCTGTTCAGCCGTGTCGGCGCGGCCGACGACCTGGCGCGTGGGCGTTCCACCTTCATGGTAGAGATGGTCGAGACGGCCGCGATCCTGAACCGCGCCACCGAGAAATCCTTTGTAATCCTCGACGAGATCGGCCGCGGCACGGCGACCTATGACGGGCTGGCGATCGCCTGGGCCACGCTCGAGCATCTGCATGCGGTGAATGGCTGCCGCACCCTGTTCGCCACCCATTATCACGAACTCACCGCGCTTCGCGAAGATCTGGACAGGCTGTCCTGCCACTCGATGAAAGTGCGGGAATGGGAAGGCGAGATCATCTTCCTGCACCAGGTCATCGATGGTGCGGCGGATCGCTCCTACGGCGTGCATGTGGCGCGTCTTGCCGGTCTACCGGCTCCGGTAATCGCGCGCGCGCAGACCCTGCTGGCGGAAATGGAATCGGGCGGCCACGGCGTGATCGATGCCGGACGGCTCGCCGCCGACCTGCCGCTGTTCGACCGCAACCTTCAGCTGCCGCCGGCCACCACCGCCCTGCCGGAGGATGACAGGCTTCGCGACAGGCTTGGCGAGATCAATCCCGACATGCTGGCCCCGCGTGACGCGCTGGAACTTCTTTACGAGCTTCGCGAGCTGCTGGACCNGNCCCCAACCGATTCCGTCCCGGGGGACAANNAATGACAGGGCGGCNTTCCAGCCCGGACAGCGCCGGTCAGATCATGAGGTGGCGGCAATGGGNCCAGCCGCTTCAGACGGCGCGGGACGGCGAGCTGCCGATATCGCAGGAACGGCTGTCTGCCCTGCATCGGCTCGNCGGNGACGAAAATGACAAGGCGTTCCGTGCCGCCCTCCTCGCGGCGGCAAAGGATATCCACAGCACGCTGAAAGACGACCTTGCCGCCGAATTCGAACAGGGGCGCGACGGGGCTGTCTATTTGGGCCGTCATTCGCTGGGCATGGACCAGCTTCTGGAAGCGCTTCTTTCCGTCATTATGGCGCGGCATGGCGATGCTGGACTTGCGCTTGTCGCTGTGGGGGGCTACGGCCGCGGCGAGCTGGCACCATTGTCGGACATCGATCTTCTCGTGCTGACCGCGGCGGACAGCGACCCCGCCGCCGACGTGATTGTCGAGCAGCTCCTCTATCTTCTCTGGGACCTGGGTCTCAAGGTGGGACATGCGAAACGCACCGTGACCGNNACCATCCGGTCCTNGCGCGAGGACCACACCATNCTGACCGGCCTGATCGAGATGCGCTTTATCGGCGGNGACGCGGCGCTCTACAGGAAGCTCGAGACGGCCTTCCAGAAAGAGCTGGGCCGGATCAGGCCCGGTGACTTCGCCGAGATCAAGCTCGCCGAACGCGATGCCCGTCACCAGAAGCACGGCGCCACACGCTATATGGTCGAGCCGAACGTCAAGGAAGGAAAGGGCGGCCTTCGCGANCTTCACACCCTGTTCTGGATCGCCAAGCTGGCCTACCGCGCCGACAGCATCATCGACATCGTCGACAAGGGCGTTCTTCGCGAAACCGAGGCCCGCCGCTTTGCTGCCGCGCAGCGTTTTCTCTGGACGGTGCGATGCCACCTCCACNTTCTTGCCGGCAGGCCGGAGGAGCGGCTGGATTTCGATGCGCAGATGTCGATCGCGCCNCGCATGGGCTTTGCCGCGCGCGGGGGCATGCGCGACGTCGAGCGTTTNATGAAACGCTATCATCTCGCGGCACGTGACGTCGGCAGCCTGACACGGATCATCTGCGCGGCGATGGAAACCGATTTTCGCAAGCGCCGCATATCCCTTGCCGAGGATTTTCGGCCGGGCCAGCATTTCGGTCATTTCACCATCCGCGCCGGCAGGATCAATCTCGACAAGGACCTGATGTTCCGTGACGAGCCCCTGCGCATGCTGCAGATCTTTCATCTGGCGCTCGAGCAGAATGCCGACATTCATCCGCAGGCGCTTCAGCGGATCACCCGCGGCCTTCCCTGGCTGGGAGAAGCGACGAGGCGCGATCCTGAGGCCGCGGCGGAGTTCCTCGGCATACTGACGTCGCGGCGTAATCCCGAACGTGTGCTGCGCCTGATGAACGAGAGCGGCGTTCTCGGCAGGTTCCTGCCCGACTTCGGCAAGATCGTCGCGATGATGCAGTTCGACATGTATCACANNTACACGGTCGACGAGCACACCATCAAGGTGATCGGCGTGCTGCACGACATCGGGACGGGCNGACTTGCANAAACAGCGCCGGTGGCGACCAGNGTGATGCCGGAGATCGAATCGCGTCTGGTGCTGTTCGTCGCCGCCCTTCTTCACGACATCGCCAAGGGCCGTGACGGCGACCATTCCNNACTCGGCGCCGAACTGGCATTTGAGCTNTGCCCCATGCTCGGCCTCAGCCAGGAAGAGACCGAGACCGTCAGCTGGCTTGTCAGGCATCATCTGCTGATGAGCAAGACGGCGTTCCGCTACGACCTGAACGATCCGAAGACCATCGACGATTTCGCCGCGATCGTGCAATCGCCGGAACGGCTGAAATTGCTCCTGGTGCTGACCGTCGCCGATATCAGGGGCGTCGGGCCGACCATCTGGAACGGATGGAAGGCAGCGCTGATGCGCGATCTCTACTATCAGACAGACGCCGTCCTGCGCGGTGCGGATGCCGCCGTCATCGCCGCCGGAAACGCCGAGGTCGCGCGCGAGGCCGTTCGCGAGCGTCTCGACGGATGGAGCGACGAGGAGTTCAACGCNTATGCCGCGATGATGCCGCGGCAATACTGGACGGGGTTCGATACCGAATCACAGCTCCGCCATGCCAGGCTCGGCCGNACCTTCCGGTCGATGNACGTGCCGCTTCTCGCCGACTTCCGCCAGGTCGAGGACAAGAATGTCACCGAGCTGACGCTGCTGTCCGTCGATGATGCGGGGCTGTTCTCGCGAATTGCCGGGGCGGTGGCGGGCCACGGCATCAACATCGCCGGCGCGCGGATCACGACATGTGCCGACGGTACGGTGCTCGATGTCTTCCAGCTGCAGACGACGTCCAACGAACCGGTCACCGACGAGCGGCTTCTCGGGCGGGTGAAGGCAAGTATCGAGAAAGCCGTCTCCGGCACATTGCGGCCGCAGGCGGCGCTTCGCGAAAGGTGGCAAAGCCTGCCGGAGCGCGTGCGTCATCTCCCCGTGCCGTCACGCGTGATCCTGTCGAACAGGATCAGTTCGACCCATACGGTGATCGAGGTCAATGGCCGCGACATGCCCGGCCTCCTGCACCGGCTGACAAGGACACTTGCCGAGCTTGGCCTGCAGATCCAGACAGCGACCGTCTCCACCTATGGCGAACGCGTGGTCGATGTCTTTTATGTGAAGGACCTGTTCGGGCTTCAGGTTCATAACGAGGCGCGCCTGACGACAATCCGCGACCGGTTGCTGGAAGTGTTCGACCAGGTCGGCGAGGCGGCGGAATGAGCGCCCAGCCGCTGGCACGGGCCTTCCGCCAGATCGGGGGGATGACGGCCGTCAGCCGTATGCTGGGATTTGTCCGTGATGTCGTTTTTGCGGCGCTGCTCGGTGCTGGGCCGGTGGCCGATGCCTTTCTTGTCGCCTTGAAATTGCCGAACATGTTCCGGCGGCTGACCGCCGAAGGGGCCCTGTCCAACGCCTTCGTGCCTGCCTTTGCAAGGGCGCAGCGGGAGGATGGCGAGGCGGCGGCCATGGCCCTCGCTGGCGAGACACAGACGACGCTGACGATGGCCCTTGTCGCCCTTGTCATTCTCGGCGAGATCTTCATGCCGGCCGTCATCGGCCTGCTGGCACCCGGCTTTGCCGACACGCCGGATCGCATGAATGCCGCGATCACACTGGCACGCGTGACCTTTCCCTATCTGCCCATGATTTCGCTTGTCGCTTTCTGGGCGGCCATCGCGAATGCGGACGGACGCTTCATGACGGCGGCTGCGATGCCTGTCATTTTCAACATCCTGCTTGTCGGCGGCGCCTTGCTGATCCCGGTGGCGAGCGGGTGGCTAGCTGTTGAAAAGGCGATGCCGCTCGCCGCCGCGTTGCTGGTAGCAGGCCTGTTGCAGATGGCTTTGATGGCGCGGTTGCTCCGCCGGACTGGTCGCATGCCGGCATGGAGATGGCCACGGTTTGCCGCGCCGGTCCGGGCAATGTGGCGGCAATTTTCCGTCGCCTCCGCCGGCGCGATCGCCCTGCAGGTCAACCTGATTGTCGATCTCGTTCTGGCGTCGCTTCTTCCGGTCGGTGCGATTTCCTGGCTGTATTTCGCNGACCGGGTGGCGCAGCTGCCGCTCGGNATAATAGGTGTGGCGCTGGGCACGGCATTGCTTCCGCGGCTGTCGGCGCAGTTCCGTGAAGACGACCTCGCCGTAGCGCGCGCCTTGCTTGCCGAGGCCATGCGCCTCGCCGCCTTCCTCGTGTTGCCGGCAATGGTCGCGCTGATCGTCATCGCGCCGCAGATCATCAGCGGGCTGTTCGGCTATGGGGCGTTTTCACAAGCCGCCGTCGCCGCAAGCGCCTCGGCCCTCGNGGCTTACGCCATCGGCATGCCGGCGCATATTCTGGTCAAGATATTGCAGCCTGCCTTTTANGCCACCGGCCGGGGCGGGTTTGTGCTCGGCGTATCGATCGCGGCGGTTGTTGCCAATGTCAGCCTGTCGATCACATTGATGCCCGTTCTGGGTCATGTCGGCCTTGCGCTTGCCACCTCGCTGTCCGGCCTGCTCGCTGCGACGGCACTCGCCGCGGCACTGGCGCGACGCGGACATCTGCGCCTGCCGCCGCCGATCGAGACAATGCGGACAGTGGCTTGCTGTCTGGTGATGGCTGCGGTTCTCTTCGGCATCGGCAGGCTGTTGCCGGCACTTCCGCCGGCCGTCGAGCTTGGCATTCTCGTCATCGGCGGCGGCGGCGCCTATCTGGTCGCAGCCGCCGCCCTCGGCGCTGTCCCGCGCCAGCTTTTCCGGCGCTAGCCGTCCTCCGGCGGTGACGGGCAACCTGCCTCGTGGCCGGTCCCGGACTTGACCGCCGCCACGCCAGCCATCATAACGCAGGCGACAGAGCGGCAACGCTGCAAGCGACAACGACANGACCGANCACGGGACGCGACCATGACAAGCCTTCTTCCCATGCCGGAAAAGCGGATCTTCTCGGGCATNCAGCCGACAGGCAACCTGCATCTNGGCAATTATCTTGGCGCGATCCGGAACTGGGTGACGCTGCAGGATGATTTCGAATCCATCTACTGCGTCGTCGACCTGCACGCCATCACCNTGGCGCAGGACCCGCAGCAACTCCGCCAGAGCACCCGCGAGGTGGCGGCGAGCCTGATTGCCGCCGGCATTTCTCCCGAGCGTTCGGTCCTGTTCAACCAGTCGAGCGTGCCTCAGCATTCGCAACTCGCCTGGGTGTTCAACTGCATTGCGCGTCTCGGCTGGCTCAACCGGATGACCCAGTTCAAGGAGAAGGCTGGCAAGAACCGTGAGAACGCGACGGTCGGNCTCTATTCATATCCGACATTGATGGCGGCGGACATTCTCGCCTACCGGGCCACGCACGTGCCGGTCGGCGAGGACCAGAAACAGCATCTCGAGCTGACACGCGATATCGCCCAGGCCTTCAACCAGACCTATGACGTGGAATTCTTCCCGCTGCCCGAGCCGCAGATTTTCGGCAGCGCGACCCGGGTGATGAGCCTTCGTGACGGCAACTCGAAAATGAGCAAGTCGGACGCTTCAGACAACTCGCGCATCAATATGACCGACGGCGCCGACCTGATCGCGCANAAAATCCGGAAGGCCAAAACGGATCCGGACGCCCTGCCGTCAGAAATTGCGGGCCTTGAAGGCCGGGCNGAGGCNCAGAATCTCGTNGGTATTTTCGCCGCGCTTGCNGACAGCNACGTGGACAGCGTGCTTGCTGATTTTGGTGGTCGCGGCTTTGGCGAGTTCAAGCCGGCACTTGCCGAACTGGCCGTTGCCAANCTGGCGCCGATGGGTGATCGCATGCGCGAACTGCTCGCCAATCCGGGTGATATCGATGCCGCGCTTGCCGATGGTGCGCTGCGGGCTGAGGAAATTGCCGCGCCGATTATTGATCAGGTGAATGATATTGTCGGATTTCTGGGAGCAGGGGCAAAGTCGGGTTAGGGCTGTCGACCCGGCACAAGCGGCAGCACAGGCGACATTGCCGCAAATTTCCCACATTTCGGCCGCTGAAATGTGCTACTGTTAACATTATATGCACTTAATGNCCGGTANGGTCCNGAANAGGGCCGACGATCGGGATTGCGGCGGAGACGCCGGATCAGAAGGGGCAGATCATCATGTTTATCCAGACACAAGACACGCCGAACCCGGCGACCCTCAAATTCATCCCCGGCGTGCCGGTNATGGAGACCGGCACAGCCGACTATCCCGCAGCNGATAGCGCGACAAATTCGCCGCTGGCGCGCCGCCTGTTCCNGATCGACGGTGTCCGCGGCGTGTTTCTCGGTGGTGATTTCGTCGCGGTCACAAAGGAAGAGGCGCTTGANTGGTTCGCGCTGAAGCCGTCGATCCTTGCCGGTATCATGGAACATTACGCATCGGGCATGCCGGTTGTTGAATCCACCGGCGCGGCTGACGAGGATGANGGCGAGGAGGATGACGACATCGTCCGCCAGATCAAGCAGCTCCTCGACACCCGGGTTCGCCCTGCCGTTGCCATGGATGGCGGNGATATCGTGTTCCAGGGATTTGACGACGGCGTCGTCACACTGCAGATGCGCGGTGCCTGCCAGGGATGCCCCAGCTCGACTGCCACGCTCAAGATGGGCATCGAGAACATGCTCCGCCATTATATCCCCGATGTGCGCGAGGTTCGCGCGGCGGATTTCTAGGGCGCTGNCTCTATCAAGTTTTTNTACTGCCCGNNATCCAGCGGGCCATCATCCAGCGGGACAGTTGTGATTCAGCAAACCGGAATTACACTTAACAACAGCCACCTTCTTCGCGCAGCCATGGCCTTTGCGGTCATCGGCGTGATCGGCCCCGGCCTGTTTCAGCTGAAGCCGCCGCAATGGCTTGGCAGCGACGCGCCTGAGCAGTCTGTCGAGGTGCTGTCGCCGCCTGCCGAGGTGGGCGGCGAGGTTGCTCTGNNGGANGNGCCGCGGCNGGCTGCGCNGGCGACTGTNACTGTTGCNGTCGAACCACCNGTGGCCAAGGATNTGGTTCCGGCGCAATCGGTGAAATTTGTCGAGACGCCTTCGCCAGAGANTTCGGCGACCCAGCCTNTTCGCGGCCCGAANGCCGGCGCTGCCGGCACNCGGCTTGCGGCCCTGCAGCAGGGCACCGCGCCAGAGGTTCCGGCGGTCAGGGCCCGGCGCGAGCCTTCCGCACCGGTCAAGCCCGAGGCAAAACTGCGTCCGGCGAAAGCACCGGTAGCTCCACCTGCCGCCAGCCCCAAGGTCAGCAAGGCAGCGCCTGTTCCGGTGATTGTCGCGCGGACCCTGACCCGCAAAATCCCCGATTCGCATATCGGCCTTCCGGTCCAGCAGCAGAAAGACAGTTTTGTGTCCATCGTCCTGCCGCTGATCCTCGCCGCCAATGAAGAAATAGGTCAGCGGCGCAGCGCCATCATGCGGGCGGCTGATGCGCAGGATATTGATTCGCTGCAGCGCTGGGCAAAGCTCTACCGCGTGAACACCGACGGAAGATCCATTGAAGAGATCAGGACGAACATCCTGGGCCGCGCGGATTTCATTCCTGTTTCGCTGGCGCTCGCCCAGGCGGCGATCGAGTCCGGCTGGGGAACATCGCGTTTTGCAAGGCAGGGCAATGCGCTTTTCGGTCAGTGGGCGTGGCAGGCAAGCCAGGGCATCAAGCCGGCACAGGCCTCAAACAGCCGTGCCGTGGTACGCAGCTTTCCCAATCTCTTCGGCTCGGTGCGGGCCTATATGCACAATCTGAATACACATGCCAGCTATGCGTCGTTCCGCGAGCGCCGCAAGATCATGCGTGGCCGGCCGCGTGCCGACCTCGGGTTCCAGCTGGCCAGCCATCTGGACGGTTANGCCGAAATCGGCACCGCCTATGTGGACAAGCTGCGGACGCTGATCCGCACCAATGATTTCGGCAGGTTNGAANCCGCGAAACTACGCTAGCCTGTTNNTTCGCCAGTCTNTTNCTTCNCCANTCTATTCAGGCAGGAACTGACGTCCGAACCAGCGCCAGCGGCCTTCTGGCCCCGGCATGGTGCAGTTCACCCGCGGACGCTTGCCAACCAGTGGCCCCGGCATCCTGATTTCGGCACGGCGGCCGATTATGGCCACGTCGAGCTTGCCATATTTGCTGTTGAAGCAGCGGAGCTGGCGCTCCTGGTCCATATCCGCGGAAAGTGTGAAACCGTAAAGTGGCGGGTTCGTCGTTAGAACAACATCTTCAGGCACGATCTGGTTCACCTTCAGCGGCAGGCCGTTGATGGCGGTTTCCAGACGGTTGCGATCGCCATATTGCTCGTTCAGGGCGAATCGCGGCAGTTCGAAAAACCCGTTATACCCGTGGGCGACACCCGAATTCTGGCCGAAGGCCGCTTCGAACCCCGTGTCCCTGACCAGTTCCAGAACGGCACGGTTATATTCGCCGTAAGGATAGGCGAACAGCGTTGGCCGCAGNCCCAGCTCGGCAAGGAAACGCTGGTTCGACACCTCCAGTTCCCGGCGGCTGTCCTCGATCGGTATCTGGTGCATATGCGGATGTGTCTGGGTCTGGCTGCCGACACCGAACCCGGCCGCCTGCCATTCACGAATCTGGTCCCAGTCCATATAGCCGGGGAGATTCCTGTCCACCGGACGTGTGGCAATGAACAGGGTCGCGGTGAATCCCCGCTCCTTCAGGCGGGGGAACGCTTCCTCGAAAACCGAGAGATATGCGTCGTCNATGGTGATGGCGACCGAACGGTCGGGAAGCGGCTTGCCGGCCTTCAGATGCTCCACCACTTCGTCGAGCGGCATTACGTTGTACGGGCCGGACGCGAGGATCTCGAGATGCTCCTCGAACTGTTCGAGCGTCACATTCGTGCTCGGATACCTGTCCTCGCCAAACCTGTGATACATCAGGATGGTGGCATAGTCGGCGGCGAGGCTGCGCGCCGCATGTCCGGCAAGCAGTGCTGCCGTGACGAGGCCTAGAATGGTGGCGCGGCGCCGGAATGGAAACTTGAACATCTGCTTGCCGTTCACAGGTGGATGATGGCGCGATCATACTGTGCTAGGCATGGACGTGCCAGAGCCAGTTGATGTTCGGGCTGAATTTGAAGGACAGGCAGGCAGGCAGGATGCTGGACAGACGGGACGATTTTGTGATTCTGGCACTCGAATCAAGTGCCGACCGGGCCTCGGCCGCCGTGTTGCGGACGGGAATGCCGGGCATCCAGCATCTGCATGAGGCTCGCCATGGCCATGCGGCACTCATCAGCGAGCTTGCCCGTGCCGCACTTGCCGAGGCAGGTGTNGAGCCGGATGAGATNACCCATGTCGCNGCCGGACGCGGTCCCGGCTCATTCACGGGTCTCAGGGTCGCACTGGCCGCGGCAAAAGGGTTCTCCCTCGCGACGGGNGCTTCCGGAACGGGCGTCTCCTGTCTTGCGGCGGCGGCGCATGCCGCGTCTACTCGCGCCGATGGCGGGCATATTATTGCTACCGCGGACACACGGCGCGGCAGCTTTTTTGCGCAGCTGTTCACAGCCGCCGCAGACCCGCTGTCCGGAATCATCGAGATTGATCCCGAGGATCACACACCGCTTGCCGGCGCATGGCACGGCGCGATGGTGATCGGTGCCGGGGCCGGCCCCCTCGCCGAGGCTCTTGACGATGCCGGGCTGCGGCCGGATTTGTCGGCACCGCCGATCGATTCGCTGCAGGTTGCGCGCCTTGCAGAGACNCGGATTTCAAAGGGCCTCGAGCAAGAGCCATTGCTTCCGCTCTATGTCGCGCCGGCTTTTCTGGGACCGTCAAAACCGTGATCACGGTGCCTCTGGAATCCCGGCACCTTTCGGTCATTGCCGCCATCGAGGCGGCGCAGCTTCCCAATCCGCTCAACCTTCGCAATCTTCAGGAACTGGCGTCTCGCCCTGCCTTCCGGGGGTTCGTCGCCGTTCCGGATTCCAGTGCCGACCCGATGGGCTACGTGATTGTTCTCGCTGGCGGGGGGAGCGCCGATATCGTTTCGGTGGCGGTGGCGCCGGAGCTGTTGCGGCGCGGTGTGGCGACACGGCTTCTGCTGTTCGCGCTTGCCGATCTNGCAGGTGAAGGCGTCGAGGAGATNACCCTCGAGGTNGCCGTCGACAATGNGCCGGCCCNGGCACTTTATGAACGGCTNGATTTCCGCGAGNTNGGNCGTCGTCCGGGTTANTATCGNCGGGACCGCGAGCTGNTCGATGCCCTGGTCATGCGCCGCANCTTGTAAACGCGGTGCTTTGCCGCCCTGCCGCCAGAGGCAGGTGCTTGACCCGTCCTGCTGTCCGGCCTAGAACAACCGGCGTTATCAACCCCTCCGGGAAGGCTGCGATTGTGACCAAAAAGCTGTTCATCAAGACCTACGGGTGCCAGATGAATGTCTATGATTCCGATCGCATGACAGATGTTCTGGCGCCGCTCGGCTATGCGCCGACATCACAGGCGGACGGGGCGGACATGGTCATCCTCAACACATGCCATATCCGCGAGAAGGCGTCGGAGAAGGTTTTCTCCGAACTCGGCCGTCTCAGGATGATGAAGGAACATGCCCGCGACCAGCAGGGACGCAACGTCACCATCGCTGTTGCAGGTTGCGTCGCCCAGGCAGAGGGCGAGGAAATCACCCGCCGCGCGCCATGGGTCGATATCGTTGTCGGGCCGCAGACTTATCACCGGCTGCCGGAGCTTGTGAGCCGCGCCGATCCGGCAGCCCGCGCCCGCGCCATCGACACCGAATTCCCCGAGGAAATCAAGTTCGACCAGCTGCCCGGCGAGCATGCGCCGCGCGGGCCCGCGGCCTTTCTTTCGGTGCAGGAAGGATGCGACAAGTTCTGCGCCTTCTGCGTGGTGCCCTATACGCGCGGCGCGGAATTCTCGCGGCCGGCGCAGGGCGTGATTGAAGAGGCGCGCCGCCTTGTGGCATCCGGCACCTGCGAGCTGACCCTTCTCGGGCAGAATGTGAATGCCTATCACGGTGAAGCGCCGGACGGTGGCGGCTGGAGCCTTGCGCGGCTGATCCGCGAGCTTGCCGAGATCGACGGCCTCCATCGCATCCGCTACACCACGTCCCATCCGCTCGATATGGACGAGGACCTGATCCTGGCGCATCGCGATATACCGGCGCTGATGCCCTATCTTCACCTTCCGGTGCAGTCCGGCTCGAACCATGTCCTCGACGCGATGAACCGCCGGCACGACCGCGATGCCTATTTCAGGATCATCGATCGCCTGCGTGACGTGCGGCCGGACCTCGCCCTGTCGGGGGATTTCATCGTCGGCTTCCCCGGCGAGAGCGACCGGGATTTTGCCGACACGCTGTCGCTCGTGGACAGGGTCGGCTATGCCTCGGCCTATTCCTTCAAATACAGCCCGCGCCCCGGCACCCCGGCAGCCGGCGAGGACCTTCAGGTTCCCGAAGACGTCAAGTCTGACCGGCTCGAGGCGCTGCAGCAGCTGCTGAACGCGCAGCATTAGCGCTGAGCTGGATCACGTGCTCGAGGGTGTTGATGCCATCATCTCTCCTTGCATGCCTATGTCAACGCCGACAGCGGCGTTAATGGATAATGGTGCTCCTGCGGAAGAAGGTAAGGCGGACTTTTTGTTGTTTACTGCACCGTTTGATTATTCAGGGCATCCAACGCTGACCCTGCCTATGGCGCCCCAAGCCACAGAGTTACCGGGTTCGTTTCAGTTAATTAGCCGTAAGATGGATGAGGAGACTCTGATTTATTTGGGTTCTGCTTTCGAAGGAAGGATGATGCCGATTACTTATCCGGAGCTTTTGGTATGAGTAAGCCAAGTAGACTACGCCCGGCGTTGCTGATGGTGTTATCTCTCGGTCTATTGCCTTTAAAGGTCCTGGCCGCCGATATTGAGGGCTGGTGGCAGTCTTGGGACTCGTTATTGTTGGTCTCCGTCGAGCGAGACCAGGCGAGGGTATACGCTGCAGGTATTTTGAATCCATCCTTAGTGAAGGGTGAACTGGTGAGCTGGAGTCTTGAGGAGCCATTGACCGATGCCGAAAACCC
>FUFK010054829.1_pt1 | contig 12847 bp, 10 predicted proteins | sample 1021851 | NCBI WGS metagenome assembly FUFK01 (sample SAMEA51879418, study PRJEB19060) | metagenome | reverse complement strand
GAATATTTTGTACCTTATTTAATAAATCAAAACGGTTCATTTATCATCTTTCATTAAATTGAAATCACATAAAATAGCTACTGGTGATTCAACAACTTTGGCATGTTTGCTAAATGTTGAAATTTTATCTAATTCTTTTTCAGAAGAGCAATGCAACATAGGTATTCTCAACGTTTGTAAAATATCTTCAGTAATCTTCGCCATTCCACCTTGCGCTCCTACTGGCTCACCAGGTGTACCCCTGTAACTAATTAAAAAAACAACAGGCATTTGATATAATTGTAATAGAGAAACAATTGCATTCACTGAATTTCCAATCCCTGTATTCTGCATCATTATACACGGGAATTTATTTCCTAAATAAGCTCCAGCACAAATACCCATACCTTCTTCCTCTCTTGGTACAGCCGAATAATAAACATCTTTATCATTTTCAAGAATATCAATCATGTTGGCTAATAACTTACAAGGAACACTTAAGTAAAAATCTACTCCACCTTTTTTTAAATTATCTATGATTTTTTTACTGATTTTCATTTATGCGGATGTCTATAGATATAAAATTATAAAACAATAAATTAATTTATTTAAAATCATTTCTTAATTTTATTTTTGTATTTGAATTATATGTTTCGCCTACTTTTAATATAGTTGATGGAAAATTTGGTTGATTAATAGCATCTGGAAAAATTTGCGTCTCTAGACACATACCATATTGTAATCCATAATTTCGATTATGTTTGCCATGATATGAATCTTTCATCATATTACCAGTATAAAATTGTATTCCAGGTTGATCAGTCGAGTATTCAACTCCCATACCAGTAATATTACTGTAGATGGAAGCTATAGATTGATCAATAGAATGATCTTTGAGAACATAATTGTGATCAATACCACCGCCATCTAAAAAAGATTTATTTATTTCAAATGAATTATTAAGATCATATTTTGTATTAACTACATCGAATAATTTACCAGTAGGAATTGATCCCTCATCAGTTTCACAAATTTGATTAGATGATATTCTTACAACATGGTCAGTAATATTTTTATAATTATCTTTATGGCCATGGAAATTCCAATAGTTATGATTAGTCATATTAACAATAGTATCTTGATCTGTAGTAGCATTAAAGGAAATTAGAATTTCGTTATTATTATTAAGTTCGTAAATAGTTTTACAATTTAGGTTGCCTGGATAATTTTCTTCTAAATGTTTAGACTGGTAAGTGAGCTCTACTTTTATACTTTGGCTTGTTTTTTTAATATCGGCTATTTTCCAAATCTTTTTATTGAAACCTACCTCTCCACCATGAAGATGATCAGGTTCAGTATTAGAATATAAATTATATTCTTTCCCATTAAGAGTAAATTTACTTTGCCCTATTCTATTACAAACTCTTCCAATAATTGAATTGAAATATCCATGAGCTTCTAGGCAATCATCTAAATTACCATAACCTAATAAAACATCCTCTGTTTCAGAAACATTCGAAGAAGTTGGAATACAAACTTCACTCATATAACCACCATAAGTATAAAAACTAAAACTATAATTGTTTGAGTTAATAATATTAACTATGTCAATATCTAAACCTTTATCATTTTGAAGTTTGGTAATTTTATATTCCATTATGTTTTCCTTAATCTTTGAAAATTATTTTTTCTTTGTTGAAGATAAATGATTAATCCACCTAAAACTATGAAAAAAGCACCTGGGAAGAGTTGATCAACTGGCCATTCTGCAAAAAATATCCAACCTAAAATAAGTGCAAAAAATATCTCGATATAATCAAATGGCATAATTTTACTAAGTTCTGCTTTTCTAGCACCATATATTAAAAGTAAAGTTCCAGATCCTCCTGCAATCCCCATTATACAAACTACTAAGAAATCATTTATACTTTTGAAATTTTCCCACATACCAAAAAACACCACTAACATACATGCAACTATGATTGTCCCTGTTTGACCNTANAAGTTNATAAGTGGTGAAGGAACATNNTCCTCAAAACTTAANGANGTTACNCTTGCTAATGAATATCCAAAAGCNGCAAGTATAGGAAGTANTAACATATAATTAAANTCTGATGACCAAGGTTGCATAATTAAAACGATACCTNCAAAACCAGAAATTACTGCACTCATTTTGTACCAACCAAATTTTTCACCTAATAAAGGAATAGCAAGAAGGGTGACCATCATAGGTCCAGTGTATTCCATGGTAGCGACTAAAGCAAAAGGTAGATAGGCATAAGAAGTATAGAGACACAATTGAGCCAATGCTACAAATACTCCGCGAAATAATCCTAACTTCCATTGCGTTATTTTTATTTGTCTACCGTTTTGATGCCAATCATGTGAAAAATATAAAGCAATAACACATGGGATCATTCCAAATAAATTTCTAAAAACAGAAAGTTGAGCTGCTGGATATTCGTTTCGTAAAAACTTTATCGCAATCCCCATACAATCCAATAAAAACAAACCTGAAAGTGATAATATAACAGCTAAAAATAAATTATTTTTCATTAATCATAATCTATTATTCTAAAATAATTTCTTTTCCTACTTCTTGACTTTTATAAATTCCATCTAAAATTTTCATTACTTGTAGAGAGTGTTCAGCCGGAATAGTAACTGGTTGATCGTTTGCAACAAACTCTGCAAACTCGATACATTCTTTGGCATGAGGTTCAATAGTGTCTTTTAAATTTCCTTCAATTTTTTTAGTTATGTGAGTTTGAGAATTGATATCATTTTTTATAATCTCACAATTAGGCCAATGCAAACCAGCTTCTCTTCCNTATAACCATACCTGCATATCTTCTATTTTATCNTCTGGTAGTTTATGATGAAGCATCCATGATACTTCAAGCATTAAGGTTGCACCATTTTTAAACCTAACAAACGCAGCTGCAAAATCTTCAACATTCATTGCTTCCTTATCGTACTCTCCATTATAACTAAAAGAATTTGGCTGCTTTGCTAATTCTGTTTTTGACACACCCGTCACAGAAAATGGTTCTGGATTGTTCATAAACCAAAGAGTTAAATCTAATACGTGCACCCCTATATCAATACAAGGCCCTCCTCCTGAATTTTCTTTTTTTAAAAAACCAAGTGAGACTGGTAAANAATTTCTTCTAAGCATCCAAGAACGTGCATGATATATCGAACCAATTGAAGTGGATTGATCTTTTATTAATTGAGAATCTTTTCTGAATCTAAAGTGTTGAGCACACATTAATTTTTTTTTCGTTTGATCTCTTACTTCAATCATTTTTTTTATTTGTGAGGCATTTGGAGCTAAGGGTTTTTCACATAAAACATCTTTGCCTGCTTGCATTGCTTTAATTGCTAAATCACAATGATAGTTATTAGGCGCACAAATATCTATTACGTCTATATCTGGATCATTAATCATATCTAAGGGATCAAGATATAATTTTTTTATTTGATTTATATTACCCCAATCTTCAAGAATTGAATTATTTATATCGGAACCTGCTATTAATTCTGCATGTTCTGACATGCGCCAACCAGGTACATGTAACTTTGCAATACCCCCAACGCCAATAATGCCAACTTTAATTTTACTCATATTTATTTTTTTTAATTTAGATATTTATCCATTTTTTTTCTTTTTCTGATTGGTAAATTGATTCCATTATACTACTTCTCAATGCTGCTTCTGTAGGAGTAACTAGATTTTTAGTATTGTTATCAATTAATGAATTTAGAAATAAATCAAATGCATGAGGTAATGCTTCTGGTAAATTTTCTTCTATTCTTTCTGTTTTTTTACCATCCTTATTTTCATTTATAATTAATTGCTCATTCGTTGTTCTTGCGTGAGCTTTTGTTCCACTTACAAAAATAGTATAAGGCTGAGCTATATCTATCCATCCCGCAGCAATACTAGCTATCAATCCGCTTTTAAATTTTATTAAAGCTTCTCCACTTTCTTCACAATCTGGATATTGATTATATACTTTTGTAAAGGTTGCGCTCACTGACTCAACATCAGAAAAAAACCATAAAAGAAGATCTAAAACATGTGTTCCTAAATCACCAAATGCTCCAACGCCTGCAACTTTGGGATCTGTCATCCACTGATATTTTTTGAAAATATCCCTCATAATACCATCGTGACAATTAACCAGTCGAATTCTTGAAATTTCGCCAAAATAATTAGCAGTAATTAATTGTTTAAGCTTTATGTAAACAGGATTGCTTCTCATGAAATATCCAGTTTGAAAAATAATTTTTGAAGACTCAATAAGATTTGCCATTTCAAAAGAGTCTTTTTTTCCTATCCCTAAAGGTTTTTCTATAAAACAGTGTTTTTTATTCTCAGTAATTTTTTTAACTAATTCATAGTGCAAATTAGTTTCTGAACATACAATAACACCATCTAAATTAGGTTCTTTCAATAAATCAATATAGTTATCATAATTCTTACATTGCAGTTTTTCAGAGTCACTTTTTGACCTGTTCTTATCTTTGTCCCAAACACCAATACAATTAATTTTAATGTTTGAAATTACCTTAGTAATAAAATTTGGTGTATGGATATGAGAGGTTCCAATAAATGCTATATTTTTCATTACAGTTATAAAAACTACTTATAGAGCACAACACTGATCGACCCAGTGACCTGGTTCAACTTCAATAAGGCCCATTTTTATTTCTCCACCTTTGCAATCTACTCCAGGATTAGGACATCTGGTTCTAAACACACAACCTGGAGGTGGATTTAATGCGCTAGGAATTTCTCCCTTTAGTTCTATAGCTTCAGATCTTTTCTCTGGATCAATTGATGGAATAGAAGATAATAGTGCCTTAGTGTAAGAATGTTTTGGGTTCTTAAATAATTCTCTTGAGGGTCCCATTTCAACTATGTGCCCCAAATACATAACTGCAACAACATCACATACATGAGCTACTACACTTAAATCATGACTTATGAATAAATAAGTTAGGTTAAGCTCGGTTTGAAGTTGTTTTAAAAGATTTAATATATCTGCTTGTATTGATACATCTAAAGCAGCAACACTTTCGTCTGCTACTATAAATTTTGGATTACTTACTAAGGCTCTTGCAATTGATATTCTTTGTCTTTGTCCTCCAGAAAATGCATGAGGAAATCTTCTTAAATGCTCAATATTTAATCTACATTTTGAAGCAATGTTTCTTACTCTTTCATCAGTTTCTTGTCTTGAGTTTGTTATTTTCATCACTTCTAAAGGCTCTGCAATAATATCCCTAACTGTCATTCTTGGACTTAAAGCAGCATAAGGATCTTGAAAAATTAATTGAGCTTTTTTTCTATATTCTTTTAAATCTTGTTTGTTCATATCTGTTAAATCATAATCTCTTTCATCGTCATGAAAAATAACATTTCCAGAACTAATTTTATTAGCTCCAAGTATTGCTCTACCAAGAGTAGTTTTTCCTGAACCAGATTCACCCACTAAACCAAAAAAAGATCCTTTTTTAATTTTGATATTGATATTGTTTACAGCATGTATTTTTTGTTTTTTTGAAATAAAATTTTCTTGATAATCAAAATTTACTGAAACATTATTTACTGAAATTAAATTATCACCCATTTTGACCACACTTAATTCCACATTGATCAACCCAGTGACCTGGTTCAACTTCAATTAATTTCATTTCTATTTTACCATCTTTTCCTTCTGGATTATGATGAGGGCATCTAGTTCTAAATACACACCCTGTTGGTCTATCTAATGGACTTGGAATATTTCCAGGTATTGGAGATAACGGTGCGTCTAAGTTATTTATGTCAGGTAAAGCTTGTAATAGCCCTTTTGTATAAGGATGTTTTGGATTTTTAAGGATCTCATTTACTGGACCTTTCTCCACTACACTTCCCAAATACATAACCGCTACATGATCAGCTACCTGNGCAATAACACCTAGATCGTGAGTAATAAATATTACTCCCATTTGATATTCTTTAATAATATCTTTAATTAGGTTAATTACTTGAGCTTGAATTGTTACATCTAAAGCAGTTGTTGGCTCATCTGCTAATAAAAGTTTAGGCATTGTTGATAGTGCCATAGCTATCATTGCTCTTTGACGCATTCCCCCAGATAATTCAAATGCATATTGATTAAACCGTTTTTCTGCATCTGCTATGCCTACTCTTTTTAGCATGTTTATGGATATTGATTTTGCTTCCTCTTTATTAATATTTTTATGAATTAGTAATTGCTCAACCATTTGTGCGCCAATTTTTATTGCTGGAGCAAAACTTGCCATAGGCTCTTGAAAAATCATTGATACTTTACCACCTCTTATTTTTTTTAAGTCTTGCTTAGAGGTAAATTGAAGAACATTTTCGTTGTCTAAAATTATTTCTGCATCTTCATTATAAGAAGTATTACCTGGATTTAATTTCATAATCGATTTAGCAGTCACAGATTTACCTGATCCGGATTCACCAACTATACCAAGTACTTCACCTTGATCTACAGAAAGAGAGATATTTTCAACTGCTGTAATTCTACCTTCATCAGTATCAAATTTTACATCTAAATTTTTTACTTCTAATAAATGACTCATATTATTTTACCTTATGAGGATCTGCTGCATCACGTAATCCATCCCCAACATAAACAAATGTCAAAATTAATACGACTAAGAAAAATACAGGGATAAAATACCATTGATAGTTTAAAAGTACGTCGGCCTTTGTTGCATTTTGCAAAAGTACACCTAGAGAGTTTACTGGTTCTCTCAAACCAAGTCCTATAAAACTTAAAGCTGTTTCAGATAATAACATGTATGGNAAACTAATGACTAAATCGACAATAATATAACTCGTGAAACTTGGTAATAAGTGTCTTACAATAATGTGAGTAGATGATGCTCCACAAAGTTTTGCAGCAAGAATATATTCTTGACTTCTTTCACTAAGTAAATGTGTTCTTACTCTTCTTGCAAGAGTTGGCCATGAAATTAATCCTAGCAAACAGGAAATAAAAAAGAACCGTAATTCAGAACTCCATTCTAATGGTGCAAAGGCAGCAAGACACATGAATAGAGGTATTGGTGGAACCGTTCGAATTGCATCAGTAAACATTTGTAATACGCTATCAATCCAACCGCCATAGTAACCTGAGATTCCACCTATTATTAGGGATAGAACAAAAGATATAAATACACCAAGTGTTCCCACAGCCAGTGAAATGTAAATTGCACTTAAGGTTCTACTGAATAAATCTTTTCCTGCCTTATCTGTTCCAAATATATGGATACCACCTTCTTCAACTCCAAATAAATGAGTATTAAATGTAAAACCTGGAATTTTAAAATCTAAAATTTTTCCTGGAAGATTTATATTAAAATCAAAAACTTTATATTCCCATCCTTCAACAAAAAAATAAACGTATCTTCTTTTTTCAGTATCAACTTTATAAACCCATCTAAAATTTGTATCTGCTCCTCTATACTTTTCTAATGTGTGTAAAAANGGCCTAGCAGAAAATCCATTATCATCCCAAAACATTGGAATTTGAGGTGCTCCATTTTCATAATCTTTATCTCTTCCTTTAATTGTTGGATCATAAGGAGATAGAAAATCTGCAAANAGACTACAAATAATCATAAATAATAAAATAGANCCAGCAATCATAGCAGATCTATTTCCAAAAAAGCGTGTTCTTACTAACTGCATCTGCGTTGCAGTATAATAAGCTTCTTTTTTTTGATTACTAACCTCCACCCATAACTCCTTTTCTTATTCTTGGATCAATTATAGCTAAAATAATATCCGTTATAAAATTTACAAAAACAATTGTTGCTGTTAGAAGAAAAATAATTGCACCTGCTAATTGCTGATCATTTGATCTTGCTAAAGCTTCAATCAACAATGCCCCAGCTTCTGTAAGAATTAAAATTAAGGCCACAATCGGCAATGCACTAAATATACGATTAAGGTCGAAACCTATAGAATTGATTACTGGACCTAAAGAATGTTTTGCTGGATATCTCCACAACAAACTCATTCCTGATATTCCTCTAGCCCTTGCAGCCATTACATATAGTTTATCATTTTCATCTAGCATTAGTGCTCTAACTGTTTGAAGAGCAAAGGCAGTTGCATTCCAACCTAAAACAAATATTGGAAGCCAAGCTCTACTTAAAAAATCAAATAGTTTTGCTGATGACCAGGGTTCGTTTTCATATTCTTGAGAAAATAAACCTGTCATCGTATCTCCATAGTAAACAGTCATAAAAAGCATAATACAGAGTGCTACTAAAAAATTGGGAAGTGCTATTCCAAGATAACTAATAAATTTAAGNGTNTTATCTAANGANGCATATTTTGTCGTGGCCGATATNATCCCAACTGGTATGGCNATTAANTATGAAAATATTAGTGCAACCAAACATATTGTTANAGATAAAGTAAATCTTCCACTTAATAATTCATTAATATTCATTCTTANAATACAACTNTCACCAAAATCTCCATTAAAAACTATATTAGAAACCCATTTGCCATATCTATACAAAAAAGGTTTATCNAAACCTAAACGAATTTTTTCTTTTTCTATNTCTTCATAAGTTATTTGTGATCCTTGTGTATTTTTAAATGCTAGATATCTTTCAGCACAAGTTCCAGGAACTAATTCCATTAANGAAAAAACAATAAAGCATACAAGAAGCAAAGTTATAANTGCAAGTCCTGCTCTTGTNAGAGTAAATTGTATAAAATTAATCATATAAAATAATTAGNAGACAAGAATAATTAAAAAAAGAAAAGCGGCAATATATAATTGCCGCTTTTTTTATTATTTATTGAGTTAAATTACTCGTCTAACCACCATTGAGTAGCTAGGTATGGGTATGTTCTATAATACTCATACGAAGTAGTTTTAAACTGCGTAAAGTTTTTCAACGCATTTCTATGATAAGTTGGGAAAGGTGCTTTCACCGTACCAATCAATAGACTTTGCTCTGTTAACATTGTTGCAATTTTTTCACCCCACTCATTAGACTCAGCAGTACCAAGAGCNTAAGATTGGAATTTATCAATTCCATCACTTAAGTCATATACCCACTGAGGAGGTTTAGTACCTTCGTCACCATTACTATCAATGTATGCTGCCCAATCTAAACCTTGTGTATGGTTAAAGTANTTACCAAACGGAGGTTTAAATGTTTCTGGGTTACCAGCAACAATTGCTAATGGTTGACCTTTATCCCAAACATGAACGTCAAGTTGGTTAGCAGCTTGCGAACCACGATATTCATCTGGAGTTACCTCTTTAAAAGTAGTTTTTACTCCTACTTCATTGAAGTATCTTGCAACAAGTTCAACTTCAACACCACCAATACCTTGAGTAGCNTAGTCAATGTTAATAGCTAGAGCATCACCATTTGGTAATTCTCTAAATCCATCACCATCAACGTCTTTTAATCCTACTTCATCAAGAAGAGCATTTGCTCCATCTGGATCGTATTGAGTCATATGCATTTTTATACTTTCAGGAACGAAGTCAGGTGCAGGAGAAAATCCTACAAACTGCTCAACTTTACCTAAACCGTAATATGCAACTTCGTTGATCTCGTCTCTATTCATTGCAATTGACATTGCTTGACGGAAACGAATATCCCCATAGACTTTACGTTTTTCAGGATCAGGATGTGTTACATTAAAACTAAATAATGCAGCACCACAACCTGGATTGATTTGAACTTGATATCCACCAGACTCAGCACCATCAAGTAATTGAGGAGCAGACTCTAATTGAACAGACTGTGATTTATAATCAACTTCACCATTAACAAGTTTTAACAATCTTATTTCATTTTCATTGATGTATCTTTCATTTTGATAATCAATGTATGGTAATTGATTTCCAGCTGTATCAACTTGGAAAAAGTATGGGTTAGCTGCATAGACTCTACCTTCAGTAGTATCTTCAATCGTCATATAAGCTTCTAAAGAAGGATAAGCTGCATAAGGTAATCCAGCAACTAGATCTGGTTTAGCTAGTAAAGGAGTTGGAGTATCAGTCCAACCTGAGTTACCATAATATGCTGCTAAAGCATCATAACCATCTGCAAATCCTAATGCCTGAGCATTTGCATCAGCATTTGAATCAATTTCCGGATGGAATTGTTCTAGGAAATGTGAAGGCATGAAGAACTGGTTATATGACCATGCAATAGTTGCAGTTAAACCAGGGAANGGAGATGGNAANTTAAATCTTACTGTTTGATCATCAATTACATCAACAGTCATTGGCTCACCACCAACTAAAAGATATGGATATGGTTTTTCACGAATCTTTGGATTCATCATCAAATCTTCGTACCAAAACTCAACATCTCTAGCNACAAAAGGTTCNCCATTTGACCACTTGTGACCTTTACGTAACATGAATGTTAAAGTAGTAAAATCATCATTCCACTCATAATCTTTAGCAACGTTTGGAACAATTGTAGTTAAGTCATCAGCAAAACGTAATAAGTTNACGTGTCTTGTAGATAACATATCAGAAGTTCCAGCTTCAGTTGCGTTTGATAAGAAGTTTATTGTATTTCCATATTTACCAATAGACTCATATGGTACTACAACAAGCGGCTCATCAGGTAATCTATCCTCAACTGGAGGTAGACTTCCTGGGTTACCTTGTATTGTAGCGTTTATGCTAGCAATATTTGGATTATCTGAAAACTTCATAGTACANCCGGCTGCACTTTCATATTCTGATAANTCATATTGCTGAGGATATTTTCCGCCTGTCTGTGCATCGTTCATTGTTGTACCTACACAATGACCACCCGCAAAAGAGCTTCCACTCCAAACAAAAGTTGCGGAAGAAAATACCAACGCTATGAATAATTTTTTTAACATATATTTTCTCCTATAAGATAAATTTATCGTATGATTTAGTTTGTAAACAATTTTGANTTTTTANCAAAAANATTTGACACTTTTATTACAGTTTTTTGTAAAAAATTGTGTATTTCTTGCTAATTAATTACTTTAATAATCATAAGTAAATATGAAAAAATCCAAAAAATCTGTGCTATTTATCTGTGCTGACCAATGGCGTTTTGACTGCTTTAGTTTCCTAAATCATCCATATGCGCTTACTCCAAACTTAGACAAGCTTGCAAAACAAAGTGTTGTTTTTAAATCACATTTCGCAGGGATTGTCCCTTGCGGACCATCTAGAACTACAATGCTTACAGGATTATATCCATTTATACATCGTTCAGTTTATAATGGTGCGCCTCTTGATAAAAGATTTACAAATATTGCTAAAGAAGTTCGCAAACTAAATTATAATCCAAGTCTTTATGGATACACTGATACATCTTGGGATCCAAGATACTTAGAACCAAAAGATAAAAAAAACTTTACCTATGAATCGCCAATGGAAGGATTTGAAGATGGTTGTGTTTTACCAGGAGGAAAACCAGAACCTTGGGCTAACCATCTTAATCAAAATGGTTTTGAAATTAATAAAGCAGAAGATTTATACAAAGGAAGAAAACCTAAAGATGATCAAGCATATATTTATGAACCATATTATATTCCAACTGAATTTTCAGATACCGCTTTTTTAGCAGACAAAGTTGTCAATGATTTAAAAAAAGTCAAAGACCCATTTTTTATGCATGTATCTTTTTTAAAACCACACCCACCCTTTCATGTTGCTGATCCATGGTTTAGTAAATTTAATCCAGATAATATTAATTTATCTAAAAATGATATTTCACTGAAAGAATTATCAAAAAAACATCCTTTACTTAAAGAATTATGTAAAAAATTTTTATTAAAAGAAAATTTCTCTGAAATTAATTATGATCTTTTAAAAGATCAAGANATCAAAAATATTATGAGTGTCTATTTTGCTATGTGTGCAGAAGTTGATTTTAATATTGGTAAAATTTTGAATGCTTTGAAAGAATCAGGGCAAGAAGAGAATACAATGATAATATTTACTAGTGATCATGGAGAGATGTTAAATGAAAATAATTTATGGGGAAAATTAGGCTGGTGGGACTCCTCTTATAGAATTCCATTATTTATTTATGTACCCCAAAACAGTGCGAAGGAAATTAACCACTTAACTGAATCCGTAGATGTTGCTCCTACAATTTTAGAATGGCTAGGTGGTGAGATTCCAATTGATTGGAATGGTCAATCACTAATGCATAATATTAATGATCAATATGAAAAATCACCTAATAAAGATTTTGTTGTTTTTGATTATGATTTTAGAGAAAGTACTTCATTTGTTAATGATAAAAAATTAGCACCTGAGCAATGCAATCTATCAGTTATTAGAAATAATAAATGGAAATATGTTCATTTCCCTTCATTGCCTTGTTTATTGTTTGATTTAGAAAATGATCCTAATGAAATTAATGATTTATCTAGAGTAAAAGAATTTCAAGACATTAAAAATGATTTGGTATCAAAACTATTAAGCCATCGAATGATTCATCAGGAAAGACAGTTATCCAATACAAAACTTTCTAGCTCAGGAGTTAAAACAAAATCTGGACCAGCTAGCAGAAAAATGGGATAATTAACTTATGTTAACAACTGTTATAGGTGCCTACCCAAAGCCAAGTTATTTAAAAATAACTGATTGGTTTAATGCTTCTGGTGGTACAGATACTGAATATCCAACTAAATTTTATGAAGATGAAATAAAAAAGATGGGCAATAATGTTGAAGAGTTATTTAATAAAGCTACAAAAGAAATAATCAGAGATCAGGAGGAATGTGGTATTGATATCATCACCGATGGTGAAGTTAGAAGAGAAAATTATATTCACT
>FUFK010752551.1_pt1 | contig 12849 bp, 23 predicted proteins | sample 1021851 | NCBI WGS metagenome assembly FUFK01 (sample SAMEA51879418, study PRJEB19060) | metagenome | reverse complement strand
AACAATTGAACCATTGTCAATGAAACTTCCTATGCCTATGCCTGAAAAAACTACACAAGATACTACATTAATTGGTAGTGCTAACAATATGCCAATCGAAACAGCAGATGTTTCACAAAAAGTAATACAAACAGCAGAATTACCAAGCAATATTAATCAAGATACAGGCTTGACAACAACAGAAGAAGCTTTACTATCCAACACCGAAAAAGCGTTAAGACGTAAACAAAGGAATGTAACAGTATAATGGCAAAAGATAACGCATTGCAAAGAATAGATTCTCATGAGAAGTTATGCAGGATTATGCAAAAACAAACTCATGATAAAATTCTTAAATTAGAAAACCAGATCAATAGAATAGAGAGTATTTTATTGGTGTCTGTAGGTGCCTTGATTACAGGGATGGCCTATGTTATATTCACTCTATTAACAAAATAAAAATCATGCAACTATCGAAACATTTTAAACTAGAAGAATTTACTAAATCAATGACCGCTACTCGAAAAGGAATTGACAATTCCCCAGGAGCTGGCGACATTAAAAACTTGGAGAACGTATGTTATGAAATATTGGAACCGGTTCGTGCGAAGTTTGATAAACCCATTACTGTTACCTCTGGTTACAGATCCGAAGAGCTCTGCGAGGCGATCGGCAGTAAAAAAACGTCGCAACATGCTAAAGGCCAGGCGGTTGACTTTGAAATAGCTGGTGTACCTAACATTCAAGTAGCTTATTGGATTCAAAACAACTGTGACTTCGATCAATTAATACTTGAGTTCTATAACCCTAATGATCCAGCAGGTGGCTGGGTCCATTGCAGTTATAATGAAAAAGGTGCAAACAGAAAACAGGTTTTGACTTACGATGGTAAATCTTACGAAAACGGATTGCCGGACATGGCCTGGAAAGATGGAAAAGTCGTAAGATAAAAATTCCAGCGCGTTACGCGTACGAATCCTACATTTTCTAAGATTAAATCCAGTCTTTTAGTTGTTCACCCATTATTTCTGTAGCGATATTTATTTTCTTACGAAGGGCTTTGACAATTCTGTCATCTACAGTATCTTCACAAATTATATCTATATAGGTCATAGGTTTTTCTTGTCCTATTCTATCAATACGAGCTTCTGACTGTTGACGNTTTTCTAGGTCATANCCNTTAGAGTAATAAATCATAGTACTNGCTGCAGTTAAGGTAATTCCATATCCACCAGTTTGGGGAGTTCCTACTAAAAACCTACATTTCTCATCTTCTTGAAATCTTTTAATATTGTCTTGTCTTTCTTCTTGAGGTGTTAGCCCATAATAAGTAACAACACTCTCTTCTCCATATTCTTTGGTAATGGCTTTTACTATCTCATTTACGTCATATTGGTAATGAGCCCATATAACTGCTTTTCCTTCTACTTCGTCTAATAAGTCGGTCAGTTCACTCATTCTATTGTTTTTAATAGTCTGTATAGAGCCATCATCGGCCGTAAAATGGCCACAAGTTATCTGGTGTAAACGCATTAATTGNGTNAATGCACTAGCTGTTGTCACCATTTTGCCATTAAGTTGAGCAAGAGCCATCTTTTTCATTTGTTGATACACTTTATCTTGTTCAGCAGATAGGTTTATAACCCGTTTCATAAAAGTCTTTTTAGGAAGGTCTAAACAATCATCTTTTAAAACTCTATAAGAAAATGGTTTTAATTTTTCAGATAATTCTCCAAGATTCTTATAGCCTACCACTATTTCTACTGATCTTCCGTTAAAGTGTGCTTTACGTAGGACTGCATATCTAGTTCTAAAGGTATAATAAGAAGAATGGTCTAATAGGTACTCATCTAAAAACTCACATTGTTTATAAAGGTCTAAAGGGCTTTTTGTCACAGGGGAACCTGTAAGGATTCTTCTGTATTTTGCATATTTACCTAAACCTACAATACTTTTAGTTCTTTTAGCTCCCGGATTTTTAATAGTGGTAGATTCATCAATAACCATAAAAGTGTTATGTGAATTTAAAAATCTACCTGCAAANTCTACACCTTTCTTTGTACTAAAAGCTTCTACATTCATAACTAAAACGTGAAAGTCAAGACCAGGTTTAAATAGTTTATCTAATTCTTGTTGTTGAGTTTTATTAATTAAAGATTTCCACAATACAGTCGTAGGTTTAATATGGTCAGGTAAATGTTCAGGTATTTCTTGAGAGTACCAGTTTTTATATACACCTTTAGGTGCAATAATTAAGGCGCCATTAATTTTACCATTATCATATAACATAGCCATATTATCTATAGCTACTTTAGTTTTACCCGTACCCATCTCCATAAAAAGCGCAAATACTTTTTTATTCCATGACTTTTCTAACGCAGTCATTTGATGCGCGTATGGCTTTGTTTTAAATTTGTATTTCATAATTTTATTTTCTACTTTCTAGTTGACAATATAATGATTCGTGTCTATATTGTCAAGTATGAAAGACAAAGCGATAGTATACGTAATACAAGAAATACCAGGCACTCGAGAGGGTAGGCCTAAAATTAACATTATGGGTGCTCAAAAACATGGCGATATAAAAGTCTTGTTAAAAGAAGACTCTCAAATAATTTTTAGTCCTGGTCCTATAATTTATTCTTTAAGACAAAAGTTAAAAAATTTTAAAGAAGAAGATTATTTATTATTAACAGGTGATCCTGCAATTATTGGTGTTGCGTGTTCTGTTGTGTCCGATATAACAAACGGAAAATATAATTTGTTAAAGTGGGATAGACAAGAAAGAACTTANTATCCTATTAGAATCAATCTTTACGAGAAAGGAGAAATCGATGAGTAAAGAAAAAATAAAAGTTTTTACTGGAAGTGGTTCGTTTAATCCAGGAGAAGACTTACAAAAACAATTTGTGGAGGATGCTCCGCAACAAGTAAACGAATTAGCAAACGTAGAAAATTTATCTAAGTTTGTAATTGATCTTCAAAATTTGGAATCAGAAATTGAAAGAGATGAGAAACTTTTAAAAGATAAAAAGGCTCAAGCTGATAAAATTTCTGGCGAAGTAATTCCAGAGATAATGGAGCAAATGAAATTAAAAACTCTTAAACTTGTAGATGGTTCTGCCATTGAAGTTAAAGAAGTTTATAGCGCTACAATTCCTGTAGCAAACAGGGAAGGCGCTTACAAATGGCTTCGAGACAATGACCTAGGTGATCTTATTAAAAATGAGATTACTGTTTCCTTTGGTCGTGGCGAAGATGACAAGGCTACGCAATATGCTAGTCTTGCAGAAGGTCAAGGCTACCAACCACAACAAAAGTTAAAGGTAGAACCTATGACATTAAAAGCATTGTACAGAGAGCGAGCCGAAAGTGGTCAAGACTTGCCTTCTGAACATTTTAATCTGTTTAAGGGAAACAAAACAAAAATAACAAGGAACAAATAACATGAGTGAAGAAACAAGAGACGTTACTGTAAAAAAAGAAGGTAACTTACCAGCGGAATTGAATTTCGTTCAAGATGCTGGCGCAGGACTTGAGAATATAGATAAAGACGATTTGGCTTTACCATTTCTTAAGTTATTACAATCGGGTTCGGATGAGACTAAAAAGAAACATGCGAACTATGTTGAAGGAGCAGAAGCTGGAATGTTTTATAATACAGTCACTAAAAGATTGTATGATGGTGAGAAGGGTATAGAAATTATACCTTGCTACTATAAATTAACATTCCCTGAATGGGCACCTTTCGAGAGAAAAGAAGGTAGACCAATCAGTCCTGATAGAGGTCCGGAGATCTTAGCAAAGACTAAGAAAAATACTCAGGGAAAAGATGTTTTAGATAATGGTAATGAAATTATCAAAACAGCTAATCATTTTGTAATCATTAATGGAGAAAAACCAGAGAANGCTTTAATGGCTATGAAGTCTACTCAATTAAAAGTGAGTAGAAACTGGAACTCTTTAATGCAAGATCAATTTGAAACTGATCCTAAAACGCAGAAGAATGTACCTGCTCCAATGTTTTCAAGAGTGTATAAACTACAGTCTGTCGAGAACAGTGGAAGTTTTACTTGGCACGGATACAAAGTGTCTATGGCAAGAAAAGTGGATAATGCTAGCCTTTATCAAATGGCTAAAGATTTCCATAATTCTTTAAAAGCAAGTAACGCTGCTGCTGAGAACAAAGAAGAATCTAATTACTAGATTCCTCTTTTAAGAGGATAGGGGTAGCGAAGCGAGAGTGGAGTTACCCCGACCCGGGATCATTATGGAACACGAATTTATAGAATTATTTAAAGGTTATGAGGGCGATTTTGGAATGGCGGACATGTCCAANACTGAGCTCGATTCAGAAAAAAATAAAATAAAACCTAATTACGAATGGGCAGGAAGACCTGTCACATTAGATGACTACAANAATCACTTACAAGGAAAAAAATCAATTGGAATNCAACCNTGCAGAATAGATAAAACTGCACAGTTTGGTTGTATAGATATTGATCCACCAGATTATGGGTCCTTTAAAGTAGAACATTATTTAGCACTATTCCAACAATATAAATTACCATTAGTACCAATCTTATCTAAGAGTGGTGGTCTACATTGTTATATATTTTTAAAAGAACCTATTCCAACCATAGATTTAATAGAGGCATTAAAAGCTTTTCTGCTTCCACTAGGATTAAAACCAACGACTGAGGTTTTTCCTAAACAGAAAGANCTACAGAAAGATGATAAAGGAGACATAAAACCAGGAAACTTCATTAACCTACCTTACTATAACAACGGACAATCTACTCGGTATGCTATAGATAAGAATAATTCTAAACTATCAGTAGAACAATTTATAAAATTTGCTAACGAATCTAAGGTAGATAAAGAAACTTTAGATAAACTTGTAGAAGAAACTCACAGAAATATATTATTAGGAACTAATCCAGAATTTGATGATGGTCCACCATGTCTAGCATTNTGTTCTAGAACAAAATTAGATGATGGTAGAGACAGATTTATGTACAATTATATGGTCTTTGCTAAAAAGAAATACAAAGACAAATGGCCAGACCAGGTATCAGCAGCCAACTATAGTTATCTAGCTAGTCCTTGGGATAAAGCAAAATTAGATTCAAAAATTAAAGCGTGGAAGGGTGAAACAGCAGGACATACTTGCTATGAGGACCCTATTAAAGACAAATGTATGCGTAGTCTTTGTTATAAAAGACCATTTGGAGTTAAGTCTGATAGTATTTCTGTATTTCCAGAGATTCAAGACTTTGAAATGATAGCGTACGCAGAACCTGAGTATAGATTTAATGTGATTATGCCTAACGATGACAAGATTCAAGTTATTATAAGTAATACAAAACTTATGACTACACAGAAAGAAGTATTAAATTTAATCTGGCAACAGACTGGAGTTTATTTTGAACCATTAAAACCAAAAGATTTTAGAGCCAAATTAAATGAGTGGCGTAGAGGTGGACAAAAAATTACACCACCTAAAGGAACTCAAATAGAAGATAGACTAGAAGAAGAACTATATCAATACTGTGTGAATGGACCTCAAGCACAAGAGAGAAGACAGATACACAATGGCTCTTGCTTTACGGAAGAAGGCTATCATTACTTTAGATTTAATTCTTTTATCGAGCATCTAGGAACTGGGTGGAAAATTCCAGAAGAAAAAATTGCACAGAAACTAAAAGACAAATGCAATGTAGAGTTTGACCATTCTTTAAATGTTGAAGGTAAGACACTTAAAGTTTGTAAATTAAAACAACTCTATACTCCACAAATAGAACATAAACCTATACAAAGGAAAGGAACTAATTATTAATGAGATACAAAGTAGTAGGACCACCGGGCACCGGAAAGACTAGAAGACTTTTAAATGAAGTACATAAATACGTTAAGAATGGTACTCCACATGACAGAATAGGTTATTTTGCATTTACTCGTAAAGCTGCAGGCGAAGCCCGAGATAGATTCTTAGCTAAAAATTTAGACCTTACTAAAAAAGATATTAAATATTTTCAAACATTACACTCTTTAGCTTTTAATAATTTAGGACTTAAAGAAGAAAACGTAATGCAGGAAGGTAATTACCAGGCAATCGGAGANAGCTGTGGTATTCAAATTAAATATGCTTCCTATGAAACNAATAATTTTAACGGAATTTTTTCTTCTAACAGTGAGTATCTAAGTCTAATTAATCTAGCTAGAGTAAGACAAATTACTGCTGAAGAACAATTTAATCGTAACGAACATTTAAGTTGGATTAGTAAAAATAAATTAATTGGAATAGAGAAAGAGATTAATAATTATAAAAGCGCGCATAATCTTATAGATTTTACCGACATGATTCAACAGTTTTTAGACAAAGGAACTACACCTAAATTTAAGGTTATTTTTGTTGATGAAGCCCAGGATCTTTCATTAATTCAATGGGCAATGATTGATAAAATAGAAAAAGAAACTGAATGTGATGTCTGGATTGCCGGTGATGATGACCAGGCTATCTTTGGATGGGCTGGAGCTGATGTAGATTCTTTTATTAATTGGAAATCAAGAGAGATATTATTAGATAAATCTGAAAGAGTTCCTCAATTAATTCAACGAAAAGCTTTAGATGTTATTTCAAGAATCTACCTTAATCGTTTACCTAAAAATTATCTTCCTAAAAATGACCTGGGAGTTATTGAAGAACGATTTAATATTAATGGAATTGATATGACTACCGGAGACTGGCTAATATTAGCTAGAACTAATTCTCTTTTAAAAACAATTCCTGCATATTTAAAACGAAAAGGATTTTTCTTTCAGACTCATCAAGGAAATAGTATGGGTAAAACTTTATACGAAGATATATTAAACTGGAAGAAAATGCAGAAAGGTGAAACAATTCCTGAAGTTCATCATCAAAGAATTTTAGAAAATATAAAAAATAAAACAATTAATTTTCAAGGCGATTGGTATGAAGAGTTTAATAATGTTTCTATATCTAAGAGAGATTATATGAGAGCTATGTTAGATAATGGAGAAGAGTTATTAAAAGAACCAAGAATAAAAGTTTCAACAATTCACGGAGCTAAAGGTGGAGAAGCACACAACGTAATTCTATATTTGAATCAGACGGCGAATACTATCAAAGGTGCAAAGAAATCGCAAGAAAAACAAGACGAAGAATTTAGAGTTTGGTATGTAGGAATTACACGAACAATTGAAAATTTATTTTTAATTAAATCTAAAAACAAACAGAAAGAGTTTAAACTATGAGCGACGTATATAAAAAACAAATAGGAGGATCTCACTACTCTTCGATGAAAATTCAACCGAGTGAGTTTATAAACAAAAACAACTTGCCGTTTGCAGAGGGGAATGCTATAAAATACTTATGCCGTCACAAGCAGAAAGGACAAAAACAAGATTTAGAAAAAGCAATTCATTATTGTCAAATGGCAATTGATAGAGACTATTCAAATGACTAATTACGTGGTGAAACAAATAATGTTTGGAAAACACAAATTTGATTTAGAAGTATATCCTATACGTGAAGGATGCAATGGTGAAAAAGAAGGACCATACTTTGAAATATTTCCACACGACTATAACGCAGCACTTTATGCGTTTAGTAACAAAGAAAAAATAAATAAACTAATAAAAGAAAAACATTTATGATTGAAGCACAAACAGAATGGGTTAAGCCTACTGAATTTCCAGACTTAAGACAAGCAGATACAATTGCAATCGACTTAGAAACACATGACCCAGATTTAAAATCAATGGGCTCTGGTTCCGTAGTTGGTAAAGGTAAAGTTGTAGGTATCGCTGTAGCTGTTGATGGCTATTCAGGATACTTTCCTTTCGATCATGAAGGTGGTGGTAACCTTGAAAAAAGCAAGGTAATTCAATGGTTTAGAGACGTTTGTGAATCTCCAGCAGATAAAGTTTTTCACAATGCCATGTACGATGTGTGTTGGATTCGTGCGATGGGAATAAAAATAAATGGAAACATTTATGACACGATGATTGCAGCATCACTCGTCAATGAAAACAGATTTAGATTTGATCTTGGTTCGTTAGGTTGGGACTATGTTGGTCGTGGAAAAAATGAAACAGAATTAGTTGCTGCAGCAAAAGAATGGGGTGTCGATCCTAAAGCAGATATGTGGAAGTTACCAGCGATGTATGTCGGTAACTATGCAGAACGTGATGCAGAAATAACGTTAGCGTTATGGAGAGTCATGCAAAAAGAAATAAGCGACCAGGATCTAGGAGCTATCTTTGAACTAGAGACAGAACTTTTTCCTTGCTTAGTCGATATGCGGTTCTTAGGAGTCCGTGTAGACGTAGAAGGTGCTCACAAATTAAAGCAACAATTAGCTGAACAAGAAAAAGAATTATTACACAAGATAGAAAAAGAAACACAAGTAGATGTTCAAATATGGGCTGCACGTTCAATTGAGAAAGTTTTTCAAAAACTTTCCCTACCATATGAGCGAACCACAAAAACAAATTCTCCATCATTTACTAAAAATTTTCTTTCATCACATGAACATCCATTAGTGCAATGTATAGCAAAAGCTAGAGAAATAAACAAGGCACATACGACATTCATAGATACAATTATTAAATACGAACACAAAGGTAGAATCCATGCAGATATTAATCAAATTAGATCTGATAGTGGGGGAACTGTAACTGGAAGATTCAGTTATTCTAATCCCAATCTACAACAAATTCCCGCTCGTAATAAAGACTTAGGTCCTTTGATCCGATCCCTCTTTATACCCGAGTCTGGTTGCGAGTGGGGGTGCTTTGACTACAATCAACAAGAACCAAGATTGGTAGTTCACTACGCATCCCTGGATCAAGACGCAAGCGTCTTTAATGTTAAGAACGCATACAACGAAGGTGACGCAGACTTTCATACTATTGTTGCAAACATGGCGCAGATACCAAGAACACAAGCTAAAACAATTAACCTAGGATTATTTTATGGAATGGGTAAAGCAAAACTCCAAGCTGAACTAGGAGTTAGTAAAGAAAAAGCAGAAGAACTTTTTTCTATTTATCATAGTAGAGTTCCATTTGTTAAAACCCTAATGAAATCAGTGTCTAATAGAGCACAACATAGAGGACAGATTAGAACTTTAGGTGGAAGATTATGTAGATTCCATCTATGGGAACCAAATAGTTTTGGTATGCATAAAGCATTACCTTTTGAACAAGCAGTACAAGAACATGGTCCAGGTATTAGAAGAGCATATACTTACAAAGCTTTAAATAAATTAATACAAGGATCCGCTGCAGATATGACTAAGAAGTCTATGTTAGAATTATATAAAGAAAAAATTATTCCACATATACAAATTCATGATGAACTGGATATTTCTGTGGAAAGTGATAAACAAGCACAACGTATAAAAGAAGTTATGGAATCAGCAGTTGACTTAGAGATACCAAACAAGGTAGACTACGAGTCCGGTAAAAACTGGGGTGACATACACTAACGGAGGAAATATGATAAAAAAATATGTAGACCAAGTAATGATTTGGCAATTACATAACAGAAGAGAAATCGTTTGTTTTGTAGCTGGATTAATCGTAGGCGCAATTATATTCTAATGTGTTCTAATGGCTTATCTGAATGCAAACACACCTGTGATTTATGCACAGATCAGGAGAGAGTATCTCTATGACCTTAAAAAGCATCATGGAGAAGCTGAAGATTGTATTATCTTTGGGATGGCGTCTATTACAGGACGTCCTATCCTCTTTCATGCTATTATGGAGAACGGCGCTGTGTTCTATCGTTTGCCTATTTCGGCCTTCATTCAAAGAGGCTTTGATGTCAAAGAAATACCTAAACGTAGACTTGACGAGTTGGAGCTTTGGAATTGTTTTAGTTATTATCCTGCTATTACTTCTTACGATATCTTAGACGGACAATCAGGAAAATATATTGGTAAAGATAAAAAATGGTATCATGGTGCATACCTTTTTACAGTTGACTGGGCACATCCAGAGAGTAATATAGTAGACACAGATCATTCTGAAATTCCACACGAACATAAGTGTGCACACATACTTGCATTAGACGATGGCAATTATGCGGCTCAGCCAAACAATAGATTAATATGGGATATCCCATCATTTACAGTTAAGGATGAAATTCCTGACTGGAAAGTTCAAACTTCAGAGTGGAATGTAGAAGACACTCGTAAGTGGAGAACTGAAGATACGGATAAATTCTTTTACGAAATCGAGGAGAAAAAAAATGATTAGAAAATTAGTTAAAATTATTTGTTGGCCTTNTATTAAAGCATTAAATTGGTTAGCTTCTGGGTTACCATCAGGTAAAAAAGAAGAAGTTGTATTAGACCACTGTGGAACACACTCAAGATATAAAAAATCTTGTCCAGCATGTAAACAATTAGCTGTAGCAGTAGATTTATCGTAATGAGCAANTGTCAAAAATGTCATTGTAAATGCCATTGCGACGNAGAANTNCACGCTCACCACTATGACGGTGATTTATGTGCCTGTGAAGGCTGTAAATGCAAGCGAACTTACACCTATGAAAAAGATCATGGGCATGATATATCTTACGAAAACGAAGTAAAGTATGATTGAAAAATTAATGACATTATTGGTCGGAATCCTCCTGGCGTTAGCTGGATGGACGTTGACTCGTACTTTTGAACTATCTACAAATCAAGCTGTACTTGAGGATAAAGTTGAAAGACTTGAAATGCAAGTAAGACTAATAGATGAAAAGATGGATGAAATGTTTGACATGGATGAAGAGATTATGAAACAACATGAAGATTTATTTAAAAAATTAGAAAACTCAAACACAGGATATAGTTATAACTAATGAGTAAACCTTTAAAAATTTCTGAAGAAGCAGCCGTGCAAATGCCGATGAAAACGGTAGCCTCGNTGATCGCGATGGTCGCGATTGGNACNTGGGCTTACTTNGGTATCATTGAGACNCAAAACAAANTTNNNACNCANGCTAGANCTNATGNNNAAAGATTTAANNGANAANACAGANTTTAGAATCAAATGGCCGCGGGGNCAACTTGGNTCGCTTCCNGCAGATTCNGAGCAATTTATGATGATCGAGGATCTTTANAAGACCACTGATAANTTNAATNNACATATNGAATCAATGGCNTTNAANAAAGTNAANATAGAATTTTTAAGAAAACAAATGGATAAAGTTTTAGAAGATATAGAAAAACTTAAAGACCAAGCAAGAGATATGCATTATAAAAATGGTAATGGAGGTCAACAATGATAGAATCTGTTGTAGCCCTACTTATGTTTGTAAACGCAGAAATTAAAGAAGCCCGTTTACAGGTTGATGGTATGGCAATGTGTTTACGTGGAAAACGTGAAGCTGAAAGGACCTATTCTGAATCAGTAACTTACAAATGTTGGAAAGGTAAGGCTGAATTAGAGGATAATATTGATGGGTCTAAGTCAATTAAAAAATTAATCATTGAATAAAAAAGCATACGCATTTTTTCTTAAAAAGAATAGGCCTAGAAATAGGGTAGCACAAGAATTAAGTGATGGACGTTATCACCAACGTGTGATAAAAAACAAGAAAGCATATGACAGAAAAAAATATAAGATGGACAGCTGAGATAGTGACTGGGCAATGCCCAACTTGTGAAGAAATTACATCTTTAGTAGGAATTACTAAAGAATTTTATAGATGTATGACATGTGGTGCAGATTGCAAGCAGCACGTGAATGGTAAAATATCTTATTTACCAGTAATACATCCATCTGATGGCACAAAACCATATGTTAGAGACTGGTAATGGCTAAAGCTAAGGGTTTATATGCTAAAGTAGCACACGTACCTACTCAAAAAGGTAGCTCCCAGGGACGTTATCCCAATACTTCAACTATGAATAAACATAAACGTAGGCAACGTGGAAAAAAATATCGGGGCCAAGGAAGATAGCACTTGACAAGAATCCTATAAAATACTATATATACAAAAAGAAAGGAAACATATGCGATATAAATATAAAGTAAGAGAATTGACTCCAGTAAAAGACGACATTGTAAATGTTGGAGAAACAAAAGAAATGGAAGCAATGTCTCTTAAAAAACTAAGACGTAAATTAGATCCTAAAAAGGAATACTTTATAGAGTACAGAAACAAGAAAAATAATCATGTATCTGCAACCATATCAGGAATAGAGGGTTAATATGATAGATAAACTTATTGAGAGAAATAATAAAGCTTTTGAAGAAACAAAAGAAAAACTAGATAAACTTCTTGCTCTTGAAACAACCACACCTGAAAAATATCGGAGTGGATTATATGAAAAAATAGAGAAAGTTGTTGATGCACTATCTGTATTTCATCGGAGAGGAGGATATTATGAGTTTAAGAAAAGTAACGATAACAAGCAAGAACATAACTCCTAAACAATGGTCTGTTCTTATGTTAGAATTAAATATGATTGCACAGCAATGGAAACCTTACGCAAAGTTAGAGCTACAGGGAACAGGGCTCAAGAAAATATTAAATTTAGGAACTAAAAAATATGATGCAAAAGATTGATGAAGTTGCAAATATGTGGAACAAAACCAAAGACCCTCATTACAAAGATCTTTGGTATAAATTAGTAAAGGAGTTTGCAAATGGACCTCATAATATTAACAGACGGGTTGTATCATTTGATTCCCGTCCAAAAAGAATTATTCAAGGACATAACTTTGATAAAAAATCATGGGTTAACTTGCTTTGATTTGTGTGATATTTTAAGATTAAAGTTAACAGAATATTCTGATACTTTAAATGGGTACATAATGAAAGATGGCAGTGGAGATTTTATT
>FUFK010040600.1_pt1 | contig 12849 bp, 12 predicted proteins | sample 1021851 | NCBI WGS metagenome assembly FUFK01 (sample SAMEA51879418, study PRJEB19060) | metagenome | reverse complement strand
GTATAAGGCGTGCCGCCAGCGTACGTTCTGAGCCATGATCAAACTCTCAAGTTTAAAAACGGCGCACACTAGCTTCTACATAAATACTAAGAATAATATCTATGTAATGTTGAAGTGTGTACGACAAATTTTGGTAACCTTAACCGTCCACACTTCTCTTCTTAAAATATTAACAAATTAAATAGCTAATTGGATTGTGGTCCAATAAATAACATTTTTTAAATGTTGAGTGGACCGCTTATAAATAATAATATTAATAAATCAAGATATTAGATAAATTAAAAATGATAAAAAAAAGCTTTAAAATCAACAATTTTGGCACCTAAATGAGGTATTTGCGAAAAAACACCTTCAAAGAGCACTCCGTTTTCATTTGGTTGTTTATAGTAACAATTTTAGCAATAACCCTCTCTAAAATAAATACGATCAGCAAAAATGAAAAAATAAATCAAATTAATAATAGCTTAGAAAATATTTATTTAAGAAAAACAATTAAAGAAATAACAAATAATTTAAAACCTAGATACTTAACTATTCGTTATGTTTCTAAAACAGGTGATACATACCAAAGTATTATAAATAAATTAAATATCGATAAAAAAGAAAAAAAAATTTTACTTGAAAATATACTAAAAGAAAAATCATTAAAAATTCTGAAAATTAATCAAAAATTTACTTTTAAATTTGACAATCTATCTAAAAAAAAAATAATTGAATTTAAAATTGAAACAGATAAAAAAAACGAAATTTTATTCTCTAAAATCAGTAATCAAGATAAGTTTATATCAAAAAAAATAGAAAAAAATTTTAAAAAAAATGTTGTTTACAAGGAAACTGTTATTACGAATAGTTTATACAATAGCGCCATAAATCTTGGAATTAAACCAAATATTATAATCGAATTCGCAAGACTATATGGATTTCAAGTTGATTTTCAAAGAGACGTATGGAAAGACGATAGTTTTCAAATTATTTACGAAGAATTTGTAAATGAAAACGATAAAGTAATAGATACTGGCGAAATAATATTTGCAAGTTTAAACTTACAAAATACAGATTTAAGACTTTACAAATACGAATTTAAAAAAAATAAAGTTGATTACTTCGATGAAAATGGAAAAAGTATTAGAAAAACTTTAATGAAAACTCCGATAAATGGTGCGAGGTTATCCTCGTCATACGGTAAGAGAAAGCATCCAATTTTAGGATATACAAAAATGCATACTGGTACTGATTTTGCTGCACCTACTGGTACACCAATAATGGCTTCAGGAGATGGTAAAGTAACAAAAGCTGGTTGGTGTGGAGGAGGTGGCAACTGTGTAAAGATAAAACATAATTCTACTTATCAAACTGTTTATGCTCATATGTCAAAGTTTGGTAAAGGAATCAAAAAGGGTGTAAGAGTTAAACAAGGTCAAATAATTGGATATGTTGGATCTACAGGATTATCGACTGGCCCTCATTTGCATTATGAAGTTATAGAAAATGGAAAAAAAATTAATTCTCAAAAACTTAAATTACCATCTGGTAAAATTCTAAAAGGTGACGAAAGAAAAAAATTTGAGGTCTCTAAAATTAAAATTGATGTATTAAAATCAGATCTTTTATCTAAACTAAATTAATCCAATTTGACATTAGATTGTAATTTATTTTCCTCTTCATTGTCTTTTTTAACTTCTCCAATTTCTTTTTTAAAAGTTTGTTCAATTACATTATTTTGAGATTTATTTAACTCCTGCATACTTAAAATTCTTGAGAAATGGTCGGCATGCTGCAAGTAATTTTCTGACAATATTTTATCTCCTGAGGACAATGCTTCTCTAGCTAAATTATTATATTTATCTATTAGCTTTGCAGCATTATGATTGTTTCTACTAGAATTTTTATATCTAAATTCAAGATTTGGGCTGAAATCGCTATGATTTTTTTGTCCATTCAATGATCTTTTTCTAAAATTTCTATCACCGTTTGATTTAAATCTATTTTTTCTGTTATTGTTGCGAAAATTATTCATTAAAATATTTTTGTTGATATAACTACTCTGGGATAAGATTGAATATCTTTACATATTTTATTTATATAAAAACCATTATCCAGTAATAATTTCATAATAATATCGATATGCCTGTTTCCTATTTCAAAAATCAGTTTTCCGTTGTTTTTAAGCAAAGTTTTACTTTTACGTATAATTTTTCTTATTTCACTTAAACCATCAATTCCGGCTCTTAGTGCTATAATAGGTTCATATAACTTAATACCTAAATCTAATCTCTTTAAATCAACAATATTAATGTAAGGAGGATTAGATATTATAAAATCATATTTATTAAAGCTAAATTTGTCAATATCGATGTTTACGAATTTGATTTTATTTTGTAAGTGATGCATTTTTGCATTAAATTTAGCAACATTTATAGCATTTTTACTAATATCTATGGCAGTAGCTTTGCATTTTGGTCTTTCCCTAAGTATGGATATTGTTATACATCCTGTGCCTGTTCCAATATCAAGAAAATTTTTTGAGGAGTTATAATTATAAAATTTTAAAACTTCTTCTACAATTATCTCAGTTTCGGGCCTAGGGATTAATACACTTTGATCTACATAAAAATCTAATTTCCAAAACTCCTTTTTTTTTAAAATATAAGCAATTGGCTCTCTATTTTTTCTCTTATTCAATAATTTTTTATATTTTTTGAATTTTTTTTTTTCTATCCTTTTATGTAAATTAATTAATAAGTCCTCCCTTCTTATATCTAACACTTTGGATAAAAGAAGCTCACTGTCTAAACTAAAAGTTTTTATATTATTTATTTTAAGAAACTTATTACCATAAATTAAAGTTTCTGATAAATTCATGAATTTATTTTATTTAATTGATCCTCTTGAGCTTGTAAACTTAGGCTTTCGATCATCTCATCAAATATCTCACCTTCCATAAACTCTTCTAGTTTGTGCAATGTTAGATTAATTCTATGATCTGTAACCCTGCCCTGAGGAAAATTATAAGTTCTAATTCTTTCTGATCTATCACCTGTCCCTATTTTACTCTTTCTATCTTTTGATCTTTCTTTTTCGATTTTTTGTCTTTCATAATCATAGATTCTAGATCTAAGAATTTTTAATCCTTTTTCTTTATTACGTATTTGTGATTTTTCATCCTGCTGGCTTACAACTATGCCTGTTGGAATATGAGTAATTCTGACTGCAGAATCTGTGGTATTTACACTCTGACCACCTGGTCCGCTACTCCTAAAAACATCTATTCTTAAATCTTTATCATCTATTTTTATGTCTAACTCTTCTGCTTCAGGAAGAACTGCTACTGTAGCTGCAGAGGTATGAACTCTTCCTTGTGTTTCCGTATCGGGGACTCTTTGTACTCTATGCACACCACTCTCATATTTTAAGGAGGAATAAATATTTTTACCTCTTATTTCAGCTATTACCTCTTTTAGGCCACCGGCATCGCTTTTAGATATTGAAATTATTTCAATATTCCATTTTTTTTTTTGACTAATTTTTTCATACATTTTGTAAAGATCAGATGCAAATAGACTAGCCTCAAGACCTCCTGTTCCAGCTCTAATTTCAATAATTGCATTCTTGCTATCTGCAAGGTCTTTGGGAAGTAAAAATAATTTTATTTTTTTTTCATTAATTTGATAATTTTTCTTTAAGTTTTCAAGCTCGCTACTTGCAAATTCTTTTATTTCAGAATCTGAGTTTTTATCATTTACAATATTACTTAGATCTTCTAAATCTTTTTGATAATTTAAATATTCTTTTGCGTATTTTACGATATCGTTTAAGTCAGAGTATTCTTTTGAAACCTCTGCGTATTTTTTTTTGTCAATCTCACCTGAAGAAAGTTCATTTTCAAGTTGAACATGTCTATCAATTAGGTATTGGACTTTGTCTTGTGGGAGCATTTATTTGTTTGTTATAAGTTTGAGGCTTTTTCTTCTACCAAAGTAACAATTTTATCTATCATATTTTTTGTCATTACTTTTTCTGATTCTATACCATTTAGATACAACATATGATTATCTTTTCCACCACCAGTAATTCCTATCTCTGTTTGTTTGGCTTCTCCAGGTCCATTTACAACACAACCTATAATCGAAAGCGTTATAGGTTTTTTTATATGTGACAATCTTTTTTCTAATTGTTTTACAGTCTCTATGACTTGAAATGCCTGTCTAGCGCATGAGGGACAAGATATGATTTTCACACCTCTATTTCTTAAATTAAGTGATTTTAAAATTTCATTTCCAACTTTAATCTCCTCTACTGGATCATCAGAAAGGGATACTCTTAAAGTATCTCCAATTCCATCTATTAATAAACTTCCAAAACCAATAGAAGTTTTTATGCTTCCAGGTAAATAACTTCCGGCCTCTGTGATACCAAGGTGGAGTGGGTAATTTGTTTTGTCTGATAGTAATTTATAAGCTGCTATTGACAGAAAAACATCCGAGGATTTAACACTAATTTTAAAATTTGAGAAATCCATATCTTCAATTATTTTTATATTTCTTAAAGCACTTTCCACTAAAGCTTCTGGACAAGGCTCTCTATATTTTTCAAGAATATCTTTTTCAAGTGATCCCGCGTTTACACCAATTCTAATTGAACAATTATTATTTTTTGCAGCAGATATAACTTCTGCAATTCTTTTTTTTTCTCCTATGTTTCCTGGATTTATACGAAGACAATCTGCACCATTTTCTGCAGCTTCAATTGCTCTTTTATAATGAAAATGAATATCCGCCACTATTGGGATATCCACATGTTTTATTATAGTTCTTAATGATTCTGTAGATTTACTATCTGGACATGAAACTCTTACAATATCTGCGCCAGCTTCTGCAACTTTATTAATCTGTTCTATTGTGGATTTATGATCAGTAGTCAATGTATTAGTCATGGTCTGAACTGTAATTGGATTATCTCCTCCAACTTTAACTTTTCCAACATTTATTACTTTTGTCTTTTTTCTATTAATATTCCTAAATGGTCTAATTTCTGATATCATTTATCTAACTCAAATTCTTTGTGCAAACATTTAACTGCTTTAGTAACATTTGTACTTTTAATTAAAACTGAAATTTTTATTTCTGAAGTCGAAATAACTTGAATATTTATATTTTTTCTTGCAAGAGCTTGGAACATTCTAAAAGTTACACCTGGGGTAGTAATCATACCAACACCTATAATTGATACTTTTGATACATTTTTGTCAAAAATCATTTTTTTAAAGATAATATTTTTATTTTTATTTATAATTTTTTTGGTTTTAGCTAAGTCATATGACTTTATAGTAAAAGTAAGGTCAGTTTCTCGACCATCTGAAGATATATTTTGAACAACCATATCTACATTAATAGAATTTTGCGAAAGTGGTCTAAATATTGATGCTGCTATGCCTGGTCTGTCTTTAACTCCTAATAATGTGACCTTAGCATCATTATCTGTAGAAGAAATTCCTGTGATAATTTTATTGTTAATAATATTTTTTCGCTTTGTTATCAATGTACCCGATCTATCTACAAATGATGATTTTACCTCAATATTAATCCTATTTAATCTTGCATCTTGTATTGAGTCCGGCTGCATTACTTTTGATCCTAAAGAGGCCATTTCTAACATTTCTTCATAAGATATATTTTTAATTTTTTTTGCAGAGTTTAGTTTATTAGGATCGGTGGTATATACCCCTTCAACATCTGTATATATAACGCATCTCACAGCTTTAAAAAATTTTGCGAACATAATTGCACTAGAGTCAGAACCTCCTCTTCCAATGGTTGTGATGTTTAAATTTTTATCTATACCCTGAAATCCAGCAATAATAGGAATTCCTCTTGATTTTAAAAATTTTAAAATTTTAGACTTATTTATGTACTTAATTCTAGAATATTTATGTTTTCCCTCTGTTATAATTGGTATTTGCCAAGCCATCCAAGATCTAGAATTCAGGCCATTTGCCTTAAGATGACCTGCCAACAACGAGCATGAAATCTGCTCACCTGATGAAACTAAAGTATCATATTCATTATCAGGAAAATTTTCACTGATTTGTTTTGACATATTTATCAAATTATTAGTGGTGCCACTCATTGCAGATGACAAAACTATTACTCTATATTTTTTTGAGTAAGATTTAATTATTTTAGATACTTTTTTAATTCTTTGAATTGACCCAATTGAAGTACCGCCAAATTTTAATACAATAATTTTCATTGGTAGTTTTATTTACAAGCTTTATAATATTGATAAAATACATCTTATTTATAATGTCAATAAAGAATGAGCAATAATACTATAAACAAGGAAGAAGTCGAAAAATTTAACAAAATTGCAGAAGAATGGTGGAATCCAAATGGAAAATTTAAACCACTTCACAAATTTAATCCGATTAGAATTGAATATATAAAAAACAATATTATTAAAGATTTTAATATTTCATCAAATCACGAACCATTAAGCGGGATAAGTATTCTTGATATTGGATGTGGAGGAGGTTTATTATCCGAACCTTTGGCAAGACTTGGAGCAGACGTTGTAGGTATTGATGCATCTAAAAAAAATATTGATATTGCAAAACATCATTTAAAAAAAAGTAATTTAAAAATTGAATATCATGATAAGTCACCAGAGAATTTTAATTATGAAAAAAAATTTGATGTAATTCTTAATATGGAAATAGTTGAACATGTTGAAGATATTCCTAAATTTATAAATCAAAGTACAAAATTTTTAAAAAACAATGGTTTAATGTTTATTGCTACCTTAAACCAAACATTAAAATCTTATATATTTGCAATAATAGGAGCTGAATATATTTTAAGATGGCTTCCAATCGGAACACATGATTGGAATAAATTTGTAAAACCTGAAAATCTAGAAAAGATCTGCAACAAAAATTCACTTATATTAAAAAGTATAGATGGAGTTAAATTTAATCCACTTTTAAACAAGTGGAAGCTTTCAGATGACAAGTCAATAAATTATATCACTAAATACAAAAAGGACTAATTTTCCTTATCTTCAATCCATGGAATAGTTGATGTCTCTATTCCTTCTTCTCTTAGTTCATTTACATCTTTAATTGATGCTTTTCCATAAATATTTTTTTTATTATTATTTTTATTATAATGTATAGATCTTGCTTCATATGCAAAATTTTCTCCAACATATTCAAAGTTTTCTTTTATAAATTTTTGATACTCTCTTAATTTTTTTTTTAAATTTTTATTATTTCTTGAAACTTTATCTGATTTAAATTTAGTATTAACTAAATTTGGCTTCATCAAGGACTTTTCAATTTTTTGAGAATTGCACTGCTGACAATTCAGAAGTTTTAGTTTTTTTAATTTGTCGAATTCTTTTGAGCTAGCAAACCAACTCTCAAACTCAAAGCTACAACTTTTGCAATTTAACAAATACTTTATCATTTAAAATTATTTAATAGTATTTTATAAGATTTCAATATCTATGATCTATAATCTGAATTAATTTCAATATATTCTTTTGATAGGTCCATAGTGTAAGCTGTAAATTTTTTATTTCCAATGGATAGATCAATTGTTATCTCTATATTTTCATTTTTCATATACTCGCTTAAAATACTTTCATTGTAATCTTTAACTAATTTGCCATCTTTAAGGATCATATTTGATCCCATTAATATAGATAATTTTTCATGTTTAACTGTTGCACCACTCTTTCCGATTGCCATTGCAATTCTTCCCCAGTTAGGGTCTTCGCCAAAGATTGCTGTTTTAACCAATGGTGAGTTTGCTATTGAGAAACAAATATTTTTTGCATCTTTCTCACTTTTGCTATTAAGACATTTTATAGTTACAAATTTAGTTGCTCCCTCTCCATCACTCGCAACTCTTTTTGCTAGATTTAGCATAACCTGGTGAACACTATTAATAAATTGTTTTAATTTTGGATCCTTAAAACTTTTTATCTCTTTATTATTAGCTTTGCCTGTTGAAAAAATNGAAACCATATCGTTAGTGCTNGTGTCCCCATCACAAGTTATNGCATTAAATGTAGTNTTAATATTTAAATTTAGTATCTGTTTCAAAATTGAAGAAGAGATATTTGCATCGGTAAAAATAAATCCTAAGGTTGTTGCCATATTTGGAAAGATCATGCCAGATCCTTTTGCAATACCATAAATCTTTACTTCTGAACCACCTATTTTACATTCTGCCATTGATAATTTAGGCTTGGTATCTGTTGTCATAATCCCAAGAGCTGCTTTTATCCATATTAGTTTATTTTGATTATATTTAATTTTTTCAACCAAGTTTTTAACATTATTTAATATTGTATTTTCTGGAAATTTTTCTCCTATTGTTCCTGTACAGGCAAATAGTAATTTGATTGGATTTAATTTCTCTTGGTTTATCCTCGTCTACAATTTGTTTTGATGTTAATAATTTTGATAAATTTAAAGAGATTTTTTTAAGAGAATTATATCCATCTTTTCCTGTCAAGGCATTTGCGTTTCTTGTATTGATTAGAATGCCATAAATTTTTTTATCTTTTATTTTTTTATTCCATTTTATGTTTTCAGAGACTAAAGTAGATTNTGTATATACATTTGCATAANTTGCTCCATNNCTAAAATAAAATAAAACTANGTCNTCTCTTTTTTTGTNATAAAGACCNCAGCTAATTGTTGANANAGATANNCCATCAATNTGNTCAAGATCTTGAAAATGTCCTATTTTAGAGTCNTTGTNTTTCTTNTCAAAAAAGTTGTTTATNCCAAAATCCATGCTATTTAATTTTTTAAATAAATAACTATATAATNTATAANTATTAAAACATCAAAAATATGCTTAATCCTATAAACATTATNAGTANATTTATAAAAAGTGGNAATCAAAAAGAATTAGACAGAATTCANAAAATTGTAAAAGAGATTAATCTTAAAGAAAGTAAGGTTAGCAAATTTGAGGATAATGAATTTCCNTTAAGAACAAATGAATTTATNTCTAGATTAAAAGAAGGAGAAAAATTNAACGATATATTACCTGAGGCATTTGCATTGGTAAGAGAAGCTTCGAAAAGAATTAACAATGAGAGACACTTTGATGTTCAGCTAATTGGNGGTATTGCGTTACATGAGAATAAGATTGCAGAGATGAAAACNGGTGAAGGCAAAACACTTACTATAGTTCTTGCNGCATACCTTAATGCATTAGAAAAAAAAGGTGTTCATATAGTTACTGTAAATGATTATCTNGCAAAAAGAGATAGTATAAATATGGGTAAAATNTACAATTTTTTNGGTTTGAGTTGTGGATATATAAACTCANNCCAGTCAGATGAGGAACGTAAAGANAATTATAANAAAGATATAACTTATGCCACTAACAGTGAANTNGGNTTTGATTTTTTAAGAGATAACATGAAATANTCAAAAAATGAGATGGTCTTGAGNAAGCATAACTNTGCNATAGTTGATGAGATTGACTCTTGTTTAATAGATGAGGCAAGAACTCCTTTGGTTATTTCTGGAGCTGCAGAAGATAAAACTATGCAATATNTTGCNGTANATAAATTAATTAAAAATTTGAANAAAACAGACTTTGACTTAGATGAAAAAGAAAAAAATATACTCTTAACAAATGAAGGAATAGATAATGTTGAAAAAATATTTTCTGATGCTGGTATTTTAAAAAATAATAATTTTTACGATCCAGAAAATTTGCATTTAGTTCATCATGTAAACCAAGCATTAAGGGCAAATTATTTATTTGAGAATGGAAGAGACTACATAGTTAAAGATAATGAAATAATTATAATTGATGAGCAAACAGGCAGGCAATTGCCAGGTAGAAGATTTGGTGATGGACTTCATCAGAGTTTAGAGGCAAAAGAAAAAATAGAAGTCAAAGCTGAGAATCAAACACTTGCATCAATAACATATCAAAATTTTTTTAAGTTATATGATAAATTAGCAGGTTGTACAGGAACAGCACAGACAGAGTCTGCAGAATTTTTTGAAATTTATAACTTGCCGGTTTTGCAGATACCTACTAACAAAGATATGATAAGAAATGATCTTAATGACCAAATCTTTAGAACAAGTTTAGAAAAAGACAATGCAATCATTCAAAAAATAAAAGAATGTAATGAAATCGGACAACCATTATTGGTTTTTACATCTAGCATAAATAAATCTGAACATTACTCTAATTTGTTAGAAAAAGAGAAAATAAAACATATTGTTTTAAATGCCAAAAATCATGAGAAAGAAGCAGAAATTATTGCAAACGCAGGCAAATTAGATTCTGTGATTATTACAACAAGTATATCAGGGAGAGGTGTTGATATTAAATTGGGTGGTCAAGACGAAACTGAAAAAGAAGAAGTAAAAAAAAGAGGAGGTTTATTTGTAATCGGAACAGAAAGAATGGAAAGTAGGAGAGTAGATAATCAAGCAAGAGGACGATCTGGAAGACAGGGGGATGAAGGAAGTTCAATATTTTTTGTCAGTTTAGAAGATGATTTGATGAGATTGTTTGGCTCAGAAACAATGAATTCAATGCTAGAAAAGCTTGGTCTTAAAGATGGTGAAAGTATTGATCATCCTTGGATAAATAAAGCAATTGAAAGAGCTCAAGAAAAAGTTGAAGCAAGAAACTTTGATATAAGGAAAACGCTTATCAAATTTGATAATGTTCTTAATGACCAAAGACATGTAATTTTTGAACAACGAAAAAATATAATAAATGACAAAGAAAAGGAGAATTATTCAGATATTTTTCTTGAAGAGGTCTTAGAAAATTTAAAAAGGCAAAAAATTCTACACGAAAAATCTCCTAACTCTAAGGAATTTCCAAATACAATAAAACAGATTCTAGGTAAATCCATTGAAAATGATGAAATAGATAATATTTTAAATTCAGATCTGAAAGTAATGGAAAAAACGATAAAAGATAAATTCACAAAGAATAGAGAGGAAAGAAACAATTTACTAGGTGTTGAACAAGGGAATGAAATTGAAAAAAGAATATTAGTACAAATCATAGATCAGAATTGGAAATCACATATTCAATATCTGGAACAATTAAGACAAGTAATTGGTTTAAGATCTTATGGACAAAGAGATCCTTTGGTGGAGTACAAAAAAGAAGCTTTTATATTATTTGAAAATTTACTGGGAAAATTAAAAACTGATCTTGTAACAATGCTTCTAAATTTAAGAATAATAGAAAAAGATGATAGTCAGACTAAAANTAGTGATAATATTAANAATGATCCAAAATGCCTACTTGTAAAAAATAAAGAAGGAAAAATATCTAGAAATGAAAGATGTGAAGCTACTGGAAAAAAATTTAAAAATTGTTGTGGTGCCTTATAAATTAAAAAATCACTGTTAATAAAATTAATAATAGAAGAATTGATGTAATTGAAATAAGTAATTTTTTATTCAATTTAATATTCGAAATCAAATTTTGAAGGAAATTATGTTTAATAGTAAGTTTATCTTGATGAGCTGTATTAGTACTGAAACCTTTATTCCTTCCAATATCTAAAAACTTGTTCTTTCTTTGATTTAATATTTCTTCTTCATTTAAAGTAAGAAACTTACTTAGATTTCTATCAATAGCATTACGTACATTATCTAAAATAAGATCTTTATCCCGATGTGCACCCCCTAAAGGTTCGGGTATTACCTCGTCAATTATTTCTAGTTTTAAAAGATCTTTCGCCGAAAGTTTCATTGCTTTCGCAGCTTCTAAAGTCTTTGTTGGATCTCGCCAAAGTATGGTTGCACATCCCTCTGGAGATATCACTGAATATATTGCATTCTCTAGCATCAATACTTTACTTGAGGAAGCTAGTGCAATCGCACCACCGGAACCNCCTTCNCCTATAATNATAGATANAGTNGGAACAGNNAGTTGCATAGAACATTCAATAGACTTTGCAATTGCTTCNGCNTGTCCTCTTTCTTCAGCACCAACTCCAGGGTAAGCACCTGGNGTATCAACAAAATTAATAATTGGTATTTTGAATTTATTAGCTAAATTCATTAACCTTATTGTTTTTCTGTAACCTTCTGGTCTCATCATTCCAAAATTTCTCTCAATCCTTGTATCTAAATTTTCACCCTTTTCCTGTCCTATTACTAAAACTGACTTAGAATTAAATTTACCAAAACCACATATTACAGACTTATCCTCTCCATAAAATCTATCCCCAGAAAGTGAAATAAATTCATCAAATAAATTATCAATAAAAAATTTTGATTTAGGTCTATCCTCGTGTCTTGCGACCAATGTTGTCTGCCATGCATCTAGATTTGAATATACATCTTTAAGTTTTTTATCTATTTCATTTTGTAAATCTGTTATTTTACTGGTATCAACTTCNGAAAGGCCGTCTTGATTATAAGGATCTTTTAATTTATCTAATTCAATTTCTAAGTTTTTTATATCAGTCTCAAAATTTAAATAATTTTTCATTGCATTATTATATATAATTTTTAGGCGATAAAATGATCAAATTATAAAAAATTATATTCTTTTCGGATGAAAAATAACATTTTTTTAAATAATGTGATGACATAATTTATTGATTATCATATACAACGGTTTCTAAATTTTAAAAATTATGAGTGATTCATTTATTAAAATAAATACTTTATCTGTTTCTAAGAATTTGGCTGATTTTGTAAAAAATGAACTTCTTCCAGGATTAGATGTCAAAGAAAAAGATTTCTGGGATGGATTTGATAAAAGTATTAATGAACTTGCGCCAATCAATAAAAAGTTATTAGAAGTTCGTGAAACTCTTCAATCTGAAATT
>FUFK010076247.1_pt1 | contig 12852 bp, 8 predicted proteins | sample 1021851 | NCBI WGS metagenome assembly FUFK01 (sample SAMEA51879418, study PRJEB19060) | metagenome | reverse complement strand
AGAAAGCCAGCACGGGAGGGGTAGAGTCTAGCTCTACAGAAATTGTGTAGGAGTCCGTGCTATCTAGTGAGTCTATCTCGATTAGGAATTCGTTCTGACCTTCAACCAGAACGAGCGATAGGACCGGGTTGTCTGTGCCCGGTTCTACCTCTCCCGTTGATCCTGTTGTGAGGCTAGTCCAGCGGATTTCTTGTGACGGGTGCCTGTCCAGGATGATGTCTATGCTATCGAGTGAGACCAGGGATTGGCTACTTCCCGATACCGATGTGTCGTAGTTTGACTCGGGCANTTGCATTTTCCTGCACTCGTGGAATGAGTTGTTGTTTTCCTGAGGAGAGGTCCGGTCAGTGGCGTGAAGGCAGAATGTTTGGCTTCCTGTGGTGTTCAAAATCATCGCTCGGAACCCGGAGGATCCGTTCTGAGTGGCCACTTCGACTCCGTTTACGGTCATCTTCAGGGACACTTCCTCGGAAGACCACCACGAAAGGTTCTGTACGTGATCCCCCAGTGTATCTCCGCTGGATGGGGAGAGTACCCAGGATATTTCCGGTGCAATTGAGTCCATAGTCAGGGACCAATTTCTATGGTGTGTGTTACCTGCCCAGTCCTCTAGAGATATCGATATTGCNACATCGCCCTGTCCCAGTCCTTCTAGGGAGAGTGGGACGGAGATTTCTGTGGTCTCTTCATACTGGTCAATGCCTGGAAGTGGGAATCCTGTGCTCGCGTTTAGTATTGGTGGCAGAGATGTTGCTTCGGTGCAATCTGAAGTCTGGACCCATGAGAAGTATAGCACGAAGACGCACCATTCCATCGTATCGGCTGGGATTTCGAGGATCACCTCGCCGCTTGTTATGTTAATCGGGTGTTGCAGGTCGGTTGGGTCGTAGTTGTAGTATGCCTGGTCCTGCAATGTGATTAGGGATACTTCTGAAGGAGGTGAGGAGTCGTAAACGACCTGGAAAGAGGCTATTGCGGAATTTCCCGCATTGTCCGTAGAGGAGACTTCGAAAACGTTAGGATCGTTATTGTAGTAGAAAGACTGACCTCCAGACTGCCCGGTGAATAGGCCCATCTCCGATTCCTCCAGTACGAAGGAGAGGTTTGCCAGGCCTTCCTCGTTAGTCTCGACCACGGAGCCTTCGACCACTAGTTTGGAGCCGGGCTCGGTTTGTATCTGGAATTCAAGTGTCTCGGAGCTTGTTATCCAGGGGATCCCGTGAATAGCCAGCATCGGGGATGTGACATCGTAGGAGACGGCAAGCTCTGAAGAGGAGGTGCGCCCCGATGCGTCCGAGACCATCGCGTGGAATTCGAACCACCGCTCGCTAGCGGGGAGTGTCGAGTTCACCCAAGCCTCCCTTAGTAGGAGGTTATCGGATAGGTTGCCTAGACCATTCCAGACAGAGGTGAGGTTGTGGAGGGTCCCGTTCACGGATAACCCCCAAACCGAGTCAGCTGGGAATGTAGTATTGTTGGACGGCCATGTCCAAGTCAGATGGGATAGATGGAATCCTATTCCGATATCTTCTGCATGCAGATTTATTGGTAGCTGTGTATTGGTCTCAGTGAGGTTCTGGGGAGCTGTGAAGGATATCTCTGGGTCTAGTTCGACTAACTCGTAGTGATATGGGAGTCTAAGCAGTGCACCTCCTTCTAGTGATAGGTCGATGAAGCCTGTCCAGTTCCCTTCCTCGGGAGGCCTAAGGTAGCTGATGTTCAGCTCTACCGCTCCGGTGGGGACTCGCCCCCCTAGGGAATCTGACCCAGAAGGCCAGATATCGGAAATCACTGATTCGTTCAGGTCGTGGAATGATGGTACTTCCAAGTATGACCCCGCCACGACCTCGATGTCGATCCAGAAGTCGGCACCCTCTCCGTCCACCGAATATCCGTGGACTGCTACGCCGTACAGTCCGTCCTCAGGATCTGTTACTGTGATCGTCTCCGAAGAGGTCCCGCTCCATGATCTCGTGACTTCTTCTCCTGAGGAGAAAATGCCGTCCCCGTCTCTGTCTCTGAAGAGGAATAGGTCGAGATCCACGCCATCGTAAGAGTCCATGGAGACAGTGAGTTCGGATGCTTCCTCCATGGTCAAGTTGTACCACCAAGACGCTGTCATCTTGTCACCTGGGTCGTCCTGGAATGCTACCTGGTTGTCCAGGTAGATGGGCCTGACCCAACCGTGAGACGAAACGGACTCCACGGGCATTGGCATTGTGGAGACCACAAGGGCGGTATCGTTCCCTTCAGACTCGGACCAGTCTGAAACGGTCCTGCTGAAGCCTGAGGATTCTGCTGAAATGTATCCGACAGAGATGTTGAGAGGGTTGTCGTTGGTCTCTACTCCGTGCAGTGCGGTGTGGAGTATCATTTGGTGAATTCCGGAAGTTGCTGGGACTGCGAAGGTCTCTCTAGAGGTGCCCGTGTATGTCCCCCAGTTGTGTTGTCCGCTCGTGGCGTGGTTGTTCACCGAACGTTCTTCGATGAAGAATGTGCTAGGCCCATACGAGTCCGGATCGTCATCGTAGTATCCATGGGCCGTTTCAGTGAGCCATAGCACGTCTATATCTGTGTACGGGTTGTCATCCCAATCAACATCTAGGATGATCGCCCCGTCTTGGCCGAGATCCTCGGGCCAGTCGACTGTGAGGAACCTCCAGTCCCCGCTCTCGGGCCTCCAGCCCCATCGCATCGCACCGCTTATCCAGGATTCGGTGTATAGCGTCTGGTTGGTCACGTTGCCGTCTAGGGGGTTAGGGACAAGGGAGAAGGGCCCTCCCCAAGGGACGTTTGTTACTATTGGCAGAGTCCAGCTTCTGGAATTATTTGGAACATCTGCTGATTGTGATTGGACGAGAATCCCGTGTTGGTGGAGGCCCGGCATGGAGTCTTCTGGCACTGAAACAGTGACGGGTACGGTATGATTAGAACCTGGTTCGATTTCGACGCTCTGGCTTGCGGATATCCATTCGTCATCGGTGATCCCGAAGGAAGTCCAATCGACCTCTATCCGAACTGGGTCTAGTCCCGAAGGACTTGCATCGTACCTCCAGACCCCAAGAAGCAGTCCATCTCGAGCATCTTCGAAAGGGAGGCCCACTCGGACCTCCGCCTGGGGCCCATGATGCCACCAGTAGGTCACTTCTTCGAGCTCTTCTGAGTCCTCCCACTCTGACTCATCAACCATTCCGTCGCTGTCGCTGTCGTTGTGATAGTTGCCATCGCCATCGTAGTCGCTCCATCTGAAGACTTCTAGATATACCCGCTCCATTGAAGACCTGTCGAGATCCTTGTCGAACGCGTCATACTGGATTGTGGCTCTCGCTCTGAATTGTACCGTATCTGGGTGAAGCCTGTGAGAGGAGTTATTGGTTATGTGTATGGGTATAAGCAAGTCTGGCCTATCTCCTTGGTGTCCGTCCCATGTGTCGTTCTCACCCCCTCCTGATCCGTTTCCTGTGCTGTTCCAGACTAGGACCTCGTGAGCAAGGGGCTGGAAGGAGACTGGTGTCAGATTGAGTTGGAGCCCTGATGACCCGGGGTTTTCGAATTTGACATCGAATGTCTGAGATTCTCCTGGTGCTATGGAATTCAGATTTGCGTCTCTATGCTTGCCATGGAACCAACCTGTGTTCCATTGGGCAGGAGATGCAGACCACGTTCCGTTCTCTGCGGCTAGGGTCTTGACCGCACGAGAGGCGTTCATCCATCCGCCTCCCTGAACGAAGGACTCGTACCCCCTATCGTCTGATGTTGATAGAACGAAGTCACGGAGCTCCTGGGATTTGGGATGGTAGCCCCTATTCTCAAGCCAAGCCTCCTCCACTAGAGCCAGGAGTCCAGCCACTACTGGTGTGGCCAGACTGGTCCCCCCCCATGTCGTCCATGCCTGGTTTGCATTGTCGTAGTTGTTGAGTGGCATATCTCCAGTTGCCGACCAACCGACTGCTACGATATCGGGATCCATCCGTCCAACGGCATTTGGGCCCCTGTTCGACCATGGTGCGCTCTGACCCCACGAGTCTGAGGAGCGGCTACTGAACGCGCCCACTGAGAATACCCCATGTGCAGCCCCTGGCACCTTTGTGGTTCCGAAGCCGTGCCCCCCGTTTCCGATTGCTACAGCGTAAGATGCATTTGAGTTGTAAACTCTGGTTATCCAATCCAGGTATAGGGAATAGCCATCGGCACCAGAGTCGTCAACAGAAGAGTACCCGAAAGAAAAAGACCCTATGTGAGGTTGATCTGGCGTACTTGGATCTCCATCATAACCCTCTGCAATAAATCTCCATGCATCCAACGAGTGCCCTCCTGAGTAGTGGTTTCCAATTGAGGAAATCGTAGCATTAGGTGCCATTCCTAGTACTCTGCCATCATCAACGACACCTTGAGCGGAGATGGCACTGGCGCAAAGGGTCCCATGGGTTCCTGACTCTAGCATGAAAAGAGTCAGGTTACCTGGCCCTGCGATCCTGTCTGAGTACCCGTGCCTGGCAGAGTATGTCCCTCCGTACGGCACCCCGTTCGCTCCGTCAGAAACCCAGTATACGAGTCCCGCTGAGACGTCCCAGAGGCCATCTCCATCAGTGTCCCTACCAGATGTCTCCTCCCCCGGTCGCATGGGAGTCTCGTTGCCGAACCAACCGTCTCTATCCGTGTCGGGCCAAACGGTCTCGTATACCCCTGCTAGTCGGTCATCCACTACCAGAATCGGGACGTCCCCCCCTGCCCTGTCTCGAAGGCGCCAGTCAGGATGTTCCCCCAGGTGATATTCCCCCGATAGGGATTCGTTCACTCCTGTGATGTTCAAACCCGATTCGTCTAGTATCCCGTCGGAGTCATTATCGAAATCTACCGTGGATGTATCGGCATACCAGGTATTTGAATGAGGGTAGGCCTTTCCATCCACCATCCATGTATACATGCTGTTGTGATCGAACATCAGAGGCCAGCCGTAATACGAAGAGTTCTGGAATCCGACTCTAGCCTGGGTCCCATTTAGATCGGGATGGGCGAAGTCGACCCCTGTATCTGCAACTGCGACAATCAACCCCTCGCCTGAGAATCCCATCTCCCAAGCATCATTCGCACCGTGTATCTCTCCGGATCTTACAGTATTGGGAGTGGGCTCGATGGGTAAGATTCCATAGGGCTCTGGAGAATTCTCTGCATCCAGCAAGGCCATGATACCTGTAATTTGGATTAGCTTCGGCAGAAAAGAGGAGTTGACCCAAAAGGTCCTGTGATCCGTTCCAGTGGAGGTGCGTTTCATGATGAGAGAGTCTCTCCCCTGGGCCGGCTGGAGCTTGCCTATCGATAGCTCCGAACTGCCTCTGCCATGTGTCCAAATGCCCAAGAGAACTAGTTATGGCAGTGACACGAATATTCTTTTGCCCGGTTTCGGACCTGTCGATAAGTGATTGTTCTACCCATGGATTATTGATTGCTTTTATTTCGGGTGTGTCTTCCATAAGTACAGAGATGTCTTTGTTGTTGTTTGGTGTGGCCCCGTGGGCCAAAGAAGACAATGAGGAGGTCACTAGCAAAACCATCGATAGCAGTACAAGCCTGACCCGCACGGTCCCCGGCAGGGAGATTTAGGCTTGATATTGCCGGATAACCGTCCCGTCAAATACAAAGAGTGGGCCTAACGAGGATGTTAACGGAGTCCCGTAGTGTAGTGGTCCATCATCTCGGGTTTTGGTCCCGGGGACCCTGGTTCGAATCCGGGCGGGACTACCAAAAAAAGTAAGATATTTGAAATTGAATAGCATTCTGGGCAATACTGGAATCATGGCTGAGGAATCGTTCGAATCATTAAACTCGTTGACACCTATAGCTTCATTTGTACACATATGTCTAGGCATTATGGCACTTTTTTTGGTTAGTAGATCCAAAGACAGAATGTGGAATGAACGACTCGCAGGATACATAATTTCTTGGATATTGATTTTCCTCGGTTTCCAATATTTGTTTGTATCCTTAATTGAATATAGGGTTGTGACAAGAGCCACTGGAGTATACAACAACTATGGAGGAGAGATCTTCTACACTTTCCTGACTTATGGACAGAGATCTTTCGAGTGCGGCTATACTATTGGTTTGGGCATTTTACCGCTGATATATCCATTTCCAATAATTCAAAGAGAGTCGGTCGTTAGAATACTGGGAATTCTTGTCCTGTTGCTGGGGATGGTCATGATACCATTCGACATATTTACTGAATTCGCCTACAGAAATGTCAGAAACATCCCCTCATACTCAGGATACATTATATGGACTGCAATATACATGAGATTTCTCTTCGGTGAGATGATTTATGGAGAGCGGGGATCCAGAAACATCTCCTCTGTCGCAGCTTTGCTCCTTCTGGCTGCATATGGAAAGTTCTACATGTTCTGGCTGATGTGTCTTAGCGGCCTCTGCAATGTCTTCCGAGGAAGATTCATGGTGGAAGATTTCGTTGAGCAAACAAAGATGAGTAGTACGGCGGAAGTAATGGCAGAAGCGTTGCTGTCAGTAACATTTCTAGCAATACTCCTCGGAGAAATGTGGAGAGCTTACAAAAAGGGCCCCAGTGGGTTAACTTACATCACAGGGGTAATTTTTCTTTTAGGGATACTTTGGTACCTACTGACATTAGTGTACATTGATAATATTACTTCGTGTGTCGAAAGTGCATGTGAATTCCTGAGCGTTGCATGGGTTAATTGGTACGTGGTTACGTTTCAAATTGCGTTGTACCTAGGAGTTCCACTTCTATTCATGTTTGTGATGTTGAATTATAATCTGGTTGACGCCAATACGGGGTCAGGATCCGTAATTGGAAGAACAACAGTATTGCTCTTACTCTTAGTAACCAGCTCTACAATCATAGAATTGATCCAATTGATTCTCCCCGTGCCTGAAATGATAACCTCAGCCGTCTTTGCCGGGGCGGTGGTCGCATTTATCGGGTGGGAAGAGAAAATTATGAAACAACTTATTTCAAAAAGCAAGAATTTGTCGGGCTCATTAAGTGTAATTTCCCCTATACCGGACTACAAGATATCAGATGGAGAATTTAGGTTCTTTTCCTTCACAATGTTGATGATTGGCCTTTACGCTATTATCATATCTTTTCTCTTTGAGGCCATGGGTATTCATCAGTAGGGGATTTTATGATTGATGGCATCGAATCTGCTGAAAATCTTGACAAAGGGATTGTAGAGTCATCTTCGGAACTATTTACTCTTAGGGAAGCTAATTTATCCATGTTATTTCTGGCGGTTGTCTCAATAATTATAGCTGGATTCAATGTAAATGATTGGCTTAATGTAGAGTATCAGAAAGGCTTGGACGCCATAACCCAGAAAACATGGATGGTAGAGTTCAATCAATCATCGACGGGTACTGAATTTCAAGACGTATGGCAAGATGAGGAAAGCAGGATTGTTGAGTTCTATATGGATGATAGTGAATTGATTCCAATGGAGGGCTACGCTGTTGGGATGATAAATATCACAGTCTCTCCTGATACTGTTGACGGATTCACAGTTGCGGACCCAATAGCACAATGTGACGCAATATCCGCAAGTGTGGTTGTCAATGATCTGACCGCTCAATGGGAATCGGAGTCTAACACACTTTCTGCCCAGGACAGCAGTTGCGAAGATATCCATCTTTCGTTATTGGTTTACCCCGGCTATCACGGAGGGAACATCACTGTCTCCGGAGTGAACGAGTTTCAGGTATTGCAGCCTTGGAAGAACCTCGGTTGGGGGAACGGCGTGCTAGAAATCAAAGTAGATTTGGACGTTAACACTGCCGAACCAGGACCATTTGCCACTGACGACGACGAGGAGATAACCATCACCGTCGAGGTCATTGGTTTTCTCGCCAACGCTTTCCCCATTGACATAGAGATTTGAATTCACAGAGTTCTTTCCATGTCTAGAAAACGGAATCATCCAGTGATCTCGACATAGACTTGAAAAAAAATGGTCCTACAGTGAGGACATGGCGGAGAGTCAGTCACTTGTTCCGGTGGCAGCGATTGTTGATTTGATTCTAGGTTTTGTCACTATAGCTCTCGTCAGAAGATCTAGCCAAAAGGAATGGGTCGAGAAGTTTGCAGGTCTGCTAATTGGTTGGATTCTAATTTTGAAGGGATTAGAATACACCTTCACATCTGTGATGGAAACCATTGTCGCCAATGAAGGATTGTGGATAATAGATTCTAGCAATAATTTACAAGATTCATTCTTCAGATTCGCTCAAAGGACTTGCAAGACCATTTCTATTCTCTTGTTGGTTTTCCTTCCATTCATTTACCCATACCCAATTCTCCAAAGAAAATGGAATATTAAGGTAGTAACTGCTTCTATATGTGTGCTATCACTCATCCTCAGTACAATTTCCATACTTACAAATTACAGGCATAGTGATGGGGAGTGGTTTTTGCTGATCCCTGGAATGATGATTCTGGTTCTGGTCTACATTCGCTTTCTGTTGATGGAGATTGAAACCGGGGAAAATTCTCACAGGAGGATGTCTTTGGTCGCGGGCTTATTGCTAATTGCGATGTTAGGAGAACAAATGACGTATTGGTTAGCACAGGTTATTTCGATAAACGACGACTTTCTCGCAAGATTTGCAGTTGAATGGAGTCTCTGGGACCCCTCTACCTTTGGATGGCTTGGGACGAATTTGGTACTTTCCATGGGAGCGAGTACGATACTGATATTGTTGGTTTTCGAAAGTTGGAGGACCTATCACATGGGGATAAGTGGATTCTCAACAATCGTTTACCTTGTCGCTATCGTTGGGTTCACTGCCGGAATAGTGGACTACGCGATTATGGACATAGTTAGGAGTTGCGTGGAAACTGAATGTGAAAGTTTTCCTGCGGCATTCGAGATATGGTACGACTTCACGTCTGAGACTCTGATTTACTTGTTTACGCCTCTGATTTTTATGTACATACTACTAAATTTCGACATCATAGACTCCGATGCCTCCGAGAATCGGTGGCTAACGAGAATAATGGTAATCCTAATGTTGTTAATTGTATCCTCCAGCGTTATTGAACTTCTACAATCGTTTCTTCCAGTTCCGGAGATGATCTCATCAGCAGCCCTGGCGATGGTGGTAGCGATTTTCATTGGCTGGGAGGAACGGATAATGACTAATCTAATGAGAGAGGGAGATACGGTTTCGCAGAAGTTAATTGAGATGGACGAGTTAATAGTACCAAAAATTGATGAAAGGGATTATGACATAATGAGCGCGAGCATGGCTGGTACAGTTTTCTTTACTCTAATTATCTGTGCCCTTTATTCTGCGGTTATCTAGGTGATAAGATGAGTGATTTTGACGGTTCTCTTTCTGCGATCATGGCAAATTTATTACATGAGAACAGAACAAAAACGGCATTTATACCGTGTATCTTGGCATCTGCACTCATTTTCTCCTACACCTCTGCTGACTTGGTTTTGAATCAGACTGACTTGGTGGAATACGTCAAAACCGACAAGAGTTGGGAAATCTCATTTGAAAACAATATTGTCGATGACGACGGCGATAATCTCACGTTTGATTTCAATGACATTTGGGCGGACGGGGATGTGAAGGTGATTGATTTCTTCCTGGATGAAATACCGGTAAATGAGGGTTATTTTGTTGGTTATATAGATGTGAAAATTATCCCAGAAGAGTGCAATGGTGTTGATGGTAGTGAAGGCCAATGCGAGAACGGCATTTGGCTTTCTGATGGCGGAGAGTGGGAGTGTGATTCAATTAGTGCTACTCTTCTGGGGGACAATTCCAGTCTGTCAGGACAGTGGTTTGACGCAGGGAACACTCTATCGGGTTCAGACAGTGATTGCGAGCCGATATACCTCAGAATAGTGACATATCCGGAATATAACCTTCATGAAACTGTAAATCAAACCGCTGTTAACGAGTTTCAAGCACTCTCGCCGTGGATAAACGATGGATGGGGCGATGGAGTGGTCTCTGTACAAGTCAATCTTGATGTAAACTCCTATGGAGGGTGGGGGCCAATGGATGACTCAGAGGAAATAACAATCCAGGTTTCTGTACATCAGTTTAGACCAAGTGCCATCCTGATTTCAGAGTAAAGAGTGTAATATTATTTAGTTAGGTCACCTATCGGCCTCTATGAGTGAGGAAAGGCTAGTTAGGCCATTGAGTCTGACGATGATGGGCAGTAGAGAGGAGGAGGGGGGTTCAATTCTCCAACCGAAGAAGAGCAAGGAGTTTGAGTTGATCTTGCCATGCAAGGAGATTACAATCAAGATCGAGAGGAGAATACAAAGAACGGTGATCAGGGGCGGGGAAGGAGATGACCTTCTAGACGAGGGCTCAGAGTCAGCAGTCTACGATGTTCTTTGCACAGCCTCGGTGTCTGAATACAACGAGCTGATGTCTATGTTCAGGAGCGGCCAGCCGAATATCATCGATCCTTTTGACGGTAGGGACGTGAAGGTCGCCTTCAAGTCAGTAGAGTATAGCGCATCCAACGGCGATCTGAAGATGCAGCTCCTCGAGGATGTAGATTGATCTATTGTTCTATCGCCGAAGAATTGGTTGAAAGGTCCTTGGTGATGTTTTTCTGGTGGCTCTCAATGGTTCCTCCCCCTATTTCCAGTAACTTCGCGTCCCTCCAGAGGCGCTCGACTACGTACTCTCCTACGTAGCCATAACCGCCCATTACCTGAATTGCCTTATCCGCTATATTCTTGGCGACCGTGGTCGCGAAGAGTTTCACGCCATCCGAGTCCAGCCTCTGGCCAGCCTTTGAGAGGTCGATTTGTCTTGCTGTATCGTAAACATAGGCCCGCATCGCCCTGTAATCGGCCCATGATTCCCCGATATGTCTCTGGATCTGACCGAAATTCCTGATTTGTTTCCCGAATGCCTCCCTTTCGCTAGCGTATGAGTTCATATCTGCTAGGCATCTTCTGGAGATTCCGACACTCATTGCAGCCAATGCTACCCTCTCATGCTCGAGGTTCCTCATTAGGTGGATTTTCGACTCGCCGGGCATTCCGACGATGTTCTCGCTGGGCACGACACAGTTCTCGAAAACCAACTCTGCTGTAGTGCTCGCTCTCATTCCCAACTTGTCCTCTATCTTTTGTCCTGCGGAGTATCCCTCCATTCCACTCTCGATCAGGAAAGTGGTTATTTCTGCTCTGCCTCTTTCATCAGTGCCAGTCCTGGCATAAAGCCATACGATATCCGCTGGAGTGCCTTCATCATCAATGATTCCATTTGTTATCCACATTTTCCTGCCGTTGATAATCCAAGACCCGTCATCGGATTGTTTAGCAGATGTTTCCATACCAAGTACGTCTGTGCCTTGGTTCGGCTCACTCATTCCGAGGCAGCCTACCCATTCGCCACTGCAGACCTTTGGGAGTATCCTCTCCTTTTGAGAGTCACTTCCGCTGTGAACCAGGTTATTCACGAAGAGTTGGTCATGGGCCAGAAATGCAAGGCATAGCCCCGGGTCAGAGTAGGATAGTTCCTCGTTAACGATAGCTACAGAGGTCGCATCCATTCCTGCGCCTCCGTACTCAGGAGGGGCCGTTAATCCCAGAAGCCCCATCGACCCCATTTCTCTAAATAGTCCTAAATTGAATCTCTCGTTTCTGTCGCTCTCTAGGGCTTGTGGCTCTACTTTCTCTCTGACAAAGTCTCGAACCATCTCCCTCAGCATCGAGTGTTCCTCGGTGGGGTTTGCTATATCCATGTCTCGCCAACTCTCAGGCATGACTCTGGTAGGAGTGGTTGCCGTAAGAGGCATTCGTTGGTCCGGGCTCTAGTTCCAGAACGCTGATTCCTCCCAAGGAAGGCCGATAGCTATCCCAACAATCTCCAGAATGACAAAATTCCAAACCATGTAAGTCAGAATAGCAGCAGTAAAAACTGCCAGACTTGTGTTGATTACTCTTCTCTTCTCTCTTCTGACGTCGTCCAGAGTGCAAACTCCCCTGTTTCGGAAATAAACCACCAGACCGTAAGATAGCATGGAGAGTGATACCATGTAGAGGGCGTATCGTACCCAGGAGTAGTAAAGATCGTTAGAGAGCTGGTCCGCTGCGACTATGGCCGAAGATCCAGCAAGCATGACCCAAATTACTGATGGCAGGCAGCAGAGACTTGCAGTGACTGCTGAGAGCGCCACAAGCTTCGTTAGGGGACGGTTCTGTTCTGATTCCATGGTAACACTTCCTATGGAGTGACCCTTCTGCTGTCCCTCGGAAAGGGGATTGCCTCTCTGATGTGCTCGGCACCTGAAAGCCAGGTGCATAGCCTGTCGACACCCAACCCGAAGCCCCCGTGGGGCACACCTCCGTATCTCCGGATATCGATGTAGAATTCGTATGGATCACGAGGGGTCCCCTCCTCGTCAATTCTCTCGAGTATTTCCTCCTCTGACCATGTCCTCTCCCCTCCTCCGATTATCTCGCCATAGCCCTCGGGGGCCAGAAGGTCGTGACACAGGACGTATTTAGGGTCCTCAGGATCAGGACGGTGATAGAATGGCTTGGCAACCCTGGGGTAGTGAGTGAGGAAGTGGGGGACATCGAACTCAGAGGTTAGTATCTTCTCTTTGGAGTAGTCCAAGTCCTGACCCCACTCGACCTCTACTCCCTTCGACTTTAGTATCTCAATGGCCTCGTCATAGCGCATCCGAGGGTACTCGCTTTCCGCGAATCTGGATATCACAGACAAATCCCGGCCCAATTCCTCCAACTCCTCCGGTCTTTCTTCTAGTAGGGTACTCGCGACGTGTCGCACCACTCCTTCTCCGTGTTCCATCACCTCGTCATTGGAAGC
>FUFK010070046.1_pt1 | contig 12852 bp, 9 predicted proteins | sample 1021851 | NCBI WGS metagenome assembly FUFK01 (sample SAMEA51879418, study PRJEB19060) | metagenome | reverse complement strand
TTATGAGACACTCCATGCCGCAGACACAATATTAAACAACGAGGGGCAGGACACGACGCTCGCGGCGTCGTTTGCTGACTGGGCTGATGTATCGGAGCTCTCCGGCGCAACCGCGTTACGAGACAGTTTGCGCACGATCAGCCATAGACTGTCGGTGGGGCCACCCACCCGGCTCATCAGTCAGGCCGTTCCCCGGGAGAACTGATGCCAGAGTCCATTACCCCGGTCGACAGCACTGGGTTCTATGCCGGCCAGAACCGCTGGGTGGCGATTGCCGTTAAAGTCATCGTTGTCAGCCTTGTGCTGTGGGCATCGCTCGCCAGTGACGCCGGCACGATTCTGATGGAAATCCAGTCTGGCACGATCGGCTATTTCGGCGGCTGGTATGTGTACGCCTCTGCCGTCTTTATGGTGATGAGTCTGGTGCTTGCATTGGTACCCCGCACGGGTAGCATTCGTCTGGGCGCTGATCACGAAAGACCAGAATTCAGCCGCTTTGCCTGGTTCTCGATGATGTTTGGTGCCGGTATCGGGGTCGGCATGCTGACCTACTCCACCGCCGAGCCCCTCGCACACTTTGCCAATAATCCCGACGTCATTATGGGCACCACCTCGGCACTGGAGCGGGACAACCTCGCGGCCGCCTATAAATGGACTCTTCTCCACTATGGTCTGACGCCATGGGGCTGCTACGCGATCGTCGGCATGTCGCTCGCTTACTTTGCCTACCGCCGGGATATGCCACTCACCATCCGGTCCCCGTTTACTGCAGTGCTGGGCCCCGAAACCGCGCGACGCGTAGGCGCGGTAGTCGACGCCGCCGCAATCCTCGCGACGATTATCGGTATCGGCGTCACCATCGGTTATGGTGTCAATCAGCTCACGTTCGGCATGCATCAAATCACGGCCTGGGAATGGTTGGTCAGCGATGGCAAACCAAGCCTCACCGCCCTCTCGCTGGCGGTGATCTTGCTCACACTGGCTGCCATGCTTTCGGCCCTATCGGGCATTGGTCGCGGGATCCGCTGGCTCTCGAATCTCAATATGGCGCTGTCCTGGCTGCTATTAGTGATCTTTATTGTGTTTGGTGCCACCGCCTTTGCCGGCGAGATGTTTGTGGGCGGGTTAACGGAATACTTGCGGGCGATACCAGCGATGTCGATCACCATCTGGGATGGTGGAGACACACCGACGGCGCAGGCACTGAGCGATTGGCAGTCTGCGTGGACGATCTTCTATTGGGCGTGGTGGATCGCCTTNACGCCCTTCGTGGGGCTGTTTCTGGCCCGCGTGTCGCAGGGTCGGACAATTCGCGAGTATGTGGTGGGCGCTATATTGCTACCCGCCATGATGTGTTTCGCNTGGTTCTGCATCGTCGGCGGCACCGCGCTCGACCTAGAACTCACCGGGACCGCGGACGGCACCATTCTCGGCGCCGATCTGTCTGCACAGTTATTTGCCACCGTCGAGAATCTGTTTGCCGCAGACTGGGTGCTACCGGTGGCCACCCTATGCGTCGTGCTGCTCATTACCTATCTGGTCACCTCCGCCGATTCNGCGGTGCTAGTGATCAACACCATCGTCTCAGGTGGGGNGACAGATGGCATACGCCCCAGACATATCGTGCTCTGGAGCGTATTGCTGGGGTTGGTGATTATTACTTTGCTCTTTGCCGGTGGCATGGACGCGCTGCGCTCGGTGATGATTATCGGCGCGCTGCCGTTTTCCGCNGTAATGCTGTTTATGCTTTGCGCGCTGGTTTACGCCCTCTGGCAGGACAGTCNCTCTGTTAACTAGCCCTCGCTNNACCCACATTCAACANACCCCTCGCAGTAGGCAGTGNGCCTATCCGGTATTNCGCATCCCTGCAGCAATACCCGCCATGGTCACCATNAGCGCCTGCTGGATATCGGTTTTACTTTCAGCCCGCACTCTGCGCAGGAGCTCGGCCTGTAACAGATTCAGCGGAGCGGTGTAGATATTGCGCAACCCTATCGACTGCTGAGCCCATGCATCGTGAGCAAGCAGCTCCGTGTTGTCGATAATCGTCAACAGAGTGTGAATATCCTGCTGTAACTGGCTCCGGAGCCGCTCGCCAACCGGCGCCAAATCAGGCTCGACAAGCAATTGATCATAGTGTGCAGATAGCGTGTGGTCTGACTTTGCGAACACCATCTCAAGCATCGATAACCGCGCACGGAAAAAGGGCCACTCCTGAACCATGTCCTGCAGGAGCTGCAACTTCCCTTCATCCAAAACAACTTGCAACGCCTCGCCCGCTCCCAACCAGGCCGGCAGCATGAGGCGGTTTTGCATCCACGCAAAAATCCAGGGAATGGCCCGCAAACTCTCGATCCCGCCATCTGAGTTGCGACGCGCCGGTCGCGACCCTAGGGGCAGCGCGGCCAGCTCCTGTTCTGGCGTTGCCTGTCTGAAAAAGGGCACGAACTGCGGGTCCTCACGAACCCAGCGNCGGTAGACTTCACAAGATTGTGTCGCAAGCTGATCCATCAGGGCGCGCCAGCTATCGGTGGGCTCCGGTGGCGGCAACAGGTTGGCCTGCAAGATGGCACTCGCATACTGGCCCAAGGTATTCACCGCCAGCGATGTCATGCCCAGCTTGGTGCGGATCATTTCTCCTTGCTCAGTCACCCGCAAACCCTGGGCCAATGTGCGGGGCGGCTGAGAGAGTAACGCCTGGTGCGCTGGCGCGCCGCCGCGGCCAATGGTGCCGCCACGACCGTGGAACAGCGTCAGCGCGACATCGTGTCGCGCGCACGCCTCTACCAAGGCCTCCTGAGCTTGATATTGTGCCCACCCCGCTGCCAACATCCCCGCATCCTTGGCGCTGTCGGAGTAGCCAATCATCACCATGAGTTGTTTCTCAAGTCTGGCGCGATAGGCGGGATCTTCCAGCAAGCTATTCACCACTGGCGCTGCGTTGTCCAAATCAGCCAAGGTCTCGAACAGCGGGACCACCTGCATTCGTTCCGAGCAACCCGTTGACTTGAGAAGCAACTGCACCGCCAGAACATCTGATGGCGTCGATGCCATCGAGATCACATAAACACCTAATGCCTCAGGCGGTGTCGTCGAGATCACTTTAAAGGTGTCCAGCACTTCGCGATCGTCTNCATCAAAGGGGCTGTCCCANGGGATGAGGGGTCTGGGACTGCTTAATTCATGCTGCAACCAATTCACGCGCTGGGACTCGGGCCACGCGCTGTAATCACCGATTTCCAGCATCTGCGTAATCGCGGCCAGTATCGATCGGTGACGGCCACTTTCCTGACGGATATCGAGTTGAATCAGGTGCGGCCCAAAACAGTGGGCGCGACGCAGGGTATCTTGCAGCGCGCCGCGGGCCATTTCTGTGAGCCCGCACGCCATCAGGCTGTCAAAACATGCTTGAAGCGGCTCGAGTAAATCGCCCAGCGCCATGGGTTCTGGCGCAACTGCACCATGATTCAGCGCACGCTCCAGTCTTTGCCGCTGCTCTCGAAGCGCATTCAGGAGCGGCTTAAGGACAGCCCGATAGGGTTCCCGCGCATGCGGCACCCGAGCGCTCAATTCAGCAGTGGCCGCGGTGGCGGAAAGCTCTTCGTGCAAAAACGCGACGTCGTGACTGAATAATTCGCAGGCCTGCCATTGCGCCAACAACAGCACTTCACGCGTGACAGCGTGGGTGACATTGGGGTTCCCATCTCGATCACCCCCGATCCAACTGGAAATCTTGATCGGTGACCAGTCAGAGGCCGGCAGCTCCAAGGAATAGGTGTCACAAACATGGTCGACCTGACGGAGAAATTGCGGGACTGCGTCCCACAATGAATTCTCAATCACGGCAAAACCCCAGCGAGCTTCATCCACCGGGGTNGGACGATCGATTCTGAAATCTTCGGTGTGCCAGATTTGGGAAATCAACTCAGCGATACGACGTTGGGTCTGTTGTCTGGAGATGTCCGTCAACGAGGTGCTGTCGAGCGTCGCAAGACAATCGCTCAGTGCGCGGTGCTTGTGGATCAATGTCCTACGCGTAATTTCAGTGGGGTGCGCGGTCAACACCAGATCGATATGCAACCTCTCAATGGCATCCTGAATATCGGTGTCTTTCGCTTTGGTTTGTAAAACCCGGAGGGTGCTCTGAAGAGTGGCGCTGGCCGAGAAATGCGCCTCAGTATTTACCGACGTGGTGTGCTGTTGGTCCGCGATGTTGGCAAGGTTCAGGAACTGACTGAACGCCCTCGCGATAATCAGAAACTCTTGCTCCTCCAGAGATGCGAGTAGCTGATCCAGTGTCTCCCAGGTGTCACTATCTTGCGCTGCTTTGGAGCTCAGTCGAATCTGCTCGACACGCTCGAACAGTGCCTCGCCCGCATTCTCCCGAATAATTTTGCCCAACATATCACCCAGCAAACGCACATGTGCGCGCAGCGGAGCGGTATCGACCGCTTCGACCATGGTNTTTCCTCAGGTTGTAACAGCAATCGCGCGTCAGTCCCCCGAAGGAAATCGCGTCGACTTCAAACTGTTTTTAATGCGCGCCAAGTGGGGCAAGATGCCCTCACCCCGGCGCAAAGTCATACCCGTCGCCAAGACGTCCAGCACCGCGAGTTGCACGATGCGCGAAGTCATTGGGAGGTACTCCTCGGTATTCTCCGCAACGCTGAGCCCGATGCTTAGGTGACTTGCCTCCGCCAACGGGGAACCCTCTGCGGTCAGCGATACCACGGTAGCCTCCGTTGTGCGGGCGAGCTCCGCAGTTTCCACCAAGATTTCGGTACGTCCCGTATGAGAGATGAAGAAAAAAACATCTCCAACGCCGCCGCCTGCCGCAAGCATGCGATGCATCAAGGGGTCTGTGCAGGTCGTCACCGGCACTTTAAAACGAAAAAATTTGTGTTCGGCATCCATTGCAACAGCAGCCGATGTACCCAACCCCAAAAAGTAAATGTGTCTGGCCTGTGCAAGATAGTCCACTGCGCGTTCTATCGCTCCGAGTGGCAGCTGATCCCGGGCGAGAATCAAAGCCGTGATGGTGTTATCAAAAAGCTTCCTGGGATACGTCTCAATATCATCGCCCATTTCAACGGCGCGGCTGATGTACCGCACCCCCGAAACCAGGGATCGCGCAAGCCTTAACTTGAAGTCGGGGAAGCCGGTGGCGCCAAATCGCTTACAAAAACGGTTTACGCTGGGTTCACTAACGTTGGCCGCTGCCGCGAGTACTGCGATGCTTGAACGCGTCGCCGCTTCTGGGTCCTCGAGGATCGCATCGGCGACTTTGGTCTCGGATTTGTTTAGATCCGGCAACGCCGCATTCAGCTCTGACAGTAGATTCGGTTCCTGACTCATCACTTGAAACGACTTACCGGCCCCTTTTTACGCAATTAGTGAACCCATGCCCGCTGCGTGCACTCATCGGACACCGCCCTGAACAACGACGAGTCTAACCCGTTGTTGTGTAATAAAACACAAATAAGGTCCGCTTTATCGCATTTACATGGCAATTTTTGTAATAAAGCAACATAATGATGTTGTTCGGACGGGCGGGCACAGCGTGGCNGATGGTATGACGACACTCGCCATTGCGGATCTCACAAACAGGGGAGCTGACACAATGTTCAACGTNGCAATTAACGGTTACGGACGGATTGGACGCAACGTACTGCGCGCCTTGTACGAGCGTCCCGAACTAAACGGGAAAATACAGGTCGTTGCGATCAACGATCTCGGTGCTNCGGAAATGAACGTGCATCTCACTCAGTTTGATACAACCCACGGTCGGTTTAATCAGCCCGTTTCGGTAGACGAAGACCATTTGATCATTGGCTCAGACCGTATTCGCATGTTGTCAGAGCGTGATCCAAAGCAATTACCCTGGGAACAGCTCTCGGTGGATATCGTATTCGAATGCACCGGCTTGTTTACTGACCGTGAAGCGGCACGACGCCATATTGCCGCTGGTGCAAAACGTGTTCTGGTATCCGCCCCCGGGCAACATATGGATGCGACCATCGTTTACGGTATCAACCACACGACGCTGACCGAGGTTGACGTGATCGTGTCTAACGCATCCTGCACGACTAACTGTCTCGCGCCCATTGCGAAAGCTCTGAATGACTCTATTGGCATTGAACAAGGCTTGATGACCACCATTCATGCTTATACCAACGACCAGAATCTGTCAGATGTCGCGCATAGCGACCCGTACCGCGCTCGTGCCGCTGCGCATAGCATGATCCCCACTAAAACGGGTGCCGCGGCTGCAATAGGTTTAGTGATGCCCGAGCTACAGGGCAAACTAGACGGGCTCGCCGTGCGCGTCCCAACGCTAAATGTCTCACTGGTGGACCTCACCTTCACAGCCTCCAGAAGCACATCCGCTGACGAAATCAACGCCATCATGCTGAGAGCCGCCGAGTCAGATCAATTTGGCGTATTGGATTTCAACACGCAGCCACTTGTGTCCATCGACTTTAATCACAACAGCTACTCGAGCAATTTCGACGCCAACCACACGCGAGTGCAGGACAGGTTGGTGAAAGTGTTGGCTTGGTATGACAACGAGTGGGGGTTTTCGAACCGCATGCTGGACACAGGCCTAGCAATTGGCTCAACTCTGGCGAAACAGGATTTGGGTGTCGCCGCTTAGACGGCTCCCTCAACGGTGAGTACTTTGGGGGCAATGCCCCCTTTTTTGTCTTCAATTCCGGCGATGCTGAGTAGGCGTGGGAAACCGGAATAGGTCTTACCCTACGGCGCCCACCAACAATCAAAACCNGCGGGGCCGAGAAATGCTGAGATGGGATAGCGCATTTCATCTTTGCTTTTTTTCGCCAGCTCCAGCACGGCTTTTTTATGATCGCCCACGATGTGGATCACGCCGTGCTCAGTGGCCTGTAGCCGGTGCTTAGACATCGACACCCTCTGGTGTGGCGCGTTACGAGGGCGTGTAATCAGCGCGCCTTGCTCTGTCGTCAATCCCTCTCTTAGCGCCGTCGCACAGGGAAACAGCGATGCCGTATGTGCGTCCTCACCCATGCCGAGGATCACCACATCAAAGCTGGGCAAGGACCCCAGTAAAGTGGATAAATCCGCGATATTGGTTATCTCATCGTCGGGCGTGGGAAGAAGAGACAAGAACTGGGCCGATTTCGCTTTACCGGTGAGAAGCGTTTCTCGAACCAATCGCTCATTACTGTCCTCGTGATCGACTGGCACCCAGCGCTCGTCTGCCAAAAGCACTGCGACGCGACCCCATTCGATATCAGCATCGGCCAGAATCGAGAATAACTGTATGGGGGTACTACCGCCGGACACCACAAGATGAGCCGCTTCGCGCGCGGCGATCCCTTCTTGCAGCCGGGACGCAACGTGTGCAGCCAGAGCCTGATCCAGCGTCTCCCGGTCCGCGAAGGCGTGCCAGTCAGACATTCCAGTTACGGCCGTCCCGGTCTATCAGCAGTTCCGATTTGCTCGGACCCCAGCTACCCGCCTGATAAGCGTTCACCTTTACGCCGCATTGCTCACAGGCACTAATCAGCTGATCGCACCAACGCCAGCTTTCCTCGATTTCCTCGCGGCCCACAAACAGCGATGGATCACCATTGATAGCATCGAGAAATAGCCGCTCGTATGCGTCAGGAATGCGGTCGATCTCGCCGTCCTCACGGAAATCAAAGTTTAAGGTATGGGTTTGCAGTGACAATTTGTCGCGCAAGCTTTGACGTTTGGAGACCATGGTCATCTCGATNCCTTCATTAGGCTGCAAACGAATAATCAGGCGATTGGGTTCCGCTGATTCACCCTCTCCAAAGATATGATGCGGCAGTGCTTTGTACTGAATGATAATTTCAGTGACTTTGTCAGGCATGCGCTTACCGGTCCGCAGGTAAAAAGGCACGCCCGACCATCGCCAGTTGTCGACGTGTGCTTTGATGGCAACGAACGTCTCGGTATCACTGCCTTGTGCCTCACAACCCTCTTCGTCGAAATAACCGGGCACTGACTCGCCATCGATAACGCCCTGACTATATTGCCCGCGAACGACATGATCNTTCACGCTCAAGGCGTCAATCGGTCGCAGCGCTTTGACAATCTTGACCTTCTCGTCACGGATGCTTTCTGCTTCGAGTGAATTCGGGGGCTCCATGGCCACCAAGCACAGGAGCTGCATGAGATGGTTCTGCACCATATCGCGCAACTGNCCCACCCCGTCGTAGTANGCCCAACGCCCCTCGATCCCCACCTTTTCTGCNACGGTGATTTGAATATGATCAATGCAACTCTGATCCCACTGGGAATTGATAAAGCGATTGGCAAATCGCAGCACCAGAAGGTTCTGGACCGTCTCTTTGCCCAGGTAGTGATCGATTCGGTAGATATCTTGCTCATCGAAAAATTGAGCGAGTGTTTCATTGACCTCTCGAGACGTATCGAGGCTCTCGCCAATNGGCTTTTCTAGGACGATACGGCAAGATCCCGCTAAACAGCCGTCTGCGCTTAACTGTTCACAAATCGTGGCAAACAGTGAAGGTGGCGTAGCGAGATAAAAAAGACTGGTCCGCGACTCGCTTAACTCGGCTTGCAGGCCGCTAAACGCCGATGGTGCAGAGAAATCAGCCGACATATAGGTTAACCGCTGGGCGAACTGCTGCCATGCTGTGTCACTGATACTTTGACGCTTCGCACTGCTCATTCTGGCCAGAAGCTCATTATGAAATGCTTCCGTAGTCTGCTCCTGACGGCCGACTGCGATAATCCGTAAATCGTCTGGCAATAAGCCTGCAGCGTCGAGCTGAAACAGGGCCGGAAATAGCTTGCGCGCGGATAAATCGCCCGTGGCACCGAAAATAATGAGATCCACACCACTCACTCTGACGCTCCCCTGCTCATCGCCGTGACTTGAGCGACGCTATCAGCGGCTAACTGATACAGCGCCTCCCATTGTTGGCCTATCAATAGCTCGCGAGGCGTCAACCACGACCCACCCACAGCACAGACATTTTTAAGCTGAAGATAGGTCGTCACATTGTCGGGTGTCACCCCACCCGTGGGCATGAAATTGACGTCCGGGAAGGGCCCTGAGAGCGCCTGCAGCGCCGGCGTCCCACCGGCTGCCTCGGCGGGAAAAAACTTCAAGGCGGCGTACCCAAACTCCATCGCCCTCAGCACCTCGGATCCCGTCACCGCACCGGGCAGAAAGGGCACAGCGTGCGCAGCCGCTGTTTTAAAAAGCTGGTCGGTGGCTCCCGGGGACACGACAAAGTCGGCGCCTGCCTGAACCGCCGCCCCATAGGCCTCGCCGGAGGACACGGTGCCCGCCCCGATTACGGCATCGGGCAGGGCCGATTTCATGGCACTGATCGCCTCACAAGCCACCGGCGTGCGCAACGTGATTTCCAGCGCCGAAATACCCCCCTGCAGTAGCGCCTCTGCCAGAGGTACGGCGTCATCCAACCGGTCGATCACGACGACCGGNATCAGGGGACAAGCGAGCCGAGAGANCAAGGCACTAGCGTCCACCGCCACTCTCCTCCAGACAGATCCGTGCTGAACCCAACAAACCGGGATCTGGGTGAGTCACGACAGAGGTCGCAATCTCCCCGTTAAAATCAGCGAATCGCCCTTTAGCGAGAAAGCGCGCCCGAAAGTCACTCTTTCTCAGCAAATCGATATAGCGGGGCGATATACCGCCAGCCAGATACACACCGCCGCGGGCACCGAGNGTCAGTGCCAAATTACCTGCGGCGGAGCCAAGGACCGAGAAGAACGTGTTCATCGTCTCCGATGCGAGAATGTCCTCACCCTGCTGCGCAGCGGTACCTACCGCCTCGGGCGTGAGGTGCACAAGAGGCATGTCGCGGATTTCCGACAACGCCCTGTAAATATTCATAATGCCCGCGCCGCACAGGAGGCGTTCGATAGAGACACGGCCAAACTGTGCGCGCAGGCGGCTCAGGATTTTCGCTTCAATATCGGTGATTGGCGCGAAATCGACATGGCCACCTTCGCCCGGCAGGACAATGGGCGCTCCGGCTTGATCAAACACNACTGACGCGACACCAGTGCCTGTTCCCGGTCCGATAGCAACCATGGGTTTGTGCGGTACAGCCTCGCCACCGCCGATCGCTTCGAGGTGATCCGCTGTCAGCGCCGGCAGTGCTCGAGCTACTGCAGCAAAGTCGTTAATGATGCTGATCTGCTCACAGCCCAAACGCGTTGCGACGCTAGCGGCGGTAAAACGCCATGCATTATTGGTAAAGCTGATTTCACGCTGCTCGGGTATCGCCGCCACTGCCAAACAGGCCCCTTCGAGCACGGCATCCTGCTGTTGAAGCTCAAGCCAATCTGCCTCGAGTTGGTCCAATACACCGTCAAATGAGGGAAATTCCTCGACCGCGTAGGTCGCAATAGGCTGAGGCAGCGGGTTGTCGCGCTCAACAAAGGCAAACCGGGCGTTGGTACCGCCAATATCTGCGAGCAAATAGAGCGGGCGCCGATTGAGGTGCGGATTAGCTGGCACAGTGTTCATAGGCGATATCGCGGGCGGATTGCCCCTGCGGAAGGTCGTCCATCACGAGCGGTTCGAATAATGTGCAGCCACCAGATTCCGCGTCGGTAACGACTTCGCGGCTGAATTTGAACAAGCCACGGCCCACCGTGTTACGGGCCATCGGGGTATCGGGGTGAGGCCTGTCGGCCAGTATTTGCTCATCGACGGCGACGCGGAGTTCACCTGCCGCCACGTCTAGGGAGATCATATCTCCATCCTGAATGCGGCCAATGGCGCCGCCTTTCGCCGCCTCCGGCGTGACGTGAATAGCAGCAGGCACTTTGCCCGACGCGCCGCTCAATCGGCCATCTGTCACGAGCGCTACAGCGTGGCCGCGATCCTGCAGAACGCCGAGGATCGGCATCAACTGATGAAGCTCTGGCATACCGTTTGCCGCAGGACCCTGAAAACGGGCGACCACGACACAATCGCGGNCCAGCTCACCTCGCTCGAAGAGTGCTTTTAGCTCTGCCTGGTCCGATATCACCACCGCCGGTGCTGTGATGCACTGTCGCTCTGCCGCGACGGCGGAGGTCTTGATAAGACTCCGCCCCAGATTGCCATCCAGCAACCTAATACCCCCCTCGGGATGAAACGGCTCATTCGCTGGTCGAATGACATCGTGGTCCAGACTCTCATCGGTTGCGGCNCGCCATCGCAAGCTGNCCTCCTCGAGGNAAGGCTCGAGACAGGNNGTCTCGAGGGTCCCACCAAAGCAGACGNTGGCATCGCCATGCATCAACCCAGCATTGATCAGTTCACCAAAAAGCAGCCCGGTGCCTCCCGCCGCCTGAAAATGATTTATATCCGCACTGCCGTTGGGGTACACCTTTGCCATGAGCGGCGTAATTCTGGAAAGCGCATCGAAGTCGGACCAGGTGATAACCAACCCCGCTGCACGCGCAATGGCCACCAGATGAATACAGAGATTGGTCGAGCCCCCCGATGCCAGCAAGGCCACAATGGCGTTCACAAAACTTCTCTCGTCGATCACATTAGCCAATGGCAGCGCTTGAGGTGTGGTGCGCGCCATCTTGGCAACGTGCTCCGCCGCAGCCACCGTCAGGCCTTCCCGTAAGGGCGTATCCGGATTCACAAATGAGCTTCCGGGCAGCTGGAGACCCATTGCTTCGAGGATCACTTGATTCGAATTGGCAGTGCCGTAAAAGGTGCAGGTACCCTGACTGTGGTAAGAGGCCATTTCCGCCTCTAACAGGGCCGCGCGATCCACTTTGCCTTCGGCATAGAGCTGGCGAACACGCACTTTCTCTTTATTCGACAGGCCCGATGTCATTGGCCCTGCCGGCACGAACAAAGTCGGCAGGTGCCCAAATTGGAGCGCGCCCATCAATAGTCCGGGCACGATCTTGTCGCAGATGCCCAGCATCAGCACCGCGTCGAACATGTGATGAGAAAGAGACACCGCCGTGGCCTGCGCGATCACATCGCGGCTGAACAAGCTGAGCTCCATTCCCGGTTGGCCCTGCGTGACACCATCGCACATCGCGGGTACGCCACCCGCTACCTGCGCGGTGCAACCAATAGCCCGCAAAGCACTCTTAATCTGCCCCGGGTAATCGGCATAAGGCGCGTGTGCAGACAGCATGTCGTTGTAGGCGGTAACGATGCCGACGTTGGCGCTACCCATCAGCTTGATGACAGATTTGTCGTCGGTGGCACAGGATGCCAAGCCATGAGCAAGGTTGCCGCAACTGAGCTGACTGCGATTCACAGGCTGGGACGCCATGGCATCAATATCCCGCCGATACTGATCCCTCAGCACTCGGCTACGAGCGGCGATATCTTGGGTCACGCGGTGAACGTCTGGATGCATTGCGTCAGTCTGTGGTTCTAAATGTAATAAAGCAACATATNTGGCGAAATATACCGAGTATTTTAGCTCTATTTGTAGTTAATTTACATATATACAAAAGCCATCATGCCTCATTCCCAGTGCTACAGGCGCCCTGCTTGAGGGCTCGCAAGTGCTGAAATTCCAGTCACGCGTTCTGCNCCACCAAGGGCGACGAGAGTCCTATTCTGCAGCCCTCGGCATAAACGCGGATCCAGTCAAATTCGACTGTCGCGGGCAAATCCTCCGGCACCACCTTGCCACCCAGCGTACCGCCCACCGCCATATTGGCGATGAGGTAAAAGGACTTCTCATCGAACACGCAAGGCCAGGGCTTGATGTCGGCAGGCGTAGCCACACCGTGAATGCGATTGTTCACATACCAAGCGATGCGTTTTGGTGACCACTTAATCCCATAGGAGTGAAATTGACCACTCCAGAC
>FUFK010038339.1_pt2 | contig 12852 bp, 13 predicted proteins | sample 1021851 | NCBI WGS metagenome assembly FUFK01 (sample SAMEA51879418, study PRJEB19060) | metagenome | reverse complement strand
TTTATCTGTGCTTCTTTATATTCCTTGATACGCTTCTGGCGTGTCTCTAGGATGCTCTTAAAAGTGCCATGTCCAAATCTTTGATCTACCAATACAGATATTGTGTAAAGCTCCTCTTCAGCGAGTTTTGCGTCTATAGTTTCAGACGCAATGGAACTAATAGAGAACTGCCCTGGGGCTACCTTTTTATTCTTTGCCCTATCTATGCGTGATTTGCTATCAAGAAGCTGGTCTATTTGACTCGCAATATCTCTTACATCGGAAGCCGTACCTATTGCACTCTTAATACCATCAACAGCAGCTTTAAATGCAGCAGCAGCAGCTATGGCTTCTCCTACACCGAAAACCAATGATTTCTCCTAGATTAAATTACAATACGAGTTGTACGAATATTCCAACAGTGACCAGAAAATACGCACCAACAGAGCCAATAAGAATACGCTCTAGGCGTGACACTCGCTTTTCAACGCCTTGCATTTGAGTCTCAATAATTGCCAGCTTCATCATTATCTGGCTGATATCTGCCTTGGTCATTCGTCAGCGTCCTTAATTGTCAGTGTGCCTTCCTTTACTTGTTTTAGTATTTCTTGGTAGTCTGTGTTATTTGTATCAGTGGGTATAGATGTGTGTCTTCCGTTTACTATACAACGTATAGAACATACCTCTCCTGTGACTATATCTTTAAAGTATTGTGCGTCTTTTATTTCCATGACTNTTCCTTATAANTCNGCNNNCATNANAAATCTTGCNCCATCAAGAACTTGATTCCANGATGACTGACCTGCTGTTCTNCTTGAATGAGAAGANGTNAANTANAANCTGTGTGCTGTATTATTTCCGTTTTGACCTACATTTAACCCTGCGTTTGTGTTACTTCCAGTTGCTCCAACATAAGATTGTAACCATTGACTGCTACCATTCAAATCTACAGACAAGCTTGGTGTAGCTCTCATTTCTACAGGAGTATCAATATATATAATTACAGAAGTGTCATTGTAATATGTACCCAACCCAAATGCCCTTTCTCCACTTCCCTCATTGTCATCTGTTGCATCAATCGCAAATGTATAGCGTTGGCAGTCCAATAAATGTTGCACGTATGGTTTATGCTCAAACTCTGTTGCGTTCTGCCCTATTTCTAACTGAACTCCTGTGATGAGCCACTCATTAGATGTGCTGTCTAAAATATTTACTGCCTGACCTGCACCGTAGTTTCCTGCTACAAATGTTCTAAAAGATGCACTTGTATCACCACTTGTCCAATTGCTCCCTAATGATAAAGAAAAAGTTGCTTTTAATCCAATCCCATTATCGTCATTTATTACACCACTAGTATCCCCAGTAAAAGTTAATGATTTTCTTTCCCATGTATCTGCTGAATCTATTGTGTAGGTAAGATTAGCCATTTTACTAGAGTTATCGCTCTGAATAATGTTTACTGCATACGTTCCAGTTTTATTAGACTTTACATAAAAAGATAAAGTAATATTTTTAGCACCACTTTTTCCAAATTGTAACTGTTGTAAATTTTGAGCTTCTATTTTATGCTCCATAACAAGATAATGACTTGTTGCTAAGCTAGTATCAGCCGTTGTAACATCTACCTTTAAACTATTTGCAAAACCATCAGGAGAAGAAGAATCTTGTGTTACAGTAAATGCACCATCTTGAGAATATGTAAACTGAAATTTATCTAAAGTGTAATCATTGTTTGCAACTGCTGCAAGACTTGTTCCTCTCTGTGCCACATTCATTGCACCATTGATAATAAAGTTCCTATTTACTCCACCACCACCTGCGTTGATGTTGCCTATAAGGTTTGCTAGGTTTCGCGCTATTGACATTAGCTATTCTCCTCTTTTTTTACAGACGCAATCAATTGATTTGTGTAGACTTGCAACGCTATTTGCACCTGATCTAGTTCCATTTTTGCTTGAAGTTGCTTCGCTTGTAGGTTGCGTATTTGCGTAACAACATATTTCTGCGTATCGTCAAATGTTTCTGTGGGATACTCTTTGCCATCGATATTAATTACGTTTTGCATTATTTATGCTCCTTGCCTATCCACAGTATAGAACACAAGACACTAACTTCTCGTCTGTGCTACTATTCCCTATTGTTACCTTGCCTATTGTCTTACTTCTTACAATATCGTCTGACTGCACCTTTGCTGTGCCATCTCCGTTGCTCTCTAGTAAGTCACCCTTTGCACACGCACCAGTTACACGCACAGAGCCAACACCTACTGATACTACATTTACTTTACCTTGTGCATTGAAGCTACCTACAACGCCATACACAGCCTTATCTCCTGTTGTATTTGATACCTCCACCTTTGCGTGGTCTGCTCGTGTTTGCCCTGCTCTTGGATTATCTGTCTCTTCTCCTGTTTCACCTTGTTTTGCAGAATATACATCTAGCTCATCTATGGTTGAAACAATTGTTCCTTTAGGTATGTCTGTTGCTATTCCTGAACTTTCGTGCAACCCAGAAAAACCATTGTAAGAAACTGTTGAGCCAGAAACAGTTATGTCACCCTGTTTACTNCCATCTTGATAAAAATTTATAAGATCACCATCACTAGATATACGATTGAGCCACATCAATCCTCCATTATCTCGCATGACTTGTATATAATTAGCATAACTAAATACTATGCCACCTGCACCAGAAGAGTCAGGATAAATCAAATCATCCGTGGTATTAATTAATACAGAGCCATCGCTTTGAATCCTCATGCGTTCTGTAGCACCAGTAAAAAATGCCATGTTTTGTGCTACCCCTGCATTATTGACATAGGCAGATTGTAAATATGTATAACCACCAGATTCATTTACGCCTAGTTGAATAGCACGACCACCATCAGTATTATGCACTGTCAAGCCGTTGGTCATATTGCCAGAGGAAGCAGGCGCACCTGCTGTCACGTTTACATTAAGTTTGCCAAAACTTGAAGTTGTGCCAATACCCACGTTGCCACTGCTATCAATCCTCATGCGTTCTGAAGCATTTGTTGTAAACCTCATTGAGTTATCGTTATGGCTATAACTAATTTTACCAATGTCTTCATCTTCAGCATCGCCAAAGTTTAAATCNCCTGATGTATTATTTCCTGAAAGAATTGTTACTTTACAGCCAGAACCAGTTGCAGTGTTTCTTTGAAATAAGGCTACTGTTTGACTTGATGTTGTAAAAGTAGAACCACTTTGTTTAACAACTAAATCACTGCTAGGTGATGATTCACCAATACCCAATCCAGTCGATGTTACATGAACCATATCAGAACCAGCAACTTTTATATCCACGCGGTCATCAGTGTCAGAAGTAATGGACGAATCCCCATCGCTATCAAGAATAAATTCTGTACCATTAAGATCAAGTCCAGTGGTAGTACCATTGAAGACAACATTGCCCCCAAATGTACCGCCAGTGCTTGCAGCAACGGCATCAGCGACAGTAAAAGACTTAAACGCATAAATAGTCACTTCATCCGATACGGCTGCTCCAGAGCCTAATACAACGCTTGTGCCGTTAGTTGCCGTGAAATCGGTTGCGTCTAATATCACACCATTCAGAGCCACAATGATATTATTTGTGAGATAGCTTAATGTTGCAGAGTTGGCATCTGTGCCAGAGAAGGTAGTTTGATTAGCTGTTGCTACATACTTGTACTTAGTAAAAGATACACTGCCACTTGCTGAAGCTGCAATCCAATTTGCCCCGTCATAAACACGCATCTCTCCATCGGTTACAGAAAAATACAACATCCCTGTGGCAAGGGTATTGCCATCATTGTCCGTAGCCGGACCATCTATACTAGAGTTAAACGCTCCAAATACACCATGTCCTGTAAAGGTGAGCGATGTACCAGACCCAGCCCCCGTTGTAGCCTCAGAGATATTTATTGTTGTGCCATCAATCTTGATGACATTTGTGCCTGTGGCTATATTCGTTCCTGTTATGAGTTGCCCCACCTCTATACCGGACGCAGACGCAACAGTAATCTGTGAGCCACCACTTGAGAATGTTCCTGTAGTAGACGCAGAAGATGCCGTATCGCTATCAGCCATTGTGCCTAGATATTTATCGTCAAAGCTATCAAATGCACCAGCAGCGAGTAGGGCAGAGGCAGCAGCAGAATTAGCCGAGGTTTGGCTATTCGACTCAGAAGTTGAGGCAGCAGAGGCACTTGATGCAGCAGCAGCTTGTGCAGCTTCCGCAGCAGCTTGTGCTGTTTGCGATGCTGTTGCACTATTCGCACTAGCTGTAGCTGAGTTTGCACTTGCTGTACCTGAAGCCTCAAGAAATTCTTTTGTCGCTTTGGCAGAAGGAATAGTATCATGGCTAGACGATACGCTGGATAGATCGGTATCTAATACGCCACTCTTTAGATTATCGACCTCAATATTAGACACAGTATTATTATCTGCGTCTATGGTCTTGTTAGTGAGTGTTTTTGATGTTGCTGCAAGATAGGTATCAAAAGTATCAACACTTGTATGACGCATTGTACCGCTATCATTCGTGACAATACCATCAGCCCCAGCAACAGCCGTAGTGCCAACACTTGTAGACCCATCGGTAATATTTAGCTCTGTGGTTGTCGAGGTTACGCCATCTAATAGATTTATTTCTGTTGTGGTAGAGGTAACGCCATCCATAATATTTAGTTCAGAGGTTGTTGCCGTAACCCCATCCATAATATTGAGTTCTGCAGCCGTAGCCGTGACATCTGTACCGCCTATATCAAGCGTTGTCATGGACACTTCACCAGCCACAGTCAATAGACCACTTGTCAATGTCAGTAGGTCTGTATCAGATGTATGCCCTATAGTTGTGCCGTTGATATTAATATTATCAATAACAGCTTGAGTGACCGCAGAGTTTGTGCCTAGAGTTATACCATCAATAGCACCACCATCAATATTTACACTTGTAGAGCTAAAGTTATTCGCTGTTACACCACCACCATCAGCAATAGATATAGCTGCATCGCCATCTGTGAATTGTATCGCTGGAGTCTTTAGTGCAGTAGTCGCAGTAATATTTGTGCCTGAAGGAGAGGTGAGGGATGTAGCCCCTGTGTCCATGTCCTTTAGCGTTGCCATCAATGCCCTGATAGCATTGTTAACATTAGCCGGACTCATACCCTCGCTTATGTCTATAGACTTAATATCTGTATTATTTGCGTCTGTAGCATCAAATTGTGTGATGTTATTTTTTGCCATTTATTGAACTCCTAATAATGACGTTCCTAATGAAGATGCTGCTCTTATAGGTTCAGAGCCAGCACCCAATAAACCAACTGTTGTGCCAGTAGATGCACCACTCTGCACACGCCTACCTAAGTCAGTAATTTTATTTCTAAGCACTGCTAACGCTCTTTCATCTGTAAGAGCATCTCTAATCGTTTCTGCATTTTCACTCACAAGAAATCCAATAACTTTATTCTGTTGATCTGGCGTGAGGTTTTGTGCTGACTTTCGCACCAAGTCACTTGCTAATCTAAATAAAGGCGCAATAACATTTCCTGTCGCTAAATCAAAAGTGTTAGCAAGCGTATTGCCACTTCCTATCGCTGTTTTTTCTGCCTCTGTAATAGCTGTCTGAGAACCACCTAAGACCACATTTTTTGTTTGTTGTAATTTAGACGCAAGATCAATTTTATTTATTGCTCCTTCAAGAGTATCTTGAGGGTAGATTATCTCTAATATCTTTCTTTCTTTTGCGTCTATATTACTAAGTTTATTAGCTAGTGTTGCTTTACCACCAGCCTCTAATTTATTCTTTAGTTGTGACGCTACTCCAGTTCTAAATCCGGCAATAAGTTCTGGTTGTCCTTTTGCAAGTAAATCCTCAAATATAATTTCTACTTCATCTGATGACTTTCCAAATATACGTTTGCCATCCTCAAAGGCTCTATTCGTTGCTTCAATAGTAGCCCATTTAGCTCTTGTTGCTTTCAGATCAGGTGATATTTCATCCAAGACATTTACAATCTCTGTCTCATAATTACCCATTGTATTTGCTTTATCAGAAGCCCCAGAACGATTTGACACACCTTTGGCATCCATAAAGGCTCTTTTGGCTATCTCACCCTCTTTGAGAGTAAGTGAACGTGTCAGAGAAAGAGACCCATCTTTATTTGTTTTAAATATTGGCTTGAGACCATTGTCATCAAACTTCTTTGCAATAATGTTTTTGGAGGCTTTGCTTTGACTTGCTATGCCTAGAATAACATTGTCTATCTGTGGAAACCTCTGTCCTTTTGTAGCAGTAAATACTTTATTATAGGCATTGCTTGTTTCTGCCTTGAGTGTTTTTTCATTTGATTGAACAGCTTTAAGTACGTTTGCCTGTGCGTTATCTCCTCTAAGTCCAACGTCTAACTCAGTCTCCATTCCTTTTCGTGACGCATCGGCTCGTGATACCAACTTGTCACGAATAATATTTTTACCTCCAGCCGTACTTTTTGCATATAATCCTCTTAGAGCATTTCTTGTAGAGTCACTCATATCACCTATAAGCTCACCTTTACCAACTCTTTCTATTACATCATCAAGTACATTCTCAAAAGGCGCATCTGCGTCAATAGTCTGTACTATTCTTCTAACTTCATCCTCAACAGGCTTTGCTAGTTCACCAGGTGTAAAGTATCGTGTAGCTTTATCTGTAAGTGACGATAAGCCTCTTCCTACAGCACCGACAGTTTTTGAGACTACAGGGTTTGCTACTGTTCCAATAGCTGCATTTATAGGCACATTGGTTAATCTTTGCGTAACTCCACCTTCGCCTGTTCCAAAGCCATATGTACCGCCTTGAACAGCCCCTATAGTTGCAAGTCTTCCTAATGTTGCTGGTATAGACGCACCCCCAGTTAGGGGTGCAGTCGCAAGACCAGTAAGTACTCCACCAGCACCCTCTAAGCCTATTGATTGTAGAGGGAAGTCTTGTCTTGCTCGTTCTATTGACTTTCTTTCTTCAAATAATGCGTCTTCATACGTTACGTTTGGCGATAAAGACCTAATACCAGCAATAATTTCATCAGCAAAACCAAGTGTTGCGCCTTGACCTACTAATCTAGCCTTATCGACTGTAGACATTTTTCTATTAGCTGCTTCCTCTAATAGCTTCTTTTCATCAGAAGCTATCTTCTCAAGCTTGGCTAATCTGTCTTCTAACTCGCTCATCAATTAGTCCTTCGCATAAATTCTTTAATTATCTTTTTGTATTCATCTTCTGAATATATTCTTTGTGCCGGAGGTTTATTCTTTTCGGATTCAGCTTGTTTGTATATTTCAAGAAATTGTGCAGCACCCATAGTTTGATAATTATTGCCTGACCCATCTACGTTATTATTTTGAGGAGGTGTTGGGTTGTAAAGTTTGTTAATATCAAAATCTTTATTTCTCTCAACTGACTGAAAATGACCGCCAGTTGAATCAATCATGGATTGTAAGGCTGTTTGTCTAAATTTCTTTTTTAGTGCAAGACTTTCAGCAGAGTCTCCAAGTTGTGCAAAATATAAATTATAATTTGTTCTAAATTCCTCTGGACTAATAGCTGCGCCAGATTCTTTTCTAAGAACAGCATTGATAAAAGCTAGTGCGTCAGTAGCGTATCGTTGTGCCTCATCACTCAAAGCACCTCTTGTAAATGTTCCATCACCAGCATATGCCCTAATAATATCCTCTGCTGGATTGTAACCTAGTCTCTCTAGCTCTGCTAAATCAGTTTCAGCCACAATCATTCGATTAGCAAATCCAGAAGCAGTCCTTTGAGAGTCCGTATATTTTGCAGAAGTTGTCAATACTTCCTTATCATCAAATCCTTGGGGCACAGGCAATCCAGCAAGATTCATCTTTCCTGATTGAAAAGTAGTAGTAACTCCTGTAGTTGGGTCTGTTTGCTGAAATGTTTGTCCTTTTTTAGCATTCTCATACAACATTCCATATAAAATCACTTCATCAGATGTTGCTGTATTATTTCTTATTTTATTTGATAGCCTTATCAAATTTCCCATTTGTCTTTCAGATTGAGTATTACCTAAATTTAAGTCATCAACCTTTGGAGCAGTTGTAGAAAACTTTTTCTCTAAAAATTCTTTTGCATATAATTGAGGAAACGCTTGAGCCAATGGGTCATTTGGAAATTGCTTTTTGATAAACTCTCTCTGATTTTTTAGTTGCTGATTAGCTAACAGATTTGATCTTACTTGATTGCGTAAAGCAAAACTTGCTGGGATACCTTGACCACTCAATAAACTAGCAGCAGCTATAAGATTAGCTTGATTGTCAGGTTTACCTAGTCGCGTGAGTAATCCACCAGTTTGATCATCAATATTTGTTCTAAAATTAGAAAGACTATTTCCTAGTCCAGATAGACCCAAGTTATCTAAAAGACCCATTAAGCAACCTCTTTGATTTTGGAATAATCAATCATCAAGTATCCATGTGTTCCTTCAAATACAGCTTCAGGGAATACCTTTTGTACTTCTTGAGCGATAAATCCTTTGCGTGGGTGCTTATCAAGACCCAAAACAAAAGCCTTTGCGTTCCATTCCCACTCATAAACATTAAGCCCTGTCGAGTGTGTACCTATCTTTTTAAGGTCAACTTTTAATCTTCTGTCAGAAAATGCACTTGCAGCTAACGCTATTGCTGTAATTGCATCTAAATTGGAAGGAGAAGAGGATTGTGTAGTTGATGTAGGTGTAGGCGCACCACCTAGTGCAGCTATAAGATTATTAATTCTTTGCTGATTTGCTTGATTTGATGCTGCTACACTTTGCGCTGGTCTATCAAGCAACGCTTGATTTAATGCTTGTTCTTCTCTTCCTACTCCTGACAATGCACCTAGCAATCCAAGATCAGAGGATAATATACTAGGCATCATACCTACAGCCGATAGTTTTCGTGACGCATCTGCTTCAAGTGCATTAGCTAATGTAGGCGCAACACCTGAAGCAATACCTTCTCCTAAAGCCGTTCCAAAAGCGTCAGAACCAAGTCTCCCACCAGAAGAGTATTGCGATGTCACATTGTTAACAGTTTTTGATATTGTGTCATCTAACACTCTTTGCAGAGGGTCAGACACATTAAATTGACCAGTTATAACATCATCAAGGGCTGTCTTTGCCGTTCCTAAAGGATTGCTTGTAGCAAGATTAGTAATTAAGTTCTGTGCTGTTGTTTGCGTTGGCGTAAACCCAGCAACTTCAGGCACAATGTTTGAGCTTGGTCTAAAATTTTCAACTTCACCAAATACTTGTTTTACTTGATCTTGAATAAATCCAGGTATCTCTTGAGTAGTTGTTTGAACTGTAGAACCACCTTTTCCCATTTTATAAGTCCTTATGATAAGTTATATGTGCCGGATACCATCCGAATTTGTTAATAAATCTATCCCACGCCTTACGACCAAACCCTTCCATATGGATACATTTGTTATGTCTAGCGTGAGCCTCAAGAGTTGATAATACCAACTCAATCCATTCTTTCATGCGTCCACCACCCACAAAGTCTAACGCCATAGCGTAGCCCTTTGGATAGAAGACCATTCGTGTTGTTACAACGGCAATCACCTTATCCTCTTCCTCAACAGTCCACACAAGGTATGCCCCTTGTTTGCTTGCCGTATATACGTCCTCAATGTCTATCTTTCGAGGCGATAAGCATACAGCCTTATTGAGTATAGGTTTGATGTATTGCCATTTATCGTCCAGATATTCCACTGGAACAGGCAAAAATTTCATCCCAAAACTACATACATAAAGTTTCTGTCCGTTTGTCCATTGTTCGCGTGTGTAACAACGAAATTCTGTTTATTTCGTGCAGATATAAATATTGTGCCGTTGCCTACTTCTGCTGACGCATTTGCAGACAATGGGCTGTATAAAATAACGCTATCACTACTAGCCCTTAAATCTGTGACTGTAGTCGTTGTGGCACTTGCCGTTAGGGTAAAAGACCCAGTAGAGTTTAGCTTGCCTTCGAGCAGTAAATTTACGGCACTACTAACCTCTCTAGGCGTTCCCCCAGCTTGAGGTAGGCGCAGAAAGTTAAAATTAGTCATTAACGTCTTCCCAGACTGGCTGTCTCAACATCTACTCCCAACGCATAACGCCAAGTACCACCACTAGCATTTACTCGTACTCTATGATAGCGACCATTACTTCTAACGGGTACAAAGTTATCCGTATTCAGGTTGGCAGACGCTGTAAACGAAACAGTATCTATCTGTCGAGAACGAGACCCCACTTGTACAGTGAGGGTAGGAGCTACATCTTTTGATGTAACATAGGGTGTAACACTCTTTACGAGTGACTTTCTTAGTTTTGCTGGCTCAAACTCTGCTGTTTCCAATGTTGCAGCCAACGCATCGCCTGTAAAGGACGCAATCTTACTATTTGAACTTGCAGCAAAGGCACTCTGACCGCCTCTAAAGAAACGTGAGTCCAAAGACGTACCCAATGCGTCTAAACTACTGGATATCGTAGCCAAAGCCTCAAGTGTAAAACTGGGCGATATGATTGTGCCTATAAACTCATGGTCTAACTCTGCTAGTGACCATCGACCCACCGCATAGTTATACATAATTATCTTATCAGGTGCGTTTGTTCTGCTTTCATTAGATACATAACTCCATGCTACGACCTGATTTTCTGGGTCTATACTACAACTTAATCTTTCAAGTTGATGGGGTGAGGCATCGTTAAGAAAAAACTCGTCCACCTTTTCAGCCCCAATCGGTATTGATCGCTCTCCATTAAACATAAAGAAGCCATCAGAGGCTAAGTAAAATATCTGTGTAGGCGCAAGGGCTGATATAGAGTTTGGTATATCGCACCCATGTCCTGTCTCCACCATATCAAAGGTAAAGATCAAAGGAGAGCCAACATATTGCATCCTAGCAATACCTCTCTCCAATAAGACAACNCCAAAGTCACCACCAACTAAGCCAGTNATNTTNCCNGCATCAGGTATATCCTGAAAGTCAGCTTGGTTAGAGCCTACTGTCCATGTATCCGCATCGTTAATCTGTGACCACTGCACACGAAAAGGGTTATTTGTAGAGCTTGTATTATTGTGCGCTGATACTACAAAGTCTCGAATGACAGCTAGAAACTTAGCCTTTGGTGAGCCAGATACATCGGCAAAGGTACTTGAAGACCCAAGTGTATATTTTTGTAACAGATTGCTTAATCCACTTGCTGCATAGACACTATTACCAAACTGCACAAACTTCCATTGATCGTCACTTGCTAATGTATACGCACTACTCTTAACATCGTCCAAAGCTGCTGTTGCAGCATTAAATTTAAATAACTTTGTAGCGTTACCAGCGAACAAATGCACTGTGCCACCACTATCAATAGTCGCAAAGAACCCTCGCAAGTAGGCATCAGCAGCTTGTGATAGGTTTGCTAATCCTAAGAAGGGTCTGTATCCTCTTGCAGCAGCTATAACATTTGTAGCCACTGTTGCCCCACTTGAGTTCAATGGGGCTTGGTCAGGTAGCCACTCTCCAAAAGGTATCATGTAGCACCGAAATCCTGTTTCATAGTTAACGCACCACCGCCAAAACGTGCTTGCTGTGTATCTCTTTTTATCTCTGTTNAGGCTCGACTAAACAACGCATCGTATNGTGTGGCTCTAGCTTCATCCATCAAGAAGGTATGCGCTGCAACCAAAGACCCATATAAATAACAATCTGGATGGCGTGTCAGCACTGTATTACTTGTATTTGAGTCCGATAGGGCAGTAATGCCATTACCAAATATTACCTCTATCGTAACCACAGAGTCAGGTATAGGACGCACATGAATATTAGTACCTATAATTGTGTAGGAAACTGGTGTTCCTTGCCCTTCAGAACTATGCGTCTTAAAAAAACTATCTGGAGTCGCAAAGTCTAATACTCTATTTGGATTATTGTTTAGCTTTACTACACGTATCTCACGTAAATCAGTAGGTAAGGCATAGCTCTCTGTTCCGGCTACAGTCGATATAGTTGTAGATGCCTCCTGTGATCGTGTATCTAACTCCCTTGACATTCTGGCTTCTGCTAATGAAATAAAGTCAGGGATATTGGAAGTTAAATCATCCCTCGCTAGGAAATTAGCTATAGAAGTCTGAAGGTTAGAATAGGTATCTAAACTCATGTTAATCGACCACCAGTCGTTCTAAAATGTTTATTCTCAGGGTCTTGCAGCCATTTTAACCACTTCTTTTTATTATGTTTGAAGTGACCAAACTTTTTCTGTAATTCAAAAAATAATGGTGCTGGTATCTCAGCTATCTTTTGTTGATGCTTTTGGGTGTTCCCAATCAACGACCCATAACGATATTCTCCCTCTTGCTTCTTGGCAAAATCAAGTACAGGAGACACGTTTACGCGTGTATTGACCTGAAGACCATCAACAGTGTCCTCAATCCATGTTTCTTTCCCTGTGTGGGGATTTTTACTCAGTAAAACTTTTCGCATTGTATCCTCAAGAGGAGAGGGGGCTTGCACCCCCTCATCCATTATAATTATGAAGTGTTAAGATCAAACACCGCAGCATGAGCCTTTGGCGCACGATTGATTAACACATACTCAGAAATGATAGCAAACTTTGTTGCATCTCCAGTAGGAGCTACATCAGACACACTAAACATTCTGCCTGGTAAGTGACCAATTGCGTANTANTCACTGTCTAACAGAAGTATCTCTGTGTTTGTTGCGTTTCTATCAATAACAGCATTAAGTGTTCCAAAGTCTGTTAGAAACAGAGATACAGAACCNATNATGGCTGCTTCTCTTGGTGCTGTCATCTGGATTTGGTTNGTTGCAACACTACCNGANNNTANG
>FUFK010064329.1_pt1 | contig 12853 bp, 7 predicted proteins | sample 1021851 | NCBI WGS metagenome assembly FUFK01 (sample SAMEA51879418, study PRJEB19060) | metagenome | reverse complement strand
AAGAAAGATTAAATTGTTTGAAGGTAGTGACGGCATACACAGAGATTTTATTTGGGTTGGTGATATATGTCAAATTATAGAAAAGTTTTTTGATGTAGATGAAACAGGAATTTGGAATTTAGGTACAGGTACAGCACCTAGCTTTACTGACATAGCTAAAGGTTATGCAGAAATACATGGTGCAGAAATTGAGTATGTACCTATGCCTGCAAACTTAATTGGACAGTACCAGTTCTATACGTGTGCAGATACTACAAAACTAACTAATAGTATAGGAAACTACAAGTTTAAGACTATACAGGAGTATATTAATGCCAGCAAGACATAGTGGTAAGGTAGATAAAGGTTGGGGATACGAATTAATTTGGGCAACCAACGATTTATACTGCGGAAAAATTATGGTATTTGAAAAGGCAGGCTCCAAAATGTCTATGCACTTTCATAAAGAAAAAGACGAAAGTTGGTTTGTAAATCAAGGTAGTTTTAAATTAAGATATATTGATACTCAAACTGCTACACCTATGGAAGTTGTTATTAAAGCAGGAGATACTTGGAGAAATCCTCCATTGATGCCACATCAACTTGAAGCAATTGAGCCTGGTAGTTCAATTACTGAAGTTAGTACTCCAGATTCAATCGAAGACAACTATAGAATAGTACCTGGTGATAGCCAAGACGTGAAAGAGCCAGATGCTAGTATACAAGAAACAGCTCAACCACAACAAGGATAGTTTTGTCCACCAATCAAAGTTCTTAGCAAATCAAATTGCTAATGAAATTGCTATACCTAATGGATTAGCAAACACCCCACACCCTAGTTTATGTACTGCTTGTAGTCCACATTATAATTTGTTTACAAGCACTATGCCAGAAATGTATTTTTTGTATAAAGACATACAAGAATTTTTTAAAACAGAAATACGTACAAATACTAATCAAGGTTATTGGATAGTAGGTTGGTTAAATTATTGGCCTAACAAAGGNGAAACATTAGANTGGCATGGACACGACTATGGTGGTGGTACTAATTGTTTCCATGGTATATATGGTGTGAACTGTGAACCAAGTTATGCAGAATACAGAGAAATAGGTTCAGAGGATATACAAAAAGTTGAAAATAAAAATGGCCAATTATTAATTACACAGTCAACTAATATGGAACATAGAATAAGTGATTGGGATGGAGACGAGCCACGTATAACTATCGCATTTAACATTCAACCTATTGATACTATGCTACAACATATCCAGACACCTAAAGTTAATCCGGCAAATAAGGTCGGTTTACAATTACATCAAGACAATTTAAGAATGAATCAACCCGGTAACTTTATGCCAGGTGGTAACCCATTAAATTATTACGTGCCGATATAATGAAATACGAAAATATATTTCCAACTGGTATACTTGTACATGATGTTCCTGTATGGGTAGCTAATCAAGTAGAAAAACTTGTAGAAGAACGTGTGGACAAATTACAAAGACCAGATGACAATGCTCCTCACGCCACGGATTATTTTGAAAAAGAAAAAGTTATAGATCTAAAATATGACACACCTGAGCTAAAATCAGAAATAGATATGTGTGTTAGAGATTATCAAAACAAAAATGCAATGAACAGAATACAAGAAGGTTATACATATAACTGGTGGACACAAGATTACAAGGAAGGTGATATTCATAATGAACATCATCATAACGTAGGACAAATCAGTGGTGTATATTATGTACGTGCTAATGAAAGTGCAGGAGGAATAATGTTTAGAAATCCAAATCCTTTTGTAGAATACGGACATACAATGAGAGATAACGCACCTTACTCATGGCAAGAATATGTATATCAACCTGTCAAAGGAAGAATACTAATGTTTCCTAGTTACTTGAAACATACAGTTTTACCTAGTGGAAAAGATTGTATTAGGACTGTTATTGCTTTCAACGTAAAATAATTACGCCTGAGCTTCACCCCATCTTAGAATAATGTTCGCTTTAGTATCAGCACCCTCCGCCTTATAAACGTTAATTGCTAATACGTCTGGACCGTTCGGGAACGTACCTCGTCCGCCCAACGTTGTATTTGTTAATTCTTTCAACGTACCTAACATTAAGGATGACTGTTCACCTGGTGTTGCAATAAATGAAAATACTGTTTCACCTGGCTGTGCGTAAGGTGGTTGTCCAAATAAGAACCCTACAGTACTTCCTGAAGGAATATTAGTATTGGAGTTCTGTGTAAATGTAATTCTATAATATTCTACACCACCAAATGTTAATGGTCCTGATACACCAGAAACGTATGTACCTCCCGGAAACTTACTATCACTTACCTCAGTACCTGCAACTGCACCAGTTGATTCCCAACTTGTTTTTGTAAAGTACAAGAAGTTCGTTTTATCTAATCCTCCACCTGGATTAATTGACATTGTAATAGTTTCATTAGAACTAATTGTAGATGTGTTTCTATTGTTAAATCTCAATAGTGGTGGATTATAGTAACTGTAAATCTGTGCAAGTGTTGTACCACTTGGGAAGTCAGATACTCCTGTGTTTGGATTACCAGTTGCTGTTACTGTTAAACCTGTTTGTAGTCCATCACTGTTTGCTGTGTTATATGAACCAGAAGTAATAAAGTGATAGTTAGTATTATTTCTACTATACTGTGAAGTAACATCTAGTGTCATCTCTGCTACAGTGGTTGCATTTTTAATAATCTGAGTTGCACCTGTTGACCATACAACAGAACCACCCGGGGCTATCTGAGCAAAACTTGGCTGTCCACCAGCCGCCGCTCCTGTTAATGAAGCCCAACCAACGTCACCTGGATCAAGTGGATAGTTTTGTGGATTTAGAATTCCTTCAACAACAATTCCACCAGTAATTGCATTACCACTACCGTCAGTACCATCTGATGTAATCTCAATACCTTCTAGTAGTAACTGTGCTCTGTTTAACAATTCTCTTTCACCTAAGTCACCAACGATTGCGTTTGATACACTAGGTGCTAGTCTTAACATGAAAACCGTATTTCTTGTTGTACTAATTGTGTTTGCAGTAGAAGTATATGAAAAGATGTAACCTCTATCACTATCAAATCCACCGTCTGTTTGGAATGCTGATCCCCAGTGTGATATTATTGGTGTAATAGTATTACTAATTAATATAACACCAGTACGTGCTGTGTGCGTTGCGGCAACACCCGCTGTATAAGTTCTTGTTGCTCCTGCGGCAAAGTTTGTTAATGGTGCCGCTCTAGTACAACCTGTTAACGTATCACCGTTAATACCTGTGTACTGAATCATTTCGTTATCAATAATAACTGTTCCACCGCCTCCTGGGAAGAAACTAGCATCTTCTAACGGAATAGTTACCTGTGAATCAGTCATGTCAGCCGCTAATCTATCATTAGGACCTTCATTTGATACTTCATATCTAACCGGCATATTACCAGTTCTCATAAATGCTTCTGTGTTAACGTTTGAGTTTCTCATTCTATGATAGAAAATAAAGTTACCATCATCACCTCTGAGCATCCAATCGATAAATCCAGCTCCATACCAACTGTACTGTATCCCAATCATCTGCATCTTAGAAATATCTAAAATGTAACCTGATGATCCTGTACCGTCTAATACGTCACCGTTAAAGTCTGCTTGTTTTGATTTTTTATCTGCAACCAAACATAACTTGGCTCCACTTGCAGGAGTTACACCTCTAAAGTCTGGAGTAACATTCATTGATGTTTGACTGTTTACCTGTGATACAACGTGTGTCATACCTTTGATAACAACTCTATCACCTGCTTTAACTTGATCTCTAAATCTTGTTGCTGTACCTGTAACTGCGTTACTGTCAACTTCTAATGATATTGTACCTGATAACTGTAATGTTGAAGTTCTTTGTACAGCATTATAGTTGGATCCATCATACTCCATAAAGATACCATTCTGATCATCAAATGCACCTGAACGTACAGTTGCACCATGCCAGTTAAGTAATGATACTTGAGCTTTTGGACTTAATACAGGAGTTGTTGATCCTAGTCCTGTTGTTGCAATAACTTTAAATGTTCTTTCATCAACAATACTTGATACTGAATAATCTCCGTTGTAACCTGGAGTTTCAATACCAATTAATCTTATTCTACCACCAACTTGTAATCCGTGGTCAACATCATCTGTTGTAACATTAATAAATGATCCTTGTGCTACTGCATCTGCTGTTACATTTAATAAATCATAGGACGGGGCAAATAGAGCACCAGTGGTATACATGATACCTTTACCTGATTGATATCTAATATATTTTTTACTCTGTCTAATTGCTTGAGCACCGTGTTGTGGTCCACCTGTTCCTAGCTGTACACCTCCATCATATGGTCTATGTACAAAGAATGAATCTGGTCTTGGATATAATATTGCGTTAATGTCTCCAACATCACCAATGGCTCCTGCCGCTCTACACTGATATCTCAATGAAGTTGTTGTTGGAACTTGCTGTGCAAAGAATGGACCTTCTAATAATGTGTGATTGTTTACACCATCATCTGTACTTTGTGTAACAATAAATGCATCTCCTGGAATCAATCCATGTGCAGTTGTAAATGTAACTTCAACTGTTGCCAAGGCCGCAAATTGTATTGTTGTATTTTGCGGAATATCTGCTGTCATGTTCTCTGACATAGTTACAGTTGAATATGATTTAACAACTGTACCTGATACCGCTGTACCTGAACTTGTTACAGCAACAATACCACCATCTGTAGCAACTTCAGTAATAGCTACTGTGGCATCGTTAGTTGGAGTTTGTCCACCTAAATCTGTACCTAAAATTTTAATTTTGTTTCCTACTTGATAGTTAATACCATCATTGTTTACAGTCGCAGTTGAATATACTCCGCCGTTTCTAGTAATATTAAACGTTGCATTTGAACCATTGTTCTGTAAGTTTTGTCCTGGTACTGCTGTATAACTTGCTGTACCTCCAGGTCCAGTACCACTTCCACTTATACCTGTGATTGCACCTGAGGCATCAACACTTGTAATATTAATTGTAATATCATTGGCCGGACTTGCACCACCTACTTGGTTACCTTGGATTTTAATATTTTGATCTGTAAAGTAACCTGCGCCTGGAGTGTTTACTGCATAACTATATGTTCCTCCAGTAATTGTAATATCAAATGTAGCTGTTGAACCTACAAGGTTAGTTGCTTCTCCGTCAAATTGACTTAGATCTGTAATTGTTTTTGTATCTAAGGCTGTACCTGCTACCGTTATTGTTAAAATTTCACCAGTACCTGCGTCAACTGTTGCAACAGTAATTGTTGCATTGTTGGTAACATCAACACCACCCAATGCACTACCTAGTATAACAAATTCTTCACCAGCCAAATATCCTGAACCACCAACTACAACACTAGCAGTATATCCTGTATCTAATCTTGTAACGTTGAATGTTGCACTTGCACCACCAACTGTGTTTGATGTGTATGCTGGATTGTTATAACTTTCTGTGGCATCTGGTGCTGTACCAGTAATACTAATTGTGTTAATTCTTCCTGTGCCATTTACAGCATCTACTTTAACAATAGCATCATGTGTTGGACTATTACCACCTAAATTAGTTCCTTCAATTTTTAATCTGTCACCTACAGCATAACCTGATGTTGCGTCTGCGGCCGTACCAGATGAACTAAATGATGAAATTGCCCCTGAACCAGTTACGCCTGTAACTGTTATTGTTAAATCGTTTGCAGGTGATGTACCGCCTAAGTTATTACCTGCAATAACAATAGTGTTACCACTTCCATAATTTGATCCTGCTTCGTTACCTTGTGTCACTGTGTAACTGTTGTTGTAATTTACAGTAACATTGAATGAAGCCGCCGCTCCAACTACGTTTTGTCCTGAAGTAATATTTGTATATGCTCTGCTGTTACTTGCTGTACCTGTAATACTAATTGCAGTAATAACACCTGAACCATCAACACTATCAATTGTTATAACAGCATCGTTAGTTGAACTAGTACCACCAATGTTACCACCATCTATTGTACAAGTTTCAGATGCACTATAACCTGAACCTGCTTGTGAAATACTTGCACTATAAGTTGTTCCATTGAATGAAACGTTGAATGCCGCATTCGTACCAACACCACTATATGCGTATGCTGGTTCAGTAAAGTTATTTTGTGCATTAGGTCCTGAACCTGATGAATTAAATGATGTAATACCACCACTACCATCAACGCCTGTTATTGAAATCGTTAAATCATTTGTTGCATCACCACCAAATTCTGTACCATTAATTTTAATTACGTCACCAACAATGTATCCAGCGTCAGCGGCCCCGGCGTTTTCTGTAACTGTGTAATTGTTATTTGTTAATGTAATGTCCCAAGCCGCTCCAGTACCTGTACCACCTTGTGTAACACCTGTTGCATTATTGGCATAAGTTGGTTGTGCTAAACTTACTGAATAAGCATTGTTTGTATATGTTATATCAAATATTGCACCNAAACCTTGACCGTTCATGTTCTGTCCAGTAATGTTACTGAAACTGCCATTACCATCAAAGGCCGAACCAGTTACTGTAAAAGTAACAACCGATCCACTTGAATCAATCGAGTCAACTGTTATAGTAACATCATTAGTTCCTGTTTGTCCACCTACTTGGTTACCAAGTATGTTAATAACATCTCCAACCTCATAATTGTCACCACCAGTTCCATTAAGTACAGCGGTATAACTTCCACCTGCTCTNNNAANNTCAAATACTGCACCAGTACCTGCGGAATTGTAATTTGTTCCTGCAACTGATGTATATTGTACGTTGTTACCAATTATAGGTGATGTTGTATTTCCATCTAAGTTTACGTTACTACCAACAATACTTGATACATGGATTGCTGTACCATCACCTCTGTCAATGGCCTGACCTGCTAATATTCCTGTTACATCACTTAATGCAATTTGGTTTACACCTGCCGCATAATCACCTGCAACATTCCACGTAGCAATTTCTCCGCCACCACCTGTTACAACTGTAACCTGAGCACCACTTCCAATACCTGTACCATTTGTAATAGTTGCAACTTGGAAAGTTAATGCTGGTGCACCGCCGCCTCCTAATGAAGCGTCTAATACTGTGATAGTATCGCCTACTGCGTTATTTCTACCACCTTTAAAATTTGTAATACTTGTTGCCGCACCGTTACTATCAATAGTAATATCAAATGTACCAACAATTAATTCTTGAACTATGCTAGATGAATTACCTGAAACTCCTGTGTAAGTTCCTGCTGTTCTACTTACGTTCGCGGCACCTATTGTACCTGCTGTTGCAATTTGTCCTGCAACGTTTTGCATCGGAGCACCAATCTCTGGTGTGTTACCTATCCATGTAACTTTATCACCGCCTGTGGTTGCACCTAATGGGTTTGTAAATACACCTGCTGTTCCTTGTGATATGATACCAAATGTAGGAGTACCAATCGCCGCACCTGTGTAAAATCCTGCTTCTCTTAACTGTGTATAATAAGTTGAAAGTACTTCGCCGTTACTTGTACCAACTTTTGATTTTGCAAAATATGTAAATGTACTTGCAGTTGGAACAGTTGATACAATAAATGATCCTTCTGCTCTACTTGCCCCTTGTACACTATTTTCTAATGCTTTAATTGTAATAGGTGTACCTGCTTCAATACCATGAGCACCAACTGTGGTTACAGTAATTAAACTTTGACCAACACCGCCTGTGCCTGTTGAAGCGTCTGTTGTTACACTTGCTACAACTTTATCAGTACCTGGTACTTCGTAGATACTTGGATAACCTCTTTGCATAGCAATCGCTTGCCACTTCGTAGGTTGTAGTCCATATTCAAAGTCAGCATCAAGCATGGATACGGAGTTTGAAACTCTCATACGTTCAATAGCATCAGTACCAAAGTCAAATGGTCTTGTTCTTGTTTCACCTTGATCAATAAAGATTTGTATATCGTCTGTTGCGTAATAAAGTGGAACTTCTTCTCTGATAGGTCTTACTTCTAATCCATTAGTAATTACATCAGTTGTAATTGTCATTAATTGTGTAACTCTTGTATCAACACCTGTTTCAGGTAAACTTAAAATTGTAGTTTGTGATACTGCACCTGCACCTGTTTGTTGAGAAGTGTATGGTGTGTTTGTTAAAATATTATTGTTAATTAAATCTTTTAACCAATTTCTAAGTGCAACTTCTGGAGCTCTTGTACCACTAAAGTAAGGAGTTGTTTGTGTCCAATACTTACTAGCTTGGTCATATGTTCTTGAGTTACCGCCATATTTAATATCGTTTGTTATTGCAGTAATTTCTGCACCAAGGTCTCTTTCAGTTAATGCTGTATTGTGTGAAAAGTTATACCAAGTTCCTCCACTTGATGCCGCCGCTACCTGAGCCGCGATATAAGCCGTAGCTTCTTTTTGCATAAAGTTTTTGTTTGCTTCTAATACTGCTATTGCTTTGGGACTGTAGTCAACGTTATCAGTGTTCTTATCAAGATAAACAGTTGTAACCGTTCCTGTTTTTTCTAAGAACTTTGGAAAATCTTCTTCAACACCTTTTGTTAATTTTTCTGTGTCATCTGTTTGGTAAACAACACTTGCACCTAACGTTGGATCACTAAAGTTAAAGATAACTTCGTTGTTTGTTGTGTCTGTCATTAACAACAAGTCGTTAGTTGGAATACGTGTCTGCATCTTAACACTTGAAATACCTGTTCTATCAAGTGCAGGAACATTATCAAGACCGTTTTGAATAACGTCTGTGATAATTCCCATTAATGTAGTTACTCTTGCATCTGCTCCTGACTCATAAGCAATCGCAGAGTTTGTATACTGTGTGGTTACTACTGGACTTTGTGCAGATGTAAAAGTTTGCTGTGGTAAAATGTAATTGTTAATTAAATCTCTTGCAAAATTCTTTGCCGCTATTTCAGGTTGTCTATCTCCATCAATCTGTGGAGTTGAATTGATCCAATATTTACTTGCAAGATAACGTGCTTGAGCATTACCATTGTATCTCAAGTCATAAATTATTCCACCGGTACCATCAGTACCTTGTAAATTGTATCTTGTATCTCTTTCACACTTTGGTGAATTGTATGTATAGTTGTACCAAAAGCTAGTTGGGTCAGCCGCATTAGCCGCCACCTGTGCGGCAATCCATGCTACTACTTCATCACAAATAAATTCAACATTATTCTGTATTAATTCGTAGGCGTTAGGATACCTATTATCCTTTACGGGAATTCCTGGTTGGAATATATACGTATCTATCTTTTGTTTAGCCATCTATTTTTAACTTCCTAATGCTATTGCCAATGCCGTCGCTCTTGAATCTACATACTTTTTGTTCGCTATCGCCGTTCCTGTAGTTGGCGATTGTTGTACTTTTGCAGTCGTAAACTCAGCTTTAGTTGGTTTTGTATTACCTATTACTGTATTATTTAGCGTTCCTGCACTTGCAATTAAATTTGTTGAACTCACTGTTCCCGGTGTCGTAGCACCTATATTCATGTTATCTATAGTACCTCCAGCGGCTGGTGATATCTTAACCGTACCTGCACTACCATTTGGCTCTATTCTAATATCTGCGTTTGTTCCGTTAAGTGTTACGTTGTCTAAAGCTGTTAATCTTTGTGCAGTTATATCCATGTTGCTAATAGTACCACCGTTTGATGGATTTATAACAACCGTCCCTGATGATCCTGTAGGGGATAAAGTTATTACTGCATTTTCACCCTGTGCTGTGATATTACCTGTTGTTAAAATGCTTGAAAAACTACCAACACCAGTAATAGTTGGATCTTCAATAGTTAAAATACCCAGTGGATTATTATCAGCATCTCCATANTATAAAGTATTTGGAGCATTTGTAGGAACTGTAAAAGTTACCTTACCTGAAAATTGTCCTTGTGCTTCACTGTTTTCTTTTTTGGTTTGTGCGTCTGTGCTTAAATGAGATAATCCCAAGTCATAAGTTGTATATCCTCCACTGTCTGCTTGAAAGATATTGAAACTGTTATTACCAAGAGTTTGACCTGCTTGGTTTGTGCTTCTTAAAATTAAGTTGAAAATGTATGCACTACCTCTGGTTAATGTTACACCAGGGTTAAGTTTTAATGTTACACCGTCAGCTTCATATTCGCCGTCAAAAGTAAAATTACCACCAGCATCTCTTACAACATAATCACCTGATACGTCTGTTGCTTCTTCCGTAACCGTATAGGTTACACTTCTTAGTGTAACGTTACCTGCTTCATCAACTGTAAATCCTGGTGACTTGAATCCGTGTTGTGCTTCAAAAGGTGACTTAACGACTGCCATTTGTTTCTCCTCTTGTATTTATCTGCATTTAACTTACCACTATTAAGCCGTGCATACTACTATGATATTGACAGTTATAGTGATATGTGCCGGTTGCGTTAGGTGTCCAAGTTATGTTACCTGAACTACTAGCACCTTGATTTACAGCCGCTGGTGTAGTTACTTGATAACTTGTACCTGTTGAGTTTGTTGTTTTAATATACAAAGGATGACCTGCCGCGTTCATTGTCAATGTTAGATTATCGTTTGTATTGATATTAATTGTTGGATTATTTCCACTTACAGCACCATTTCTATCAGTACCTGACATTGTGTAAGCACCTGAACCTGCGTTTCCAACTGTAATGGTATAGTTATTACCTGGTGTTATTGATGTATCATTGATTGTTACACCAACAGTTGCTTCACCGTTGTCTAATGCAAGTTGAAATGTTTCAGTTCCTTCAGTTGTTGAATCTGCTGTTACACTGAACACTCTTGATTCCTGTGAACCAACTATAAAGTCTCCTGTTAGAGCACCTCCTCCAATGTCTGCACTTGTTACGCCTGTTATGGTGTAAGGTAAACTTGTACCATTTGCAACATTTTCAGTTGTAAGTGTGATTGTAAAGCTACCACCCTCATTAACAGTTGCCGCTGAACGACCTAAGCTGTAACTTGCCACTGCCGCCGCCTGTGAAGTATCTGCAATCTGCACCTGTGCAGTTGCTTGTCCATTGTTCAACTGTATGTTAAAACTTTCTACACCTTCCGTTGTTGTATCNTCAGCAAGTGTAAAGTCAAAATAATCTGTTGTACCTACAACAAAACTTCCTGTTAAATTTCCCTGTGTAAGGTCTGCCGCTGTTACACCTGTTACGGTATAATCTAATGTTTCACCTGGATCAACGTTTCCTGTTGTAAGTGTAATTCTAAATGTATCTCCCTCATTAACATTTGATAAGTTGGAAGTTAAATTATATGTAATCGCAGGAGTCTGTGAAAGATCTTGTATGGTTACATTTGCGGCAACACTTGGAGTTATGTTATCAAGTGTCATTGTAAATGTTTCTGGACCTTCTGTTGAAAGGTCTGCTGTAACTGGATACGTAAATGTATCCGTTGTTCCAGTTATAAAGTTTCCTGTAAGATCCGCTCCACCTATGTCTGCACTTTGTACACCAGTGATTGTAAATGGTATTGTTGTTCCTGCATTAACATTTGTTGTGATAAGTGTAATGCTGAATGTCTGACCTTCATTAACCAATGAAGTAGATCTTGATAATGTGTAAGTTGGTGCATACGCACTTGAACTTGATCCTGCAATAACAGGTCCTGGTTCGTTTAGTGTTGCGTAATAGTTTGCACTATGTATTATCTTTGCACCACTAATACTAGTTGAATCTTCTTGTACCTTTGGATATGCCATAAGTTTAAAGTAAGAATCGGTTACTTCAACTTCTAGCTGTAATAGGTCATTGCCTAGGTTACTTCTACCGTATATTACTATGTTTGCTGTGCTTGTACTTGCTGTACATAAGCATTTGATTATCTCTTTACGTGCTGAGTTCACATCACAAGCAATGGTGTATTCCACGCCAAAATAAGAACCAACATACCAACGGTCTAATTCAGTGCCGTTTTCCACAAGTGTAGCTGAAGGACCGGCATAACTTAGGTTACTACCGCCTCTAAATTCTATTGTGTTATTTTGTCCTTTACGGAAAAACTTACTAATATCAAACGCCATTAAACATCCTCTTTGTAGTATTTATTCAATTAGTAGTGGCTTCTGTTCAAAAGCATATTACCGCTTTTTACCGCTTCGCGGCATTAAATTTGCGTTTTACCGCTCCGCGGATTCTCTCGCGATTCCTAAATACCACATATCTAATGGGTACTGTTTTGAAGGGAAATGATGTGTTATTTTTAGATTATTCTTCTTAATCATATCTTTGAAAGTATCAGGATTTGAACCCCATACATTTTCAGCAAGTATAATTATTCCATCTGTTGCTAGATATTTTCCTACATTATCAAAGAAGTTTTTATGTATAGACCAGTCTAAATCTTTGTATTTCCTTGGATCATCGTAGTGTGCAACATACGGGTCACCATTGAAATGTGGTGGATTAGCAACAATTAGATCAAATGTTTGTTCAGGAATTGACTTAAAATTATCACTTAAAAAGAAATGTGCTTTTTCATCTAGGTTATTTTCTAGTATTGTTTGTAGTACTGCTGGTTTATTTGGTTCCCATATATCAGAGAAAGTAATTTTTTCAGTTTTACCTGTGCCTAATAAACCAAACCCCCAAAAGCCAGGACCACTACACCATTCTAATGTATTGTAAAATGTTTTATCTTCTGTAATAAAACTAGTAGCATCAAGAAAATCATCAATCATGGTATTACCACAACCGTCTATTTCATCTGTCCAGTATATTTTTGTATCGAAGTATTGTGTAAATTTAGCCGTCATTTTTCAATGTTACAAGTTTTTTATATTC
>FUFK010065606.1_pt1 | contig 12855 bp, 8 predicted proteins | sample 1021851 | NCBI WGS metagenome assembly FUFK01 (sample SAMEA51879418, study PRJEB19060) | metagenome | reverse complement strand
TTACTCTTTTAGATAAAATGTCACAACATACCGAACTTCTTAATTCTACCAAATTAAGTTATCAGCGATGGCAGCATGCAGAGCAAAAATTTAAAGAGGCTGAAGAACTAATTAACAAGTCAAGAGAGGAAGAGGACTGGCTACGGGAATCCCTAAAAGAATTGGACATGTTAGCGCCTATTGTTGGTGAAGAAAAAATACTTGTTACAAACCGAGATATTCATGCAAATGCAAACAGAATAATCCAAGGATTGAAATCAGCCTATGAACTTTTAAACCATGATGAAGGTGCCATTAGCAAAATTGAGAGAGCAAATACCCAACTAATAAAAATTGAAACTATTGGAAGTGACATTGTAAATTCTATGTTGCAGAAATTACAACAAATCATTTTGGAACTAAATGAAGTCAAAATAGAACTTCGAGATGCAGCAGAACACCTAGATGGTGATCCGGCAAAACTAGAAGAAATAGAAGAAAGACTTCATCTTCTTCGTTCCCAAAGTCGAAAGCATAATTGCTCTCCAGACGACTTAGCTAATCTGTATCATAGCTTCCAAGAAAAACTATCTANTCTCGATGACCAAACAGGTANAATAGNCNAACTCCGCCTNGAACTNAGTGCTGCNAAAGAAGAATATGTTTCAAATGCNNAACAGCTCAGTAGNTCTAGAAAGATAGCAGCAAAAAAACTTGACCAACAGGTGATGCAACAATTGCCAGTTTTAAAGCTTGAAANCTCAGAATTTAAGACAAATATTCAGCTGCTAGAAGAAAGCAAATGGAATGTAATGGGTATAGATAAAGTNCGATTTGAGGCNCGCACNAACCCAGGGCAATTAATTGGTGCAATTGATAAAATTGCATCCGGTGGAGAGCTAGCAAGGTTTCTTTTAGCGCTGAAAGTTGTTTTATCTGAGGGTTACCCTGACAAATGCCTGATTTTTGATGAGGTTGACTCAGGTGTTGGTGGGGCAGTTGCGGATGCAGTCGGTACACGGCTATCTAAATTGGCTAAAACTATACAAACTCTTGTAGTGACGCATTCTCCGCAGGTTGCTTCGAAAGGGAAACATCATTTTAAAATTACAAAATCATCCATAAATGATAAAGTTATAAGCCATACGTTACTCCTTAATGANGAAGAACATATAGAAGAAGTTGCCCGTATGCTTGCAGGAGAACAAATAACAGATGCAGCTAGGATGGCCGCCCGCACTTTAATTGATGACTAGGGAAAATAGAATGGCTTCTTATCAACCCTATGGAGAGCTCTCCATTAATGAAATATCTTCACTCTCAATTGAGAATGCTAAATCTATTCTGATAGAAGTCAATCAATTGATTTACCAACATGATATTGCATACCATCAAAAAGATACACCTGTAATTTCTGATGCAGAATATGACAGGTTAGTTCAATTAAGCCTTGCAATTGAAAATGCATTTCCAGAGCTCTCTTCACAAAATAGTCCAACTTTGCGTGTTGGTAGCATACCGTCAGACCAGTTTGAAAAAATTACACATGCACGCCCGATGCTCTCTTTATCAAATATATTTGATAAAGAAGAAGTTCCTGCCTTTATTCAACGCATAAACCGTTTCTTAAACCTACCTGCAGAGACTGAAATAACGTTTATAGTAGAACCAAAGATTGATGGATTATCAATATGTCTTCGCTATGAGAATGGCAAACTTTCAACAGCAGCTACACGTGGAGACGGCACCACTGGAGAAGATGTAACAAAAAATATTAGAACGATTTCCAGTATTCCAAATTTTCTTCCTAAAAATGCACCAAATATCTGCGAAATAAGAGGNGAAGTTTATATGAAAAAAATTGATTTTCTCTCTCTCAATAAAGCTCAAGAGCAAGNTGGAGGGAAAAAATTTGCAAATCCACGAAATGCGGCTGCTGGATCTCTCAGACAAAAAGATCCATCTATCACTGCCCAAAGACCACTTCATTTTTTTGCTTACGCATTAGGTGAAACTTCAAAGCTAATTTCTGAAACACATAGTGGTATTTTGTCTCGCCTCACCGATTTTGGATTTTCTGTTAATCCGCTTACCACTAAATGTAACTCTGCAAATAGCTTGATAACCGCATATGATAAAATTAGTGCTACTAGAAGTGAGCTTGAATACGATATCGACGGGGTAGTTTATAAAATTGATAGGCTTGATTGGCAAGACAGGCTTGGACAGGTAAGTCGTGCTCCGCGTTGGGCGGTTGCCCATAAATTTCCGGCTGAACAAGCAGAAACACGTATTCTTGAAATTGACATTCAAATTGGTAGGACGGGCGCACTAACGCCTGTTGCAAGACTACAGCCTATAACTGTCGGTGGTGTAGTAGTGTCAAATGCAACTTTACATAATGAAGATGAAATTCGCCGAAAAGACATTCGTATAGGAGATAAGGTAATTTTACAACGGGCTGGAGACGTAATTCCACAAATCGTTGCAAGTATGCCAGAAAAAAGAGATGGAAGCGAAACTATTTTTTCATTTCCAGTAAAATGCCCCGCATGTGGAAACCCGGCCATGCGTTCAAATGGTGAAGCAGTTAGAAGATGCACAGGAGGTTTTTTGTGCGATGCACAATCAATTGAGCGTTTAATTCATTTTGTCAGNAGAGATGCCTTTGACATAGAAGGATTAGGAAGTAAGCAAATCATTCATTTTAACAAATTAGGTTGGTTGAAGTACCCAAGTGATATCTTTTTACTTCCTGATAAAATAGATGAGATTGCCCTTTTAGATAGGATGGGTCAAAAATCAGCAAAAAACCTTATAAATGCAATAGATGCTCGCAAAAAGATAGGATTAGAGCGTGTTATCTTTGCACTGGGCATACGACAGATCGGGATATCAACGGCTAAATTGCTTGCTGAAACCTTTGAAACACTTCCTAAACTACAACAGGTTTGCATTGCTGCTCAGGATAAAAATCACCCTGCTTATCAGGAACTAATCGATATTGATCAGATTGGTGAGTCAATAGCAAACGACCTTATCATGTTTTTCTCAGAAAAGAAAAATCAGCAATTANTATCCTTNTTACTAGAAAATGTTACGCCTGTTACACCTATAAAGGCTCAATTAGACTCCCCAATAGCGGGAAAAATTATTGTTTTTACAGGCACTCTAAGTCAGCTCTCGAGAGCGGAAGCAAAGGCACAGGCAGAACGAATGGGAGCAAAAGTTACAGGTTCAGTTTCACAAAAAACAGATTATCTAATTGCTGGAGCTAATTCTGGTAATAAATCCCAAAAAGCCTCCAAATTGGGCGTAACAATTCTTAGTGAAGATGAATGGATAACTCTTTTATCATAAAGGTTTGCATTTATTCAAAAACCATTCCTTTAACTCTACTTTAAGATAAGGACTAATTTTTTCTAAAACTTCTTTATGATAATTATTCAATGCAGAAATTTGNACTTTTGTAAGAACAGAAATNTCTATTAGNTTATNNTCAAANGGTATCAGGGTAAGATTCTCAAAACGAAGAAATTCATCAGACTCCGCGACAACATGAACAAGATTTTCCTGTCTAACCCCGAATTCATTTTCTTCGTAATAGCCAGGCTCATTAGATACGATCATTCCCTTAAGGATTTCTTGAGAACCACGCTTTGAAATTGAAGCAGGACCTTCATGTACGCTTAAGACATGACCAACACCNTGTCCTGTTCCATGTCCATAATCCATTTTATTACTCCATAAAGATTGCCTGCAAATTGCATCAAGTTGAATGCCCTTAGTCCCTTTTGGGAAAATGGTATTCGCTAAATTTAAATGAGCAGCAATAACAAGTGTATTCGCAATAATAGCGGCAGCTGGCGGATTTCCGATAGCAAAGCATCTAGTTACGTCGGTTGTACCTCCTTTATAATGAGCGCCTGAGTCAATTAGTAAAACACCATCTTGCTCAATTTTATTATCTTCATTTTTTCTTGGCCTGTAATGTACAATNGCACCATTTTCATTAAAGCCAACAATTGCAGGAAAGGAGTCACATAAATAGTCATTTTGTTGAGCCCGAAACTTTGATAAATTAGTCGCAACTTCGTACTCACTTAATCTTTGCTCAGAATTGTTTTGCTCAAACCAATACCAAAAATTACAGAATGCAACTGCATCTTTTATATGAGCTTCTTTCATGCCTGCTAATTCTATTTCATTTTTTTGCGATTTGACCAATAGAGTAGCGTCAGACGAAAATTCAATATTTATGTCTTTTTCAGTGAGGTATTCTAATATTGCTTGTGGACATGTTGCCTTATCCACATGAACTTTTTTTCCAATTAACCTCTCTATTAATTCTGGAAATTCACTAAAACAATGATGTAAAATGTTAAGTCCATCAATTTTAATATCCTTCTTTTGCCTCTCTTCAGTTATTATAATAATGTCTGTTTCGAAGAGAACTAAGAGCATTGCGTGAAAAATTGGTGTATGTCTAAGAGTATTTCCTCGAATATTCAAAAGCCAGTTTACACTATCGACACTACTTACAAGAATTACAGATCCAAAATCGTTTATACCTTGTAATTCTAAAAGGTTTGAGATTTTTTGTTTTGCAGATATACCAGCCATTTTTTCTGGCATATACCAATGCTCACTTATTTGCTTATAAGGCCTATTTTCCCAAACCCTATCAATAAATGATTCATTCAATGAAACCCATTTGATTAATATATCACCTACATTTTTTGGAAGTTTTTCGACTTGGCTAGCTGTCATAGTCCAGCTGTCATAACCAATCATTATTTCACTTCCCAAACCAGAAGCGTCTGAAATAACCTCTTCAATGCCATGATTGGTAATGTCGTAACACTGCCACTCATCAGGATTTGTTTGTTTATTCATTTGAAGGATATAACGCTGGTCTGAAAATAATGCTGCTATATCTGATAGGATTAAAGCATAACCTGCGGAACCAGTAAAACCACTAATGTATGCAAGTCTTTCATCACAAGGCCTTACCTCTTCTCCTTGAAACAAATCTGTTCTTTGGACAAGTAATCCATCTAATTTACGTGTTTTTAGTAAAGTTCGAAGAACAATAAGCTTTTCTGATGATGTTAAATAGTTCATCTAAACTTTAACCTTTTAAAAAGTTGGCTTTCGAAGTTAAAAGTAGTGTAGACCATTCTTCGATTTCAAAATGTTGTTTTAATAAGAGATGATGATGGCGATAAATTGCTCTGATATCACGCACCTGACTCGTTAGTAGACCCGATAGGACAACTTTACCGTTTGAGTTAAGATTTTGAGCTATCAAAGGAGCTAAAACCCTAAGTGGTTTAGCAAGTATATTCGCAATAATTAGATCGAACTTTCGTTTGTTACGAAGTTTGGTATGTGAAAAACCATCAGAATGTATTGCAGTAAATTCTCTTTTTGGAAGTTGGTTAAGAGACCAATTTTCTGTAGTAGTTTTCACACAAATCTTATCATAATCTGCGGCTATAATGCAGGAGCTAGGAAAAACATATTTAGCAGCAATTGATAATATTCCACTTCCGCACCCTAAATCTAATATGCGTTTTGTATTCCTTTGAGAACGTGCGGCTGTTTGAATGGCGACCATGCATCCTTTTGTTGTTGCATGAGTGCCAGAGCCAAACGCTTGGGCTGCATCAACACAAATTGGAAACAGTCCTCCGGGGACTGGACTTTTTATATGGCTACCATAAATCCAAAATCTGCCAACTCTGAATGCTGGGAAGGCCTTGCGATTTACCTCTACCCAATCTATTGAAGGTAATTCAGTAAGTCGCAAGGAGCCAATTTTTGCAAGCATGCACCTTTTAAAATACTTTTGAACCTGCTCAAAATTTGGCCTTTTTTCGAACAATGCTGTTACTATAAAAGTTTCTTTATTCGGATCAGCCTTCTGAACAGAGATTGAACTGGAAATAAGCAACTCTTCTAGAATACTTTCTATCTCTATTGTAGACCCGAAACATTCAATATGTAATTCCCAAATTTTTTTAGAAATCATTTTGTGACTAACCTCTATAATTTAACCCTTTAGATTTTCATTTATGAGTTACAAAACTGGCAATAACTTTTTTCCTTCCTGCCTTATCAAATTGGATATCAAGCTTATCACCCTCTATTTCTTGGACATCACCCATTCCAAATTTCAAATGAAAAACCCTATCACCAATAGTGAATTTAGATTGTTGTTCTTTTGTTATTACTTGAACATTATTCATATCTAGCAGTGTATTGTGAGAATTTTTTGTTCTAATCGCCATTCGGTCCCAACCAGGACCATATCCGGGTTTGCCAACCCGTGTTTCTGCTGGGCCAATCATAACAGGCTCAATACGCCCTATTGAAAGACCTCTAGCCATTTCTTCTATTAGATGATTCTCTGGCAATTCTGATATAAATCTAGATGGAATGGCAGACTGCCACAATCCATGGATACGTCTGTTTGCCGCAAAACTTATAAATAANTTTCTTCTTGCTCTTGTTATCCCAACATAAGCTAATCTTCGTTCTTCCTCTAACCCCGCCCCACCATTTTCTTCAAGTGTTCTCTGACTTGGAAAGATACCTTCTTCCCANCCAGGCAAAAAAACCGTATCGAATTCTAAGCCTTTTGCAGCATGAAGCGTCATTAAAGTAACCTCGCCATCGGTGGATTGGGTATCATTATCCATAACAAGTGATATATGCTCAAGAAAACCAGACAAAGTCTCAAATTCTCCAATAGCTGTCACTAACTCTTTAATATTCTCTAATCGACCGGGCGCCTCGGGAGATTTATGCGTCTGCCACATTGTTACATAACCAGATTCTTCCAGTATAATTTCAGCCAATGCATCAGGTTGCATATCCAGATGAATACTATGCCAGCGCGTAATGTCATCAATAAATTTTGATAAGGCTCGGTTTACCTGAGGTTTTAAATCATCTGACATAATCAATTTTTTAACGGCTTCAAATAGTGAGATGTTTTGAGTTCTTGATAATTTATATATCAATTGCAAAGTTGCTTCTCCTAAACCACGTCTTGGAGTATTAATAATTCGCTCAAATGCAAGATCATCCGATTGCTGATAAACAAGTCTTAGATAGGATAGCGCATCCCTGATTTCTAATCGTTCATAAAAACGTGTTCCAACCACACGATATGGCAGTCCAATTGCAATAAAGCGCTCTTCAAATTCACGAGTTTGATAACCCGCACGAACTAAAACAGCCATTTCAGACAACAGTTGTCCATCTTTCAAAAGAAATTCTATTTGACTAGAGATAGTGCGTGCCTCTTCACTACCATCCCAATAGCCAGCGATCCTAATTTTTTCTCCGTCTGAGTCTGTTGTNAAGAGTGATTTTCCAAGTCTTCCTTGATTATTTGAAATCAATTGAGAAGCTGCAGCCAAAATATGCCCAGTTGAACGATAATTCTCTTCTAGTCTCACTATTTCTGCACCAGGAAAGTCATNTTCAAACTTCAGTATATTTCCTACCTCTGCGCCTCGCCAACCATAAATTGATTGATCATCATCCCCAACGCAGCATAAATTTTTATGGGAAGATGATAATAGTCGTAGCCATAAATATTGAGCAACATTTGTATCCTGATATTCATCTACCATAATATGCGTTAATTTCTTCTGATACAGATCTAATATATCTGAATTTTGATTAAAGATTGTAAGCATATGCAATAATAAATCTCCAAAATCAGTTGCATTAAGAGCTAAAAGCCTGTCTTGGTAGGATTTAAAAAGTGATTTGGCTCTACCTTGTACGGCATCTCCTGCCTCGGATTTTGTAATTTTTTCTGGTGTAAGTCCTTTATCTTTCCAACGACTAAATAAACTTAGCATCATTCTAGGTGGCCAGCGTTTTAGATCTAATCCGTCCGCTTCCATTACTTGTTTTATTAATCTTAACTGATCATCACTATCTAAAATTGTGAAATTTGATTTNAATCCAACTAGCTCTGCATGACGCCGTAACATCTGGGCCGCTACAGAGTGGAAAGTCCCAAGAGTAATTTGTTCGGCCATCGGCCCTACCAAGTCAACAGCGCGCTTCCGCATTTCTCGAGCAGCTTTATTTGTAAATGTAACTGCAAGTATATTAAAAGGGTTAGCAGTTCTGGTAGCAATTAGCTGAGCTAAACGAGACGTCAATACCCGTGTTTTTCCTGTTCCTGCTCCAGATAAAACAAGTAATGGACCATTCAAATTAGTGACAGCATTTTTTTGAGCTTCATTTAATTCCCCCAACCACAAAGGTTTAGAAATGCCCTCATCTATTTCAGCATTATTTTCTAACTTATCNTTATCGGCCATATACCTGATTTCTTTTTATTTTATTTCTGTATTTTGAAAAATAAAGCTTCTATTTTCTAAGTGCAAACATATTTGAGTATTTAGTTAAATATTTTCTTTTGAGTTTTGGAACTTAAACATAAATAGATAATTTGAGAACTCTATTGGTTGTAGCAAAGCTTTTATGGTATCGATATATGTAAGAAATTANGAAATATGAATATATGATTTTAAACCGCTTTTTTTTAACTACCGCTCTTTTTCTTGCTTTCTTATCAACCAACTGTAGTTCTGTTGATGAAGAGTTAACTTCAAATAGAAAAGACCCATTTGAAAATACCAATAGGAAAATTTTTGTATTTAATGATAATTTAGATACAGTAGTTTTAGAGCCAATTGCTGCTGGTTATAATAAAGTAATCCCTAGTTATGCAAAAACTGCTATAAATAATCACGTGTACTGGGTAGGTTTGCCCAACAACACTATAAATTCTGCACTTCAAAGAAAATGGGAAAATGCAACAATCTCAAGTCTGCATTTTACTGTTAATGCTCTCACTTTAGGATTTGTTAATCTTCTGAAAGAAGATGAGCCACCTCATCAACAAGATTTTGGACAAACATTAGCCTTTTACGGGGTTTCGGAAGGACCTTATGTTGTNGTCCCTGTAACTGGTGGCAAAACCAGNAGACATGCNTTTGCAGAGGTNATNAATTTTGTGATTAATCCATATTCCGCTTTTACGGAGAGTAAAACAATTGACCAAGCAATTTNATTTCAGCCAGTATTANCAACTATATCGTGGAGAGCAAGAAATTTTGAATTAGTGAATGACCTGAAATATAATAGCCTAGACGCTTATGTAAGGGCTCGCTCAGCTTATTATCAAAATCGTTTTAAAAAAATACAATCTTATAATAATAATAATGATAATAATAATGCTCCTTCAGAGGCAGANTCGCTTTTTGACAATTTAGATNCGGAGGGATGAGATGGATCGTTACTTTAAATTAATCATTATTCTATTTTTCACATTTTTTCTCGGCTTTACTCTTACATCTAATACTTCTTTAGCCTCAAAAACAGAAAATGCTTCTTCAATAGTTCAAAAATTAATTGAGAAAATCCAAAATATTCAGGAAACAAAATATACTGAAGAAGAAAAACGGACCGAATTTTTGAAAGTGATTCAAACTTTTTTTGATATGAATATCGTAGCAAAAGTATCTACCGGTCCTTACTGGCGAACCGCAACATCAAATGAAAAAAAGCGCTATACAGAATTGATTACTGAGTTAATTGCAGATGTTACAGCCTCGCAACTTGGCGACATCTCTAATGTAGAATTTCAACTCCACTCCTCCACCAAAAAAGGTGATAAAATGGTTATAGTATCAGGAAAATTGCTCGTTCCTGACCAGTCTANANGTAAAATTAACGTNAATTGGCGTTTTTCAACTCCTGNTAGCGANGTTCCNAAAATTATTGATGTTGAATTTGAAAACATATCAATGTTAGTAGCTCAAAAAGAAGAGAGTGTTGCCATCATCCGGAAGAATGGCGGCGTTTTTTCTGCTTTAATTACAGCTATTGAGGAAAAACTAAGAAAATAGGGTTAATTTCTTATAATAGGTTTATACTTTATTCTTGACGGTTGTGAAGCATCTGCGCCAAGCCTTCTTTTCTTGTCAGTTTCATAAGCCTCATAATTTCCCTCAAACCACTCTATATGCGAATTTCCTTCAAATGCAAGGATATGGGTAGCAATTCTATCTAAAAACCAGCGGTCATGACTTACCACAACTGCACAACCAGCAAAATCCAATAAGGCTTCTTCTAATGCACGTAATGTATCTACATCCAAATCATTCGTTGGTTCATCTAATAGCAGAACGTTCGAACCAGATTTTAGCATGCGCGCAAGATGCACACGATTGCGTTCTCCACCAGATAATTGAGAAACTTTCTTTTGTTGGTCTGAACCTTTGAAGTTAAATAAACTTACATAAGCTCGTGACGGCATAGTTCTTTTTCCTAACTCAAGTTCATCAAGCTCATCAGATACTACCTCCCATACTGTTTTGGAGTCGTTTAGAGAATCGCGTGATTGGTCAACATAACCGAGCTTCACTGTATCACCTAGTTTTAAACTTCCCTTATCAGGAGCTTCATCTCCTACTATCATCCTAAATAAAGTAGTTTTACCAGCACCATTGGGTCCGATTACACCAATAATACCGCCTGGTGGTAGTCTAAAATTCATATCTTCTATTAGCAACTTGCTCCCGAAGGCTTTGCTAATGTTATTTGCCTCAATAACTACATCCCCCAATCTTGGTCCTGCTGGAATAACAATTTTTGCAACATCTTCACGAACTGTTTGCTGTTCTTCAAGCAACCTTTCATAAGCATTCAATCTAGCTTTTGACTTTGCCTGCCTTGCCTTAGGAGCAGAGCGAACCCAATCCAATTCACGTGAAAGCGATTTAACCCGCGCATCATCTTTGCGCCCCTCTACTTCAAGTCGCTTTTGCTTTTGTTCAAGCCAACCCGAATAATTACCTTCATAAGGTATTCCTTGCCCTCTATCTAATTCTAATATCCAGCCTGCAACTTCATCTAAGAAGTATCTATCATGTGTAATAGTTACAACCGTGCCAGGAAAATCATGCAAAAAACGTTGCAACCAGGCCACAGACTCTGCATCTAAATGATTGGTCGGTTCATCTAACAGAAGCATGTCAGGCGAACTTAATAATAACTTGCACAAAGCAACGCGTCTTTTTTCACCTCCCGATAGTTTGGAAACATCAGCTTCAGGTTCTGGAACACGTAATGCGTCCATNGCTATTTGTGCTTTTCGTTCTATNTCCCATCCATCGGCNGCATCAATTTTNTCCTGTAATTCNGTTTGCTCATTNATGAGATTATTCATCTCCTCATCTGTNAATTCTTCCCCAAAACGAGAACTCACTTCATTAAATTTATCTANTAGTTTTTTTACTTCACCAAGACCTGATAAAACATTGCCTGCCACATCTAATGTTGTATCTAATTCAGGTTCCTGAGCTAAATACCCGATATTCAATCCCTCAGCAGCCTGCGCCTCACCAGTAAACTCCTTTTCTATGCCAGCCATTATTTTTAGTAAAGTGGATTTACCAGCTCCATTTAGACCAAGAACCCCAATTTTAGCTCCAGGAAGAAAAGAAAGACTTATATCCTTCAGCACTTCCTTACCGCCGGGATAAGTTTTGCCAAGACGATGCATTGAATAGACGTATTGGGCGCTCACCATTGTTTTTCCTTTCAATAATTCTGAGTTTTGAAAATGTGATATACCAATTTGGTCTTTAGCGCCAGCTATCAATCATTTTGAAAGTTTAAAAAAAACCGTATAAAGCACGTCCAATTACTTTAATTCATTAATAAGAAACTAAAAAGTTGTTATATAGAAATGAGTTTTTATGGCTCCTGACCTATCCACATGCAAAATAGTTTGTTTTTGATCAGAAGCTTCTGGGTTACCTATCCATAATAATATACCTCCTGATGCATCTATATCAACCGAACGAATTACTTGCCCCTGCTTCAGTGGTACGGATAGCTCAACAATATTTGCAGTTGATTTTGATAATTTTTGTTGTATTCCAAAAATTAAAGCGATGACCGCTAAAATAATCAGTATACCCATTATAATTGACGCAAATTTAATGAGCCTTAGAGATGAAACTGATATTATGGTTTTCTTATTAGGTGTTATTTCATCACTTTCTGTTATATTATTCATTATTATGTCAGGTCCCGATTGTATTACATTCATAAGTTCACAAAACCACGCGAAATGGCGAATAGATAAGTATGTTTCAGACACGTTAAATGAATTAAACTTTTCACGNTCNNGAATTAAAATACTNATCNAGGATGGAAATTTATCCTGTAATGGTAAAATTGTAAACGATCCCTCTGCAAGCGTCAAACCTGCCGCTACCTATCAATTAACCATACCAGCAGTCATCAACGATATACCGAAAGCTGAAAATATAGAATTAGACATTTTATATGAAGATNNNGACTTGATNGTTATTAACAAGCCNGCCGGACTGGTAGTCCATCCAGCACCAGGCTCGGAAAATGGAACNCTCGTAAATGCNCTATTATATCATTGTNGAAANGAATTATCNGGTATTGGAGGGGTNGCCAGACCCGGAATAGTACATAGGTTAGATAAANATACATCNGGAGTAATGGTTGCTGCTAAATCTCAAGAAGCCCATCTTTGGTTAAGTAATCTTTTCGCAACGCACAAAATAAACCGCAAATANGAAGCATTTTGTTGGGGAATTCCNTCTGAAATGANTGCAACTATAGANGCNCCAATTGGNAGACATNCAAAAGACAGGAAAAAGCAGACCATCCGTGAAGATGGGCGTTTCGCTATTACGCATTATCAGGTTACAAAATCATTCCCTCCCTTAGATTTTGATAAGTTAAGTGTGGCATTTTCTACTAGTAAGTGTGGTTTCGGAAATGGTTTATATGAAA